>ULSM01005771.1_pt1 | contig 37800 bp, 28 predicted proteins | sample 1956381 | NCBI WGS metagenome assembly ULSM01 (sample SAMEA4835710, study PRJEB28245) | human gut metagenome | biome: gut microbiome; material: fecal sample | place: Denmark | collected 2008 | reverse complement strand
ACCTTGGCAAGGTCGTGCTCTACCAACTGAGCTATTTTCGCGTTGCGTCGTTGTTCCCGACTTTTCTAATTCAAAAAACTCTGAGCGAAAAACGGGACTCGAACCCGCGACCCCGACCTTGGCAAGGTCGTGCTCTACCAACTGAGCTATTTTCGCGTTGCGTCGTTGTTCCCGACTTTTCTAATTCAAAAAACTCTGAGCGAAAAACGGGACTCGAACCCGCGACCCCGACCTTGGCAAGGTCGTGCTCTACCAACTGAGCTATTTTCGCAGTCGCTGTTGTTTCGCTTTTGCGAGTGCAAAGATAGAACAGATTTTTTATTCCCGCAAATTTTTCGGTAAAAAAATTAGAAAAAAATCACCGGAATCCTTTTGTTGACGGGTGTTTTGAGGGATAAAAAGCGGAGGAACAAACTGTTATAAATTTGCTCCTCCGCTTTGAAATTTTTCTGCCGATTAGTAGTTTCTTGCGAAGATTACTCGGCGCTCAGAAGGCTTGCCTGTGAAAATGCAGGTGCCGGGTGTTGTGTCGCCGTCCAAAGGAATGCATCGGATTGTGGCTTTTGTCTCTTCTTTTACGCGCTCTTCTGTCTCGGTGGTACCGTCCCAGTGTGCGAGAACGAAGCCACCCTTTTCGATAAGCTCTTTGAACTCGTCGTAAGAGTTCGCCTCGAAGATGTGGGAGTCGCGGAAGTTGCGAGCCTTGGTGTAGATGTTGTTTTGGATATCTTCAAGAAGGTTTGCAACGTAGTCAACGATTCCGTCGAGCGAAACGGTCTCTTTCCCGAGTGTGTCGCGGCGCATGACTTCTGCCGTGTTTTCCTCCAAGTCCTTCGGTCCGATGACGAGGCGCACAGGCACACCCTTCAGCTCGTAGTCGGCGAATTTGAATCCCGGGCGTTTGTTGTCGGCGTCGTCGTATTTCACGCTGATGCCTTTTGCCTTCAAGCCTTCCACGATGCCTGCCACTTTTTCAGAAACCATGGCGAGTTGTTCCTGCTTTCTATAAATAGGGACAATCACCACTTGTATAGGAGCCAGATGTGGTGGCAATACAAGGCCGTTGTCGTCGGAGTGGGTCATGATCAGAGCGCCCATGAGTCGTGTCGATACGCCCCATGACGTTGCCCAAACGTAGTCGAGTTTGTTTTCCTTGTTGATGAACTTCACATCGAAAGCCTTTGCAAAGTTCTGTCCGAGGAAGTGCGACGTGCCCGATTGCAGTGCTTTTCCATCCTGCATCATTGCCTCGATGGTAAATGTCTCGAGAGCTCCTGCGAAACGCTCATGTGCTGTCTTCACGCCTTTGATCACAGGCACGGCCATATATTTTTCAGCGAAGTCGGCATATACGCCGAGCATTTTCTTAGCCTCCACGAGGGCCTCTTCCTTAGTGGCGTGTGCGGTGTGTCCTTCCTGCCATAGGAATTCGGCGGTGCGCAGGAACATGCGTGTGCGCATTTCCCAGCGGAACACGTTTGCCCATTGGTTGCAAAGGATAGGGAGGTCGCGATATGAGTGTATCCAGTTTTTATAAGTGTTCCAAATGATGGTTTCCGAGGTTGGTCGGATGATGAGTTCTTCCTCGAGTTTGGCTGCGGGGTCGACAACCACACCGCTGCCGTCTTCTGCGTTTTTAAGACGGTAGTGTGTCACTACGGCGCATTCCTTTGCGAATCCCTCCACGTGTTCTGCCTCGCGGCTGAGGAATGATTTCGGGATTAGAAGAGGGAAATATGCGTTGACGTGTCCGGTTTCTTTGAACATATCGTCGAGAGTGCGTTGCATTTTCTCCCAGATGGCATAGCCATAGGGTTTGATAACCATGCATCCTCTGACTGCCGACTGCTCGGCGAGGTCTGCTTTAACGACCAGGTCGTTGTACCATTGCGAATAGTTCTCGCTGCGTTTTGTAAGTTGTTTTAGCTCTATTGCCATTTTCTTAAAAATATTTTGTTACAAAAATACGGTATTTTTCTGAATGTTACGGAATGTTGTGCTAAAAAACTGTGCAAACGCGACTTCCCCGGGGCGATGATTGCGCGATATTGCGATTTTTCACAAATAACGTCCGGCGAGTTGGACAAAATTGGTATATTTGTATTGGCTGATTCTTGCGTTGCCGCGTTTGTTGTGGCTTGGCGCGGGGTAGCATGATATAATTGCACGATAATGAGATTTGGTGTTAGCAGGAAAACGTTGATGGTTGTGGCCGGAATTGTGTGGACAGTTGTCGGCGTCAACATCCTGCGTATCGGGATAGACTGCTGGGTGCAGGTGTCGGGCGGGTTTGTGCTGATGTTGCTGGGGGCGGTTGCGGTGTTCGCGGCGTTCCACTATATGGTTTTCAGCAGGATGTTTCATAAGCACAAGCGTAGGATTTCGCAAAAAGGCGACTCCAATTGCCTGATGGGCTTTTTCGACGCTCGTGGTTGGATTATTATGGCGTTTATGATAACGTTGGGTGTGTCGATAAGGCGTTATGAGTTGATGCCGCTGTGGTTTATCGCTCCTTTTTATACTGGGCTGTCGTCGGCATTGGTGCTGACGGGCATCCGTTTTTTGTTCAGCAGCAAGTTTTGGAGCAGAAAAAGTGTGGGGGTGAATAGCTGTCGTGTACGGCTTTTCAGCCGTGTGTGTGGTGCATGGTGAAAGCGACGATGAAAAAACTTCAGTGTGTAATATGATGTGGAACAAGCGGTTATGATAAATGAGAACGGAATGTGTGAAAAAAGATGCCTGAAAATTTGGAGGTGGATGAAAAAGTTGCTACCTTTGCACACGTAAACGAAACATCGCGGGATGGAGCAGAGGTAGCTCGTTGGGCTCATAACCCAAAGGTCGTAGGTTCGAATCCTGCTCCCGCCACTAAGAGAGGCTCACCATTTGGTGGGTCTCTCATCTTTTATATGCTCGGCATAGGCATGTGCGCCGCTCATCCGTAGTGGCGTACCTCCGGCACGCAGGCTGCTGGGGCATGTCGAGTCCCGGCGCGCTCTGCTGTGCTCGCGCATCGGCTACGTTGGCAGGCATGCGCTCCGATAGACTGGATGCACCCTGCGCGATTCCGCGCCAAACAGGTGTGTGCTGCCGTCACGCATGCCGCGCCGTTTCCCGGCTTATATGCCGCTTTGCCGCGGTGGGGAAGTTTCTCCGTCGGCGCATACGCAAACAGGGCGGAGTCAGCTGCTTTTACAGCTCTCCGCCCTGTGTTGGGGTTTAAAAGTTGGCGTTGTCTTATTTCGCCTTTGCTTCCACGTCGGGAGCAATGAGTTTGTAGCCCTTTCCGTGGATGTTGATGATTTCGATTGAAGGATCGTCCTTCAGGTGCTTGCGCAGTTTGGTGATGTATACGTCCATGCTGCGGGCGTTGAAGTAGTTGTCGTCAATCCAGATTGTCTTCAGGGCGAAGTTGCGCTCGAGGATTTCGTTTACGTGAGCGCAGAGCAGGCTCAGCAGTTCCGACTCCTTGGTTGTGAGTTTTGTGATTTTATCCTCGATCATCAACACTTGTTTCTGAGTGTCGAAAGTGAACTTGCCGATTTTGTACATCGTGATTTCCTTGCCTTTCTTGCCTTTCACGCGGCGCAGGATAGCCTCGATTCTAAACACGAGCTCTTCCATGCTGAACGGCTTTGTGATATAGTCGTCGGCACCGATTTTGAAGCCTTCGAGGATGTCCTCCTTCAGTGATTTTGCCGTAAGGAAAATGATAGGCACTTCGCTGTTTACGGTTCTTACTTCCTGTGCGAGAGTGAAGCCGTCTTTCTTAGGCATCATCACGTCGAACACGCACAAGTCATACTTACCCTTCAAGAAAGCCTTGTAGCCGGCTTCACCGTCGGGAAACAAATCGGCGTTGTAGCCTTTCGCTTGAAGATACTCTCTCAGCAGCATGCCGAGGTTTTCGTCATCTTCACATAACAAAATACGCAATCTTTCTTCCATGATTATTCATTTATTAATGGTAATGTAATTATAAATTTCGATCCCTTGTTGAATTCGCTCTCCACGCGGATTTCGCCTTTCAGCTCGGTCACCATCTTGTGCACGTATGCCAGTCCGAGGCCGAATCCTTTCACGTCGTGGCGGTTGCCGGTCGACACGCGGTAGAACTTTTCGAACACCTTTTTCAAGTCGTCGCGTTTTATTCCGATGCCGTTGTCGGCTATCGATATTTCGATTTTGTCGCCCGGAAGGCTGCGTGTCGCTACGGTGAGCTGCAGCGGGCAGTCGTCGCGTCGGTATTTGACAGCGTTGTCGAGCAGGTTGAAAATCACGTTGGTGAAGTGCATCTCGTCGACTTTCACGTCGGCAATTTCGGCGTCGAGTCGGGCGTCGATGCGTCCGCCGTATTTCTCAACTTTGAGTTTGAAGGTGTTTATGATGTTTTGTATCAATTGGTTTGCGTTTACTTCCTGCAGTTTGAGGGTGGCTTTCTGACGGTCGAACATCGACATCTGGAGCACCTTCTCAACTTGGAAGCGCAGCCGCTTTGTCTCGTCGTTGATTACGGTTGATATGTGCTGCATCATCGTCGGACTTTTGCGCATGGTGTCGTCGTTGAGCATCTGCGCTGCGAGCGAGATGGTTGATATCGGAGTCTTGAATTCGTGGGTCATGTTGTTGATGAAGTCGTTTTTCATTTCCGACAGTTTCTTTTGGCGGAATGCGATTACGATGGTGCACAGGAACACTACAAGCAGCACGAATGTGAATCCGAACGACGGAATCATGAACCGTACGGATGAGAATATGTATTTGTCGCGCTCGGGGAAGTAGACGTATAGATAGTTGCGCCGCGACTCGGTGTCGTTGGGAAACAGCGTCTGTATGAATACGTCTTCTTTGTCTACCGTTTCGTCGTAGCCGTTAGTCTTGTAGACAATGTGGCCTTTGCGGTCGGCTATGGCATATTCCCATGCGAGTGGAATGCCGTTGTTGCCGAGCTCGGTGCGAAGGTAGTTGTTGACCATAGCTGAGTCGGCGCGCTCTGTGATGGGGCGGTTGCTCGACTGGTTGAGTATGGTGAGTATCACTTCGTTGAGCAGGCCTTTCTGATAAAGGAATTGCTTGCGCAGGTTTTCCTGAAATTTGCGCAGCTTGTCCTGCTCTACGGGAGTGCGCCGGTTTGTTGCCGGAAGGTCGGACTCTTGCGAGAGGGATGTGTTCATGAAGTTATCTGTCTTCAGGAATGAGTTTGAGTCAAATATCCCTGGCTCCAACATCAGCAGCTCTTCCTCGAGATAGTTTTTTGTCTCGTTTTTCTCCAAAGCTGTCGACAAAGAGTAGAGGCTGCGCTTCACGCCTTCCGAGAAGTGCTGTTCGCGCATCTTCACCATCTCCTCCATATATACGAACTGCATATACAACAGGCCGACAAATGTCAGCGCCATTATGATGGTCAATATCCAAATCGTACTTTTCTTCATCGTTTTTACACTTTTTTTGATATTGCAAATATATGAAACATATCTTAAATCTGACTCTTAAATTTATTAATTTTTTATTTTTTAATTAAAATGCACGATTGTAAACTGTTTTTAACTTGAAATTGCGGCGGTTGGACGGAAAAGTGTGATTTTTAATGGAAAACGCTTCCTCCATGTGGAGGGTTGTGCCAGGTTTCTGAATTGGCAGTTTTAATTGGCAATGAATCCGCCTAACTGGTATGGCATTTGCTGCTGATAGGTGTAGGCTCTTGCAAACTGCTTCAAAAACTCGATTGTTGATTTTCTTGGTTTAACGGAAGATTGTTGTGTTCCGTTGCATTCTTTTGTAATCAAATGAGTAGAGTTTTTCTGCATAGGCAATATTGTTTAAAGTTCATACATATCAGTAACGCATCAGTGTGGCGAATTATTATATAACAGGCAAAAAAATAATGGGTTGCACACATGCGCAACCCATTATTTATGATAAATATCAGACTATTTTTACTTAGTGATGCCGAATTCTTTCGCGATGCGGTCGATTTTCTCGTCTGCGCGTGCCTCTGTTGCTTTATATTCATCGGCGGAAGCGAGAGTGTCGTGAACCTCGATGTAGAATTTGATCTTAGGCTCTGTTCCCGACGGGCGGACAGACACTTTCGTGCGGTCGGCTGTGTAGTATTGGAGCACGTTTGACGTAGCCGGCATGTCGAGTTTCTTTGTCTCGCCTGTCGCCACGTTTGTCTCTACGAGCGATTGGAAGTCTTTTACGGTCACCACTGGCGATCCGGCGATTTCCTTCGGTGGGTTCTCGCGGAATTGTTTCATCAAGGCGATGATTTCCTCTGCGCCCGATTTGCCTTTGCGCACCAAAGAGATGCCTTTCTCGCGCGAGAAGCCGTACTTCATATAGATGTCGATCAGCATGTCGGTCATGTTCAAGCCCTTGTCTTTTGCCCAAGCTGCGATTTCAGCCATGAGCGAGATTGCCGACACGGAGTCTTTGTCGCGGACAAAATCCTCGGCCAGGAAGCCGTAGCTTTCCTCGCCGCCGCCCAGATAGCGGGCTTTGCCTTCGTTTTCGCGCATCACGTTGGCAATCCATTTGAAGCCGGTGAAGCAGTCATACATCTTTATGTGCTGAGCTTCGGCGATTGTGCGGATTGTCTCGGTTGTCACGATTGTCTTCACGATGTATTCATTGCCGGTGAGTGTGCCGAGCTCCGTGTTGCGGGTCATCAGATAGTTGAGGAAAATCATCACAATCTGGTTTCCGTTGATGAGCACATACTCGCCGTTGTTGTCGCGGATCACGAGGCCGATGCGGTCAGCGTCGGGGTCGGAAGCCATCACTACCTCTGCGCCGGTTTCCTTTGCTTTCTCGATGGCCATTGCCATAGCCGACGGCTCTTCTGGGTTTGGCGAAGCGACGGTAGGGAAGTCGCCGCTGAGCACTTCCTGCTCAGGCACGCCGATGATGTTTGTGAAGCCGTAGTTTGCAAGAGAGCGGGGAATCAGTTTCAAGCCGGTTCCGTGGATTGGCGTGTAGACAATCTTCATGTCGTGATGTCTCTTGATTGCCTCTGGACTGAGCGACAGGCTTTTTACTTTTTCAAGGAAAATCTTGTCAACTTCCTCTCCGATGATTTCAATCTTCGACGGGTCGCCTTTGAATTTGATGTCGGCAACGTCGGTCACCTCGTTGACATATTTGATTGTGTTCACGTCGTGAGGGGCGATCATCTGCGCACCGTCGTCCCAATAGGCTTTGTAGCCGTTGTATTCTTTCGGGTTGTGAGATGCAGTGATGATCACACCGCTCTGGCATCCGAAATGGCGGATTGCAAACGACATTTCCGGAGTAGGGCGGCAAGAGTCGAAGAGATACACCTTGATGCCGTTGGCCGAGAAGATGTCGGCAACGATTTCGGCGAATTTGCGGCTGTTGTTGCGCACGTCGTGACCCACCACAACCTTGATTTCCGGAAGGTCCTTGAACGCCACTTTCAGATAGTTTGACAAGCCTTGGGTGGCGGCGCCAACGGTGTATATGTTCATACGGTTTGAGCCGGCGCCCATGATTCCGCGCAAGCCACCAGTGCCGAATTCGAGGTCTTTATAGAACGACTCGATGAGTTCTGTCTTGTCTTCGCTGTCGAGCATAGCCTTTACGGCAGCGCGTGTTTCTTCGTCGTATTCAGGAGAAAGCCATTTCTCGGCTTTTTCCGTAACTTGTTTTAGGAGTTCGTTGTCCATAATATTTTTAGGTTTTATAAGATTTTTCTAAAGTGAACAAATTTAATGATATAAAAGGTAATGACCAAAAATAAACGGGTCATTTTTCTTCGTTGCCTTCTTTTCGGCTCCGTTGCGGCAATTCTTCATCGTTCTCGCGCAGCTTTTTGAGGCGCTCTTTGTGTTTGAGCGTGAAATGCAGCAGCACGATTACGAGCAGCGACACGCCCATCACTCCGAAATATTGCAGATACTTGCCTGCAGCCACCTGTCCGCGGCCTACGTAGGCCATCACCATCAGATAAACAAGCAGCAGCAGCGGCAGCCATGTGGATTTTTTAGTTTTCATTGTCGGTTGATTTTATGACTTTATATTTTGACTCTTCCGGCACAAACGCATCGCTGAGCAGCCGTCGGTAGATGCGTATGCACGCCCATGCGTCGATGGCGGCGTAGGATGTCTGGGCCTCGGTGAGCGTCTCGGCGTCCCAGTTCGACAGCTGTTGCGACTTTGAGATTTTCATGTCAAACAGGATTGCGTAGATTTTCTGCAGGCTTGAGCAGCCGAAATTATAGTCGGGCACAAGTTTCTGCAGGTCGATGAATCCCTGGGGGTGGAAGTCGTAGTTGTGGGCGAGCATCGAGAAGTCGTCGTGGAGCGACAGTCCGATTTTTGGAATGTCGGGGTTGTCCATGATTTCGTGCAGAGGCTCGAGGTCGTCAATCTTGCGCACGCGGAACAGGAAGCACACATCGTCGGCTGAAATCTGAATCAGTGAGACGTGGATAGGCACTCCTTTTCTGAATGTGGGCTTTGATTCGGTGTCGAAGCCGAGGATAGGATATTTTTTCAGTATCGACACCGCTTTGCGTGCCTCGGCGGCGGTGTTTACCACCTTGATTACACCGGGAAACTCCACTCGGGGCAATTCTGCCAGTTGTTCTTTTGTTATGGTGAGAGAATAACTCTTGTCTGTCATCTTTTGAATTTTGGTGCAAAGGTAGGTATAAATAATATATTTATGTCTAATTTTGTGCCCGATTATGGAAAAATTCAGTTGGAAAGGCCACGGCGCGATGCTGCTGGCGAATACGAGTTGGGGCTTGATGTCGCCCCTTGCCAAGGTTGTTATGGCTGGCGGTGTGGTCACGCCGTTTGTGCTCACCGATTTGCGCATTTTCGGCGCGATGGTGCTGTTCTGGGCAGTGTCGCTGTTTCAAAAATCGGAGCACGTGCCGCCGCGCGACATGCTGCGTCTGTTTGTCGCGTCGCTTCTTGCCATAGTGTTCAATCAGGGCAGTTTCATCTTTGGGGTCAAACTGTCGTCGCCTGCCGACGCGTCGATAATCACCACGAGTATGCCTTTGTGGGCAATGCTTCTTGCCGCCGTATTCCTTCGTGAGCCGGTCACGGGGAAAAAGGTGGCAGGCATAGCTTTCGGGGCTGGGGGCGCGTTGATGCTCATTCTGGGCAGTGGAGCCACTGCCACGGTAGCCGGTGCACATCCCATACTTGGCGACCTGCTTGTGCTTTTCGCCCAACTGAGTTATGCCACCTATCTTGTCCTGTTCAAGAATTTTATATGCCGCTATTCGCTTGTGACGGTGATGAAGTGGATGTTTACCTATGCTTTTCTCTGCACGCTTCCGTTCTCATATTCGAGTCTTGTGGCAACCGACTGGCTTGCGCTTGGATGGGACGATGTGCTTGCCGTGGCGTTTATCGTGGTGTTTGCCACGTTTGTGAGCTATATGTTTATCATTGTCGGACAGAAGAATCTGCGTCCCACGGTGGCTGGAATGTACAACTACGTGCAGCCCGTAGTGGCGTGTGTCGTGACGGTTTGTCTCGGGCTCGACTCGTTCAACGTGATGAAGGGGCTTGCCGTGGCGATGATTTTTGTGGGCGTGTTTCTCGTCACAACGAGCAAGAGCCGCGCCGACGAGCGCCGCGAGGCACGACGGTGACATGCGCAATGAAATCGGCGCCGTGCCTGTGCAGACACGACGCCGACCATATTGTGAAGCTTTAGATGCTTGCTGTTAGTTATTCTTTAACAACCTTCCAAGCCTGCTTGCCATTGTAGGTGGTCTCTACCGATTTGTAGCCAGGGGCAACATAGTTGGTGTGTGCGCCATCGGCGGTGTTGTCGGCAGGATTGAAGCCTACGAATGTGCCGCCCATAACCTTGACATGGCAACGTTTCTTGTAGTCATCCATACAATTTATTAAGTACGTTGCGTCTCCATCGCTTTCGAATATGCCACCGGTGATATTGAGGTAACAGTCCGTATTATAATAGCCAATCAGAATGCATTCGCTGGAGTTTTCTTTTGGTGAACCACCAACGGTGTGGAAATATCCGCTGTGGATATTGGCAGTACCCTTGAAAATCCTGATGGCATTGTTGGCCTTACTGCCACCTTTTGCATCAAATGTCAAATTGCCGTAGATATCAACAGAGCCGCCAGTTCTCACTTCTATGACAGCTGATGTGTGGTTCGGACGGTTTGGTGCTGCTTCCAATGTGCCGTTTCCGGAGATTTTAACGCCCGTTTCGCTTATTGACAGTAAGGTGTTGATGTTGTTTGAATCATCGTTGGTTGATTTGAACACTGCGCCGTTTTTCATTACCAAGGAAGTGTTGCTGGCTGGAGATATGGATGATGCGTATTCTAAATCTTGTCCCAACGCCACGATCTTGCCTCTTGTGGTGAGTGCGGTTTTGAGTCCTTCGGCTGTTGTAGCCTCCACAGCCGGCACAACTTTCCAGATGGTGCGGCCGTCGGCAGCTGTGCCGTTGGGGATTGAAGCATAGCCAGAGGCAACGAAGTTGGTGCCGTTGCCCTCAGCCTTGCAGTCACCAGGGTTGAATCCAATAAATGTGCCGCCGGTAACGATGATTTTCGCTGTTCCGTTTTCGCGGTTCGCGTCATAGCAGTTGAGCACGAACTCATCGGCTTTATCTGCGTCAGAATATTTCTGCTGCACCTCGAATGTTCCGCCTTTTATTTCCGCAACACCTTCATATACATAGACTGCGTGGACGTTGCCGTTAAAGTGTCCGTCCTCGATAACAAGATGTCCTCCGTCCTGAACATCGACAGCGTAGCAGTCGTTGGCTTTGGCGATGTATGCACCACTGGTAATTGTCAGCGAGCTGTTTTCTCTTACAGAAAGCAGTGACCAATCGGAGTCAGAGGCACTCCAAATATTATTTTTGTTGCTGATTGAGAGGTCTCCGAGATTGAGCGTCTCGCTTTGTCCGCCTGAAAGGACAAGCGTTTTTTCGGCGTCAACGCTCTGGCCGTTGGCAACGGCAGCTTTCAAAGCAGCAAATGTAGACGCACTTACCACTTCGTGTGCGAACTCGCCGCTGAATGCCGGTTCGATGACCACATTGAAGTCAACAGAATTTGTGAGCAGCGAGCCGTAGATGTTTGTACGGTAGTTGCGTTGCAATGGGACATTTGTGAAAGAGCGGAATGTGGACTTGCCGTTGTAACCGAATGTCATATCGACGGTTTCCTTGGTGTCGCTGATGGGAATATATGCCATCAATAGATATTTATAGCCGGCAACAGGGAATGCACCGTCATCTGCTGTAGGTATAGCTTTCATTTTGAATGTGCGTGTTGCCTCAGTGCCTTCCATCTTGCCTGTTGCCAAGTTCAAGATGTCGCCAGCCGTTGCTTTGACTTGTGTCTGAGTAAGATTGAGACCAGCTATGGTCGCAGCGTCAAAGTCGTCGGTTCCGATGTTCACCTGCGCGAACGGACGCGTAAGTTTGACGTCAACATTTTGGTTGCCGCTTACGGTGATTGTTTCTTTCTTGAAGAAAGCGTCGCAGATGTCATTGTTGGAATACACATTTGTATACTTTATTTTGACTGTCTGAGTCAACGGGTCGAATGTGTAAGGCTTCTTTGCGGAGTTGTCTGCGGCCCAGAAAATCACATCGTAGGTCTTGCCTGTGGTCAGTTTCAACGAGACTGTCTGCTTGAGATTGTTCATTTCGGCTTCTCCCACAACAGTTGTCTCGTCGCCGAACACCTTCAGAGGTGTTGATTGCCCAGCCTCATACACTGCATATTGCAGATGTTTCGCCGTCAGTCCGTCGGCAAACGCACGAGTTCCCATTTCCGAAGGCAGTTGCGCTGTGAATGTCACGGTTCCCTCGTCGCCTGTCTTCAGGCCGTTGTCCATCTCATCGTTACACGATGTCACGAGCAGCGCCGCGGCTGCAATCGTGAAAGTGGAAAGTAGATACCTTTTCATTGTTTTGGTTGGTTTTTGTTTGGTTATGTCTATAATTTAGTTTTGTTTGGTCAAGTTTGTCGGATGTTTCGGGGCTGTGCCCCAATATTGGCACAAGCACCCGCGCTTAGCGGAACGCCGACAATGCGTCGCGTTGCGAGGTGCTTGTGATTTTTATAATTATTGTTTGGGAATGGAATGTCGTAATGAGAGAAAGGACAGGCACAATGCGTCCTTCAGCCGAAATTGTGCGCTTCTCGGCATTGTTGAAGTTATGAATTGTAGCATTCATTGTCGTTTCTCTGATATTTTTTTGCAAATATAGGGGGGGGGGTAATCAAAAAACCAAATAAATTCCCAACTTTTTTCACAAAAAAATTAAAAAAAACGGCGTTGCTGCCGGATGCGGCTGTAAAGCCAGTATCCCGACAGCGGAATGCCTACGCCGGCAATGGTGTACAGAATCCAGAAGCAGTCGGTCTGCGCATAGTCGTGAATCACCATGTGGCACCCGATCTGCCGTGGGTCGAGTCCGTACCACCATATTTTCAGCAGGCTGACCACCTTGTATGCCGACACGTGCCAGATGAAGATGTAGAGAGTGTGCTCGCCGCAGTACTCCAAAAACTGGATTATGCGTCCCTTGAGGTGCGACAGGTGGTAAGAAATGTTGTATGTCATCAGCCATCCAGCGACTCCCGTCACTGGCAGCGACAGCACGTCGCGGATGCGCACCGACAGGCTCATGCCACGGCATTCCAGCCATGATCCGGCAAGCACGACAGCCGCTCCGGCGGCGGCGAGCCACAGGCTGTGTCCGATGTGTTGCTCATATTTGCGGTACAGCACGCCGATACTGAAAAACAACACGCCCATCGTGTCGCGGTAGCCACCCTGTACGAGTGTGACAATCTTTACTCCTTCGCCCGCTTTGAACAATGCGAAGCCAAGAGCGATGAAGAAAATCACCAATGGAATCGCCACTGTGCGTCCGCGCAGCCGCTTCACGTTGTTGAGCATATAGTAGAGCACCACGAAGGCGATGCTTGCCACGAGCAGTCCGCGGAAAAACCAGAACGCTCCGGCGAGAAACTCATCGTAGCCTCCCATGGAGAACACTATGTTGGTGAGCCGCTGCCAGAATTGGTGGATGGAGTAGGGATGTGTGGTGCCGCCAGTCCAGTTGCCGTAGACCTCGTTGAGAATGCCTATCTTGAACAGCAGGTTGTGGATGAGCAGAAAGAAGATGCTCCATTTCACGAAAGGCACGTAAAGACCCTTGAAGCGCTTCACGATAAACGGCCATGGGTTTTCCACCGTCTCGTGCTTGAAGAAATAGCCCGCGGTGATGAAAAACAGAGGCATGTGAAACAGGTAGATGGCGCGGTTGAGCATGCCTGGCATGTCGGCGTGGGCCATCACCACGAAGATGATGGCAAAGCCTTTGGCTATGGAGATGGCGTTGTTGCGTTGCTGTGCCATGCTACATGAATAATGTTCCTATCTGGTAGACGGCAAAGGCTATCAACCATGCCACAAATGTGTTGTAGACCAGGGTGAACGCTCCGTAGCGCCAGCTTCCCGTTTCGCGCACAATGGCTGTGATTGTGGCGATACACGGCACGTAGATGAGCACAAAAATCATGAAGCAAGCCGCGACAAGAGGGGTGAAGTCGGGCACTCCGGTTTTCGGGTTCGGCTTCTGTATGCGTTCTGCGAGAGCCGCCTCGTTGTCGGAGTCGCCGCTGTAGAGCACGCCGAGTGTAGAGACAACGGTTTCTTTTGCCACCGTTCCCGAAATCAGCGACACGGTCATTTTCCAGTTGAAGCCAAGCGGTTCAAACACTGGCTGCACCAGTTTGCCGAGGCGTGCGAGGCACGAATTCTCGGTGGTCGCCACTTTTGTTACGTTTTCCGGAGTCACGTTGGTGTTGCCATCTTGAATCATTTCCGTGCGCGCAGTCGCTTCCTGTTCCTCCGTTGGGCGTGGAAAATAGCTGAGCATCCAGATGATGAGACTCGCCACGAGGATGATGCCTCCCATCTTTTTCAGATACTGCTGTCCTTTGGCCCACATGTGGCGCATCGTGGCCTTCATGGTCGGGATGCGGTAGGGCGGCAGTTCCATCACAAACGGTGTCTCATCCTTCTTGTAGTGGAATTTGCGCAGCAGTCTTGCGGTGACCACCGCCACGATTATGCCGAGCGCATACAGGCTGAGCAGTGCCAGGCTGGCGTGGTTGGGGAAGAACACGCCGATGAGCAGCAGATAGATGGGCAGACGCGCGCCGCACGACATGAACGGGTCGATGAGTATCGTAATCAGACGGCTCGAGTGGCTCTCGATGGTGCGTGTGGCAATGATTGCCGGCACGTTGCATCCGAATCCCATCACCAGCGGGATGAACGATTTTCCGTGGAGTCCTATCTTATGCATTATTTTGTCCATAATGAAGGCGGCTCGCGCCATATATCCGGAGTCTTCCATAAACGAGATGAAGGCGTAGAGGATGAGGATGTTGGGCAGGAACACTATCACACCGCCCACACCGCCGATTACGCCGTCGATGAGCATATCCTTTACCGGACCGTCGGGCATGTATGTGCTGATGAGGTCGCCAATCAACCCCACGCCGGCGTCTATCCAGTCCATAGGGTATTGTCCGATGGTGAAAGTGGCCCAGAACATCAGCCACATTATGAATATGAAAATCGGAAATCCGAACAGCCTGCTTGTCACAACGGCGTCAATCATTGCCGTGGTTTTGGCCTCTTCCTTGTCCTCGGTGTGGAGCGTTTCGCGGAGCGCGCCCGACACAAATCCGTATTTTGAGTTGGCTATCACTGTTGCCATATCCTCTTCGTGCGATTTCTCGATTTCTGCCACCAGTGAGTCGCGCAGCGCTTTGATTTCAGCGTAGTGGGGCAGTGACGACAGCATAGTCACCACTTCCTTGTCGCCCTCAAGCAGTTTTATCGACAGGTAGCGAGCGGAGAACCGCATATCGAGGTCTGCCTCGCTCTTGAGCTGCGACTGGATTTGCTTTATTGCGTCCTCGATGTCTTTCTTGAATCCGATATGCACGTGGCGTACCACGTCGTTGCGTCCTTCGTAGACGCTTATAATCGTGTCAAACAGTTCGTTTACGCCTTTCCCGCTTTTTGACACTGTGGGCACCATCGGCACTCCGATCATCCTCTCCAGCGATTTGTAGTCGAACGTCACCTTGCTTCGTTCCAGCTCGTCGTACATGTTGAGGGCAATCACCATGCTGCGGTCCATGTCGATGAGCTCGGTGGTCAGATACAGGTTGCGCTCAAGGTTGGATGAGTCGACCACATTGATAATCACGTCGGGCACCTCGTCGTGGAGGTAGCGCCGCACGTAGAGTTCTTCGGGGGAATATGCCGACAGAGAGTAGGTGCCGGGCAGGTCGACGATGTTGAACGAGTAGCCGTTGTACTCCATTCGCCCGCTTTTTGCGTCGACGGTGACACCGCTGTAGTTTCCTACGTGCTCCTTTGCTCCTGAGGCGATGTTGAACAGCGAAGTCTTTCCGCAGTTCGGGTTTCCGATGAGTGCCACATTGATGGTGTGGCGTTCGGTGTCGAATTTGTTTATAAATCCGCAGTCGTCTTCCTTGATGATTGCGATGTCTTCATTGGGCACGTCGGCGGCTTGTTGCTCGCGCACCACCTCAATCAGGTTTGCCTCGGCGCGTCGCAACGATATTTCGTAGTCGAGGATTCGGTATTTTATAGGGTCGCGCAGCGGAGCGTTCTGCTCAACAAGGATTTTCTTGCCTCTGACAAATCCCATCTCCATCATACGCTTGCGAAACGATCCGTGACCCAAAATTTTGACAATCACGCAACTTTCGCCAGTCTTTATGTCTGATAGCCTCATAATGTCTTTATCTTCTGTTTTTACGGGTGCAAAGTTAAAAATTATTATTCAGAATAATTCCAAATAACCGATAAAATTGTCAGCATTTTTTGTCGTTGCTTCTCAGAGCGTTGTGGAGCAGGTTGGTGAACTGGTAGTTTTTCAGCCCCCAGCGCGGCGAGATGAGCAGGTTTTCGGGCGACTGCGACACGAATCGCTCAATGGCGATGTCGCTGCGCATGCGCTTCACTATCTTGACACACAGTGATATATACTCGTCTGCTGACCATCGTGCCACGCTGACTTCGCCTGCTGCCACTTGCCTGGCAAGGCGCGTGCCGCGGATAATCTGCAGCTGGTGGAGCTTGACGGTGTCTATTGGCAGAGCCGACACTTGGTCTACGGTGTGGAGCATGTCGGCCTCCGACTCTCCCGGCAGTCCGAGGATGAGGTGCAGTCCGCAGGCTATTCCGGCTGCGTGTGTGCGGTTTACGGCGTCGACGGTGTCCTCCCACGAATGTCCGCGGTTGATGACGTCGAGAGTGCGGTTGCTGGCGGTCTCGGCTCCGTATTCCACCATCACGAATGTGCGTTGCGAAAGCGATGCGAGATATTGCAGCAGAGTGTCGGGCATGCAGTCTGGTCGGGTGCCTATGATCAGTCCCACCACGTCGGGGCAAGCCACTGCCTCCTCGTAGAGGTCTACAAGATGGCGAAGTTCGCCGTAGGTGTTGGTATAGGCTTGAAAATAAGCCAGATACTTCATGTCGGGATATTTCTTTCCGAAGAATGTGCGCCCTTTCTCAATCTGTTCGCCCACCGACAGCGACGGGCGGCAGTATTCGGGGTTGAACGTCTGGTTGTTGCAGTATGTGCATCCGCCGGTGCCTTTTGAGCCGTCGCGGTTTGGACAGGTGAAGCCGGCGTTGATGGCAATCTTCTGCACCTTGAAGTCGGGGAAACGCTCGTGGAGGAAGTCGGCGAAGTCGCGGTATGGCTTGTGCATTACAGACGGGTGGTTTTGTTGAGCAGGTACATGTCGAGCACAGTCATTGCAGCCATGGCCTCCACGATAGGCACAGCGCGCGGCAGCACGCACGGGTCGTGGCGTCCTTTGGCTTTCAGCACGGTGGGGTTGCCCGAGGCGTCGACTGTGTCGACGTCGCGCAGCAGTGTTGCCACGGGCTTGAACGCCACGCGGAAATATATGTCCTCGCCGTTTGAAATGCCGCCTTGTATGCCGCCTGAATGATTGGTCGATGTGTGGATTTTTCCATTGTCGGAAGTGAACGCGTCGTTCATCATGCTGCCACGGTTGCCAACACCGTCGAATCCCATTCCATACTCAAAGCCTTTGGCGGCGTTTATGCCCATCATGGCGTATGCCAGTCGGGCATGCAGCTTGTCAAACACGGGTTCGCCGAGTCCTGTCGGCACTCCTTTGACCACACAGGTCACCGTGCCGCCTATGGTGTCGCCTTCGCGTCTCACCTTGTCGATGAGGTCGTACATCCTTGCCGCCGTTTCGGGGTCGGGGCAGCGCACGGCGTTGGTTTCCACCAGCGCTGGGTCGTATTTGCGGTAGTCGGGGTCGAGGCTGATGTCGCCCACCTGCGAAGTGTAGGCGTAGATGGAGATGCCGAGCTGATCCAATGCTTGGCGAGCGAATGCTCCGGCTACGACACGGGCAATAGTCTCGCGCGCGCTCGAGCGTCCGCCGCCGCGATGGTCGCGCAGCCCGTATTTTTCGGTGTATGTGTAGTCGGCGTGCGACGGACGGAACGTCTGTCGGATGTTGCCGTAGTCGGCTGAGTGGTGGTCGGCGTTTCTCACCTCGAACCCTATGGGGGAGCCTGTTGTCACGCCCTCAAACAGTCCCGACAGCACTTCTACGCGGTCTGACTCTTTCCGTGGCGTGACGATTGCCGACTGCCCCGGACGGCGGCGGTCGAGTTCGTGCTGCACACGGTCGAGGTTGATTGCAATGCCTGCGGGCATACCGTCGACAACGCCGCCCACGGCAGTCCCGTGCGACTCGCCGAACGACGTCAGCCGGAAAATCTTACCAAATGTGTTCATCGTTGAGATCCTCGTCTTTAGGTGTGACAATAATGTCGGCTGTCGAAGCCCCGACATATTCAATCAAATCCTTGGGGTCGATTTTCAGTTGCAGTCCGCGCACACCGGCGCTCACATAGATGAAGTTGAAATCAAGACACGAACGGTGGAAAAACGTGGGAAACGGTTTTTTCATACCGATTGGCGAGCATCCTCCGCGGATATAGCCGGTGGTTGGCAGCAGATCCTTCATGTGGAGCATCTCCGCCTTCTTGTTGCCCGACACCTTCGCTGCTTTCTTGAGGTCTACCTCGCAGCATCCCGGCACCACGCAAACAAAATGTTTGACCTTGTCGCCTGTCAGCACAAGTGTCTTGAACACTTGCTGAATGTCTTCGCCGAGTTGGTCGGCGATATGCTGTGCGCCAAGGTCGGTTTCGTCGACCTCGTAAGGCACAAGCTCGTATTTTATTTTGGCGCGGTCAAGCAGACGCGCCACGTTGGTCTTTCCTATTCCAGCCATATTGATAAATCTTTTTCTGTCTTCTATGCTTATACAAAGATAGTGCATAAAGTTGAAAGAATGGATATGAAAGATTAATTTTGCACTTTGAATATATCAAAACTTCTTGTCTATGTTGATTGCTTTGTCTGTGATGTTGGCGGTGTTTGCCGCATTGATGATTTTCCGACAGGTGCATTCCCGCCGTCAGAAAGCCGTAGCAGAAATTGTGGCAGAGCGGTTGCATGTTTCGGATTTGGAGAAGTATGTAGACAGTGAGTACTCTGGACGATATGTTGACGCCATCCTGTGTGAAGAGTTGAAGTCGTCGATGCTTGATGTTTATAATAGGGTGTGTGATGTTGAAAGAAGAAGCCGGATTCTGATGTCTTACAATCCTTCCATAGCAAAATTCAAGGATGATTTTGAGAATCTCCACAGCATTGTGGATGCTCACAACAATCGCTTTAAAGACGACAAATTGCGGGAGCATAAGGCTTTTTTCGACACCGTTCTTGCATATCCTCTCGACGACCAGCAGAGGCGTTCGATTGTGTCGGAGGAACAGAATTGCCTGGTGGTGAGCAGCGCCGGTAGTGGCAAGACGTCGTCGATAGTTGGCAAGGTGGAGTATCTTATTCAGAAAAAACACATCAGTCCGGAGAGGATACTGCTTATCAGTTACACTCATAAGGCTGCTGCCGAGCTGACGGAGAGGATGCCGCATCCGGGCCTGCGCGGATACACATTCCATAAGTTGGCGCTTGATATTATTTCTGCTCAGTCTAAATGCAAGCCGTCTATTTGTGACAATACCGATGCTGTTTTTGTGCGAATCTATAGGGAACTTGCCCATAATGCCGACTATAGGAAATGTCTGGTGGAATATTTCGCTGACTATTCCGACTTGATGGAGCTTGACGAGGACGAGAAATCAAAGAATGTCCGTAGGTTGCAGTTGGGCGAGAGCACCGACAGACGGTATTGTGCGCTGTTTCCCGACATGGACGGAAACGAAGTGCATGTGCGCAGTGGCGAGGAGAAGAAAATCTGCTTTTTGCTGACGTCGCTTGGTGTGGATTTCCGATATGAGGAGCCGTATGAGCATCAGGTGGCTGATGAGCGTCACGTGCAGTATCGTCCCGACTTCTCGATTCACTATATGGACGGCGGAAAGCCGTGCAGACTCTATCTGGAACATTTTGGCGTCGATGAGCATGGGATGGTGCCTACGTGGTTTGCCAAAGACCGTGGATTGACTTATGAAGAGGCCAACGAACGCTATAATGACGGGATTACGTGGAAACGCGAGGTGCATAAAAAATTTGGCACACGTCTGATTGAACTGTCGAGCGCTGACTTTGCCTATGAGAAAGCGCGCCAAAGGCTGAAACGTGAACTTGTCGCCGCGGGTGTCCCGATTCGGGAGGTGCGGAGCGATGAGCTTTTCGACAGAATCCTGCCGGAAAACAGTATGCGCGAGAAGGTGTTTATCCGCTTGACCGCCACGTTTGCCACCCTACTGAAGACAAGCTGCCGGTCGATGGCTGACGTTGCCGCTGATGTCGCGCAAAGAGGCGACAAGCGCAGCCGTTTTATTGTTGGAAAGGTGTTGGAACCAGTTGTTGTGCGCTACAATGAAATATTGAGAAGCGAGGGAAAGGTGGATTTCACAGACTTGATTGTTGGTGCAACGGCATTGTGCAATGCTAATGGCGGAGGAAATTATGACTGTATCATCGTCGATGAGTTTCAGGATATCTCGATGGACCGCTATAACTTCCTGTTGGCGTTGCGCCGTGGCAATCCGCAGGCGCAACTGTATTGTGTCGGTGACGATTGGCAGTCTATCTATCGCTTCTCGGGCAGCGACATGAATCTCTTTTGTCATTTCGACCAATATTTCGGAAAAACGGATTTAAACAAGATTGAGACTACATATCGTTTCGGAAATCCGCTCGTGGAAAAATCGGCGGCGTTCATTCAGCGTAACCCTGCTCAGATAAGGAAAAACATTCATCCGTTTTCATCGGACGCAAAAACAGAGATCGTGTTTCGTGAATACAGTAGGGGAGATGCCGTGGGCGCTCTTGAGCGAATTGTGGCGGAGATTCCTTTGGGAAAGTCCGTGTTTTTGCTTGGACGATACACTTATGACGATTATTTGCTGGCTAAGAACTTCCGGCAGAGACGTAGTGGCAATTCTCTTTTTTATACGATTTGCGGACGTGAGGTGGAGTTTCTTACCATGCATCGTTCGAAAGGCTTGGAGGCTGACTATGTGGTGCTGTTGAACTGCAACAACGGTAGTTTCGGTTTTCCGTCGACTATTGCCGACGATCCCGTGCTTGGCTTCGTGATGAGCGACAGTGACGGTTATTTGTTTGGCGAGGAGCGACGCTTGTTTTATGTGGCGATGACACGGGCGAAGGTACGGACAATTGTGATGTATGACAAAAGCAAGCCGTCGGTTTTTGTTTTGGAGTGCATATCGCCTGAACGCCTTGCGGACAAGCCAATTGAACCGCATCCAAATGCCGGCAATCGCTGGACAAGGGCTGACGACAGAAAATTATATAAACTTTATTGTGGCGGAATGGGCTTCCGTGAAATCTCGCAGAAGATGGGGCGCAGCCAAACGGCGATAATTATGAGGCTTGAAAAGCTGGGGCTGATTGATGCCAGAAAACCGGTCCGGAAATTTTGATTAATTTTGCACTTTGAATTATGAGAATAAAGACTGAGGCAGACAGGTTGCTGGCGATGATCCGCGATGGTCGGACTATGTCGGCTGGACAGAAGGTGCGCTTGGCGGTGATGCTGAGTGTGCCGGCGGTTGTGGCGCAGTTGTCGTCGATTGTGATGCAGTATATCGACGCATCGATGGTTGGAAGCCTCGGCGCTGAGGCCTCGGCGGCGATAGGCTTGGTGTCGACAACCACATGGCTCTTCGGCGGACTGCTGAGTGCTGCGGCTTCGGGTTTTTCGGTGCAGGTTGCCCACCGCATCGGTGCCGGCGACTGGGAAGGCGCGCAGCGCGTGTTGCGGCAGTCGGTGGTGGCGGTGTTGGCGTTCAGCCTTCTGCTTGCATCCATCGGTGCCGGCATCAGCAGTAGTTTGCCTGTTTGGCTTGGCGGCGCCGAGTCGATACATCGCGATGCGTCGACTTATTTCCTGATAATATCCTTGTTTCTTCCAGCGCTTCAGATGCAGTTTCTTGCCGGCGGCATGCTGCGGTGCAGCGGCAATATGCACGTGCCGAGCATGGCGGGAGTGGCTATGTGCGCCCTTGATGTGGTGTTCAACTTTCTGCTGATTTTCCCTTCGCGTACGGTCGCTGTGGCTGGATTCGATGTGTTTCTCCCAGGTGCGGGACTTGGTGTTGAGGGTGCGGCTCTTGGCACGGTGCTTGCCGAAACGGTGGTCGTGGCTTGGCTGTTGTGGTATCTGCGCCACGGCACGTCACATCTGCGGCTTGCAGGGCTGCGCGGATGGAGACAGTCGATAGCCGACACGCTCAGAAAGGCGGTTAAAATCGGTTTCCCGATGGGTTTGGAGCATGGGGTGATATGCAGCGCGCAGATTGCGATAACCACCATTGTAGCGCCGCTGGGAGTGTGCTCCATCGCTGCCAACTCGTTTGCCATCACAGCCGAGAGCCTTTGCTATATGCCAGGTTATGGCATTGCTGAGGCTGCCACCACGCTTGTGGGGCAGAGTGTCGGTGCGCGCCGTCGCGACCTGACGTGGAGCTTCGCTAAAATCACTGTCGGAATGGGCATGGCGGTGATGGCGGTGATGGGTGTGCTTATGTATGTCGCTGCTCCCGAGATTATCGGGCTGATGACGCCTGTTGACGAGATACGCCGGCTTGGTGTAATGGCGTTGCGCATCGAGGCGTTTGCCGAGCCGATGTTTGCCGCGTCGATTGTGGCGTATGGCGTTTGTGTCGGTGCCGCCGACACGCTGAAGCCTTGTCTGATGAACTTCCTGAGCATCTGGGCTGTGCGCCTTACGATGGCTGCATGGCTTGCTCCAACAATGGGACTGCGCGGTGTGTGGATTGCCATGTGTGTTGAGCTGACGTTCCGTGGCGCCATCTTCCTTGTCCATTTGTGGCGCCGACGCTGGATGAAGGCCGTATAAAGGGGTAAAAAAGGTTGAAAGTTCGGTAATTCGGATAGGTGGGCTTTGCGGAAAAACACGTAAATTTGCAGACAGCATAGAACATTAAAAAACACAGTTATGGAACTGATAAAAGATAAGGAATTCGGCGGCGAGCGACCGCTGTTTGAGTCGCACAACCTACACCTCGACAATGTGGTGATACGCGAAGGCGAGTCGGCGATAAAGGAGTGCAGCAACATCAAGGCGACAAATTGCCGTTTTGAGGGCAACTATCCGTTCTGGCATGTGCACGGGTTCGTGATTGATCGTTGCCATTTCGATGTGGGCGGACGCTCTGCACTGTGGTATAGCGACCATCTGCGGATGACTGACACGCACATCGACGCGCCGAAAATGTTTCGCGAGATGCACGACATCGACATTGAGAACGTGGTGATGACCGATGCCGACGAGACGTTCTGGCGATGCAAGGGCATACGTGCTAAGAACTTGCGGCTGCAAGGAGGAACGTATCCTTTCATGTTAAGCAGCGACATCGAAATCGACGGCTTGGTGTCTGACTCCAAATACGTGTTCCAATATGTGAGCAACGTAGTGGTGCGCAACGCGAGAATCACAACCAAAGATGCCTTTTGGGAGGTGGATAATGTGACCATCTACGATTCGGAACTCAATGGCGAGTATCTGGGATGGCATTCGCGCAACCTGCGCCTTGTCAACTGCCACATCTCTGGCGAACAACCGCTCTGTTATGCCGAGAATCTGGTGCTTGAGAATTGCACGTTTGATCCGGCTTGCGACCGCGCTTTCGAGTACAGTTCCGTGAACGCAACAATAAAAGGAAGCATAGGAGGCGTGAAAAATCCGCGCAGCGGACGCATCGAGGCTGACTGCCTCGGTGATGTGGTGCTCGACGGCAACATCAAGATGCCGGCCGACTGCCTGCTGATTGAACGAAACAAAAAATAATTGCCTGTATGAAATACGACTTCGACAAGACTATCGACAGGCGTGCCACAAACTCTTACAAGTGGGATAGCGCTCCCGAGGGCGTGCTGCCTATGTGGGTGGCTGACATGGACTTCCGCACGGCGCCTGCCATCATCGACGCGCTGCAGAAACGCGTGGCGCACGGAATCTTTGGCTACACCCGTGTGCCCGACGCCTACTACGATGCCGTGACATCGTGGTTCAGCCGGAGGCATGGATGGGACATCGACCGCGAATGGATAATCTACACATCTGGAGTGGTGCCGGCGGTATCGGCGGTGATAAAGGCTCTGACCGTGCCGGGCGACAAGGTGATTGTGCAGACTCCAGTCTACAACTGCTTCTTCTCGTCGATACGCAACAACGGCTGCGAGATTGTGAGCAATCCTCTGCGCCGCACCGCCGACACCTATAAGATGGATTTCGACGCTCTTGAGCGTTGTGCCGCCGACCCGCGCACCAAAGTGATGCTGCTCTGCAATCCCCACAATCCGGCTGGGCGCGTCTGGACTCCCGACGAGCTGACGCGGCTTGGCAACATCTGTCTGCGCAACGGCGTGACGGTGGTCGCTGATGAGATTCACTGCGAACTGGTGTATCAAGGGTTCAAATATACGCCTTTCGCGTCGCTGTCGGACGCTTTCCTGCACCGGTCGGTGACGTGTGTGTCGCCGAGCAAGGCTTTCAACATCGCCGGACTGCAGATTGCAAATATCGTGGCGTTCGACAACGACCTGCGAAGCCGTATCGACAAGGCGATAAACATCAACGAGGTGTGCGACGTGAATCCGTTTGGCGTGGCGGCGACAATCGCTGCCTACAACGAAGGGGAAGAGTGGCTCAACCAGCTGGTTGACTATCTGCATGGCAACTATGAGGCTATGGCGGAGTTCTGCCGACGTGAGCTGGCGGAATTTCCTATAACGCGTCTTGAGGGCACATATCTGGTGTGGATGGACTGCAGCAGCCTTGGCATGTCGTCGGATGCGCTTGAGCATGCTCTTCTGGACGACGCCCGCCTATGGCTCAATGCCGGCACGATGTATGGTGCCGAAGGCGAAGGCTACATGCGGTGGAACATCGCTTGTCCGCGCAGCGTGATGCTCGACGGACTCAACCGTTTCCTTAATTTCGTCAGAAGCCGCTAACCGTCTCTTCTTCTATCCCAAATCGGCCATCAGAATCACTCGTTGCCATACGACACTGAGAAATTCCAACGGCCGATTATTCAATTGACTTGACTTGGTTATAGCTGCCACAACAATATGTCTCTCGGCAAACTGTTTGTCGTGAACTTCATGCTAAATCCGTATCCTGCCGTATAATCACCCAATGCCCGGACTTCTGTGAACCCTCACGGTGAATGATGTCGTTGTCTTGCATTTTCTTAAGATGCTTAGACACGGCGCTCCTGTTGATGCCCAATTTGTTAGCCATTTCGCGTGAAGTGATGCTTGCGTTCTCGGATATAAGACGTAAGATGGCATTCCGTGTTTCCGGTCCACCTTGCTTGTTTCTGGTCCACCTGCTTGGTCTCCCTTTTCTTCTTTGAATGTGAAGTCATCATCCATCGCCTTCTTGTATTCAGTTATTTCATTTTTAATGTTTTTGATGTGCTCATTCAGCATGAACATTTCTTGTTTGTTGGCATTGTTGTCTGTTGAATTATTTGCTGTGACTTTATTTTGAGCCGATGGCTATGCACACGGGGTGGGGCACGTGGATGTCGTGGCTGGTGTCGGAGAGCATGCCGGTGTCGGGGTCGATTGCAAACACTTGGATGGTGTCTGCGTCACGGCAGGCACAAAGCAGGAAGCGTCCGTTGGGCGTTATGGCAAAATTGCGTGGATGCCGCGCTGTGGCCTGGTAGCCAGCGCGTGTGAGCATCCCGCTTTCTTTATCCACGCTGAAGATGGCTATACCATCGCCTTGCAGACGGTTTGACGCATAGAGGAAGCGTCCGTCGGGTGTCAGATGGATGTCGGCGCTGCCTCGGGCATGGCTGTCGTCGGCGGTGATGGTTTGAATCTGTGTCAGCTTGCCTTCGTGGTGGCTGAACACCATCACTTCGCCCGACAGTTCGGTGATGAGGTAGGCATAGCGGCCTTCGTCGTCAAACGTGAGGTGGCGTGGCCCTGAACCTGCCGCTACATATAGGGTGCTGTCCACTTCAAGCCCGTCGCATGCGGCGTTGGGCTTGAGCGAGTAGATGCAGTCGTTGCCGAGGTCGCAGGCGAATGCGCGCCATTCGTAGGGGTCGGCGGTGACGCAGTGGAGATGGGCTGACTGCTGCCTTGTTTTGTCGGGAGCTTTGCCTGTGAGCGAAAACGTCATCACCTTGTTGGCTTTCTTGATGCTTCCGTCGTCGGCAAGTCTGAACTCCGTGATGCTTCCGCCCGTATAGTTGGCGGTGTAGATCAGATTTTTTGTCTGGAAGATGTTGCACGGCGCTTTGCCGCCCGTCGCCATGGCGTTGATGCAGGTCAATGGCTTGTCGATGCCTTCATAGCGGAATGCTGCAAGGGCGTCGTCGTCGGTGCCCGACTCGTCGACGGCATAGACGTTGTCGCCGTTGTCGGAGAAAATCACAAACGACGGGTTGCGCGCCGGAGTAACGGCGGTGAGTTCTGCCGTTCCGCTTTCTTGGTTGAAGCGATATTGATAGATGCCTTTGCTGTCGGTGTCGGTGTAAGTGCCGACAAGCATCGGCAGCCATGCCTGCGAAGCCGCGGCGGCAAGGTCGAGCATAGCCATTGTTGATAGTGTGCAGAGAGATATTGCCATTGTGTCAGTGTTTTTGTTGCCGTAAAGTTACGCAAAAAAAGTGCAATCCTAAAATCCTCTTTTGCGTAATGCGCGCCGTAAATCCTTGTGTTTCCTATGCAGCATCGCTATAAAAACAATACCGGCGACAACCATTGTCGGTTGTCGCCGGTATGTGTGGGGGGTTGTCGACGAGAGTTAGTCGTTCATTGTCAGGAGCAGCTCCTCGTTGCTGCGGGTTTTCTCCATACGGTCCTTGATAAACTCCATTGCCTCGATAGGAGTGCGGTCGGAGAGGAACCGGCGGAGAATCCACATGCGGTTGATGGTGTCCTGGCTGAGGAGCAGGTCGTCGCGTCGAGTGCTCGACGAGATGATGTCGACGGCAGGGAAGATGCGTTTGTTCGACAGCTTGCGGTCGAGCTGCAGCTCCATGTTGCCGGTGCCCTTGAACTCTTCGAAAATCACCTCATCCATCTTCGAACCGGTCTCGATAAGTGCGGTTGCGATGATTGTGAGCGATCCGCCGTTTTCAATGTTTCGTGCGGCGCCGAAGAAGCGTTTAGGCTTTTGCAGCGCGTTGGCGTCGACACCACCGGTGAGGATTTTGCCCGATGCCGGCGACACGGTGTTGTAGGCGCGTGCCAGACGTGTGATTGAGTCGAGCAGGATTACTACGTCGTGTCCACACTCAACCATGCGTTTCGCCTTTTCAAGCACCAGTCCGGCAATCTTTACGTGGCGTTCGGCCGGTTCGTCGAATGTGGATGCGATTACTTCCGCATTCACGCTTCGTGCCATGTCGGTTACCTCCTCCGGACGCTCGTCGATGAGCAGGATAATCATGTATGTTTCCGGATGGTTTTCCGAGATTGCGTTGGCAATGTCTTTAAGCAGGATTGTCTTACCGGTTTTCGGCGGTGCCACGATAAGTCCGCGCTGACCTTTGCCGATAGGAGAGAACATGTCGACGATGCGTGTCGAGATGTTGCAGGTGGTGCGTCCCGATGTCAGGTCAAACTTCTCGTCGGGGAACAATGGCACAAGGTGTTCGAAAGGCACGCGGTCGCGCACGAATTCTGTGGTGCGCCCGTTGATTGAGTCTACGCTGCAGAGAGGGAAGAATTTTTCACCTTCTTTCGGCGGACGGATGTTGCCTTCCACCACGTCGCCTGTCTTCAAGCCGTTTTGCTTGATTTGCGACTGCGACACGTAGATGTCGTCGGGCGACGACAGGTAGTTGTAGTCGGAGGAGCGGAGGAATCCGTAGCCGTCGGGCATCACTTCCAGCACGCCTGCGCCTTTCACGATGCCTTCAAAGTCGTAGAGCGGCTGTTGAGGCTGTTGGCGCTGCTGCTGTTTTGCCGCGCGCTGCTGTTGTTGCTGCTGGCGGCGGTTTGCCTTCTGGTTTTTCTGTTGCTGTTGCTGTTTAGGTTCAGCCTGGAATGCCGCAACTTCGTCTTCGGCAGGCTGTTGCTGTTGTTGCTGGTCTTGCTGCTGGCGTTGCGAGCGGGGCACGAATTTCTGTCCGCCGCTGAACGGGAAGAACGAGCTGAATCCGATGTCGTTTTTCTTTTGCTGTTCGGCAGGTTTTTCTTCTGCCGGTTCTGCCTGTTGTGCCTGTTGTGGCGTTTCGGCTTCAGGAGCGGCGTTTTCCGTCTCTGCCGGTTTCTCTTCCTGTTTTACGGCTGTCTCCACGTTTTCAGCAGGGGCTTCGGCCTCGGCTGCTGGAGCCACGACAACCTCGGCAGCCGGAGCTGTCATATCGGCGGCAGGCTCAGCCTCCTTTTTCTTGGATGTGCGCTTTGCCGTGGTTTTCTTTGCTGCCGGTTTCTCCTCTTTAGGTTCTTCCGTCTGAGCGGTCTCCGCGGCAGGCTCTGCCTCCTTCTTTTTGCTGTTTTTCTTAGGTTCAGCCTTTTTGGCGGCAGTCTTTACAGCCGTAGCCTCTGCGTTGTCATCGCTTTTTGGCTCGGCTGTTTTTTTCTTGGCTTTTGTTTTGGGTTTTTTAGCCTCCGATTTCGAAGCCGATTCTTTGGCGCGGTTTATCGCCTGCTCGTCGAGAATTGTGAAAATCAAGTCTTGCTGGGCCATTTTGTCGGCTTTCTTGATGTCGAATGTTTTGGCAATCTCGAGCAGTTCTTCTGGAGAGGCTGCATTTAAGTCCTGTAAGTTGTACATATATGTAAGATGTATTACATTTTGAATCTACGTCGCGCCGTTGTGCGCACGTGACTGTTCTGAAAATCTTTTTTTTGAGAAAATTAAAGAGTGGATGACTGCGGGAAGCGTAGCGAGTAATGGTGATTGATTATGCTTCCCTCAATCACGATGCAAAGATACGTCTAATTTCTTTTACGGCAAACAGAAATACAGACAAAAAATGAAAAAAAAGTGAATGCTTACTCTCCGTATTCTTCGAGATAGGCCTCGCAGGCGGTGCGCAGCTCGTCGTACCATTCCTTGCCGAAGCGGCGCGTCAGCGGACCCTCAAGAAACTGATACAGCCGCACGTGGTTTTTTCTGCCCATCACTTCCGCGCATTTGCAGATTTTCCAACGATGGTAGTTGACGGCGGTGAAGTCGGGAAATTCCTGAAGGCGGGCAGGGTAGAGATGGCATGAGATTGGCTTGTAGAAGTCGATTTTTCCAGCACGGTATGCCTTCTCGATGGCGCAGAGACACATCCCGTTCTCTCCATAGCACGTAAACACACAGTTGCGCCCGTCGACAATCGATGTCACCAAGTCGCCTTCCTCGTCGACGTAGCCCACGCCCTGCTCCTCAATCACGCGTTTGGCAGCCGGCAGCAGGTCGTCCCACACCTCGGGCAGTATTTCCTTTATCTTGGCATATTCCTCTTTGGTGATAGGAGCGCCGGCATCGCCTTCGATACAGCATTCGCCGAGGCATTTGTCGAGATCGCAGCAGAAAAACTGTTCGATAAGGTCGAGGCTGACCAGTGCATTTCCGATTTGCAGCATAGTGACTTCTTCTTCTTTTTTCATTTCAGTGTGCGAAATTACTCGTTTTGTGCCGGATATGCAAGTGTGGCGGTGAAATGTGTTTTTAAACATAAAAAATTTTTTATACATAACGGAAAAATTTCCATAATTTTACGACCGCAAAAACTAAACTATTTTTTAAAGCCCTTTTTTGTAGATATTATGTTCTTAACCATTGTTATTGTTGCCGTATTTCTGATTGGTTACGGCTGTATTGCTCTTGAGAGCGGACTTAAAATCAACAAGACTGCGACCGCCTTGTTGATGTGTGCAATCTGTTGGTCGCTGTATATGATTGGCTGCCCTGATTATGTGGCTGAGTTTCATGCCGATGATTTTGCCCGGTTCTTCTCGGCGTTCCATCTTGACGACTCTGATGCCGCTGCGCGCCAGTTTGTGACGCAGGGCGTGCTGCTTGAGCATCTCGGCGATGCGTGTGAGATTCTGTTCTTCCTGATGGGAGCGATGACCATTGTCGAGACTGTCGACACCAACGGTGGCTTTGTTTTTGTGCGCGACCGTCTGCGCACCCGTAGCAAACGTTCGCTGTTGTGGCGCATCGTGCTGATCACGTTTATTCTCTCTGCCGTGCTCGACAACCTGACCACGAGCATCGTGATGATTATGGTGCTCCGCAAGCTCGTGCAGGAACGCAACGATAGGCTTATCTATGCCTCGCTCATCATCCTTGCCGCCAACAGTGGCGGTGCGTTCTCTCCGATTGGCGACGTAACGACTATTATGCTATGGATCAAGGGCAACATCACGTCGATAGGTGTGATTAAGGAAGTGTTACTGCCGTCGCTTGTCTCGATTGCTTTGCCTACGTTCCTGTTGCAGTTCAAGCTCAAGGGGCAGTTGGCTGTGGTGGAGGACAATGTAGATTTCACAAAATCGGCACTCAGCCATGGCGAACGGGTGGCGGTGTTTGTTGTCGGTGTGGGCGGCTTGATGTTTGTGCCGTTCTTCCGCTCCATCACTGGTCTGCCTCCGTTTATGGGCATCCTCTTCGTGCTTGGCTTGCTTTGGGCGATGACAGAGATATTCCTGCGTCACGAACACGAGTTGGAAGGCTCGTTCTCTGAGCGCGTGTCGACGATTCTTCATAAAATCGATTTGTCGACCATCCTGTTTTTCCTCGGCATTCTGATGGCTGTGGCTGTGCTGAGCGAGGTGGGTGTGCTTACAAGTTTCGGACAGTGGCTTGAACACGCCACCAACGGCAATGCTTATTTCGTGACAGGTGCCATTGGCGTGGTGTCGTCGATTGTCGACAATGTGCCGCTTGTGGCTGGATGCATGGGTATGTACAACGTTATCCCTGCCGCCGCCGTGACAAGTCCCGACATGATGATGTTTGTGCAGGACGGTCAGTTCTGGCAGTTGCTTGCTTACTGCGCCGGAGTGGGTGGCAGCATGCTCATTATCGGCAGTGCTGCCGGCGTTGTGGTGATGGGTCTTGAAAAAATCACATTCGGCTGGTATTTACGCCACATTTCGTTTGTGTGTCTGCTCGGTTATCTGGCAGGTATCCTGATCTACTGGCTTGAGCGGACGTTTATCTTCTGCTGATTTAAAGTTGATTGATATGTATGTACGACGGCGTTATATGTGTTGGCTCTATCGTAGCAGCGTTCCTCTGGCACGCATCCGCTTCGCTCTGCGGCGATAGCCTGGCCAACGTTGCTGTTGTTTCATGGCGCAAAGTCAGAAATCAACGCGCTCAGTGGCAGACAGCCTTCGGAGATGCGCTACAGCGAAAGCAACCGCGCCACCGCAGCAAACGACTGCGGTGGCGCGGTGCGTGTTGTTATGTTCGATATTCTCTACGGTTCAGTCTATTTGAAGTTGAATGTAGGGAAGTGGGTGGCGTCGGTTACTACAGAGCCTGGCAATTTGTCGTAGCACATGCATGCGAATTGGTTGCGTGCACCACTGAACAGGTTCAATTCTGTTACCTTTGCGCCCTCGAATGTCACATTGTCAACGTTTACTGTAAGGTTCTTAAACTGCATTGCGGCGTTGGCTTCCGCTGCTGTTGTTGAAGTGTAGTCCTCGTTGAAGAAATTATTGATTCCACAATATCAGTCCATTATGCCTATTCTCTTACAAATAGGCAAGTTTATTTAACGATGAAATAACGTAAGATGCAGAAATGAATGAGGCGAGCGCAGATGATAGCACTCGCCTCAATGGTTCGTTATTTGGAATGATTGTCCTTAGTTCTGCGTGAAAGTCATGTCTTCAACAACGAGAGTCTGCTTGCCGAAGGTATAGAAGCCTATTCCCGAGAAGTCGAGAGTCATGTACTTTACTTTGAGGATTTCCATGCCGTTAACATAAAATGAGAGCACATCTCCGTCACAAACCAGTTTCCATTCTTGATCAAGTTTCTTCTTGTTGGACCATTTGATTCCCTACATTATGTTTCCGACAACGCGATTGTCAACGTAGCGTGTGAAGTTTACCATTTCATCATTGAAGTTGAAGCAATAGAAGTTTCCTCCATCCTTTTAGTTGAATACGAAGCCGCAGACACGATCGTTGGCGAGTTTGTCAATCTTGACATTGGCTATCACTTCGAAAGGCTTCTTTACATCCAGAGGTGCGTAACAGTGGGTTTCGAAGAAGACTTTGCCCGTCACATCGTCAACGAGTGCTACGACCTCGAAAGGTCGATGGGCAATCTCGCCGACTACTTCGATTACGAACGCTTTGGCCGTGAGCTGTTTCTATACGATTATCAAATGGGTGCGAACAACAACGTGTTCCGAATCCTCTGCCCCCTAATCCTCCCTCTCTCCTCCAAGCCTTTCCTCCGGGGAAGGCTCTTGTTATTTCTCTATTTTTACCATAATATATGGAGTTAAACTATTCAAATTATACCCCATATTATTAATCTCTTTTTCAGACTTTTCGGTTCCAATCCATTCTTTTGTTCCCACTATTTTATTGGCAAAAAATGATACATTTGTCTTATGAGAATTTGCTGAATTTTCTTCTAAACCGTATTTGAAGAAAAATTTACCAGTTAGCCTTGATGATGAAATATCATATTTTATTTCTTGGCCTATCTCTAATTGGGTATATATTGCTAAGGTATTTCCGTACCATGAACTATTGGCTTTCTTTTCAAAAATCCATTCCATATCTGCACTATATACAGGTATTGTGAACACTTCTTCACTAAATGGCGGCATCCTTAATATTCTCTCTGCTTGTTGGACGGTCGTCGTGGAGGATGTTCTACTTCCACCAAGAGTTAGGCCAAAGGCTAAATTGCCGATAGAAGTGGCTCCACCATAAGATGAACTGTTTGTGTTAAATGTTTGCCTATTATCCCATAACATTTGTGCTTTTTTCCCTCTTAAAAGAAAACTTGCCCCAAGGTCTATGTAAATCATATCCTCGGTAAGATTTTCTAATTTCACTTTGTAGTAGGGCTCATTATATAGACAATGCCCCATTTCTCGTACGTGCGTACACGATGGTACTATTGATACGGATATTCCAATGGTGTCATTGCTGAACGTCCACTTATTTTCTGAATCAAAGAAAATGTAAGCGAATTTTGCCATATTGGATTTGGCACTGCATACGCTAAAAGTTACAAAGAGGAGTGCAAACAGTATGTATATCCTTTTCATATTTAAGAATTTTATATTGAAACCGTAAATTTACGCATTTTCTCTGAAATATTGTCTTTTCCACACCTAATATATAGCGATAGATTTGTATCAATCACATATCAATCACTTCCTTGTCGGCGAATGCTTCGAAGTGACATCGGGCGAGGCATAACCGCTGATTGCAAGTCTTTCAATGCGCACATTGGAATGGCTATTTATGTATTGGATTGTTTTTTCGAGATTTGCGAGTTGACGGGCATTGTCTCTGTATGCAGTGTCAACATTGCACTTCCCCACTTGGAAGTCAATGTCGATTTCTGTGATGCTGGTATGTGCGTTTGGGTTAAATGAAAGAGCCGTGTGCCGAGATGCAGCCTATGTTATGCAAAGATAGCGCAAGGAGAGCGAAACGCAAAACGAACTCATTCGATTTTGCTTCAAAACCGCGGCTACACTACAATGGCAATAACAAAAAAGGTTGCGCCACAGCAGGCGCAACCTTTTATCTTGATTACAAGTCGCAGATTAATAAACCTGTGTTCCGTCAACAAACACTTGGCTATGTTTCTCTGTATCTTTGTCTTTCTTCACATTCCAGAGGCTGTTGCCGCTCTTTGAGCCAGTGCCGAAGCCTGTCGCCGTGCAGTTATTGATGTTAATAACATATGTGCCTGGAATAAGCGAGGTGTCAACTTCGATAGCAGCCTTGCCCTCTACTGGCGAAGAAGCAATAAACTCGCAGTTGTTGAACGTGGCATTCTGATCAGGATTGGCACCTTCATTATAAATCAGAACACACCTGCCGGCGCTCTCAAACTTGCAGCTGTTGAAAGTGATATCCTTTGAGCCATAAGTCCAAATGTTGTAGAAGTCGCTTGATGTCTGCTTGAACGTACAACTGTTGTATACAGCCTCCTCAGCATAAGAGAATGGCGTGCCTTCGATCACGCAACCCGTATAGGTCACAGATTTAGCACTCTGAATGCCAGTAAAGTCCGCGTTAGGCGATTTCACTGTCACGCCAGAGAAGCCGATTGTCTTGCCGGTGTAACCGATAGCTTGAGGAATGGAGATAACCGTTGTTTCGTCGCCCGAGAAAGTGACACCTTCAGCAACGGTTGCAGGAAGCGTATAAGTGGTGCTCTCCTTCAATTTAATCACGGCGTTCGGAGTCTGAGCGGCTGTTGCCAATTCGGTCTGTGTTGAAGCCGTGATTACATTGTGATTATAGTCTGGGTCGTTGAATCCCGGAGCGATTACAACGTTGAAGTCGGCAGTGTTTGTGAGCAACGATCCGTAGATGTTTGTGCGGTAGTTGCGTTGCACAGGCACGTTGGTGAACGTGCGGTTTGTCAGCGTGTAGTCAAACGCGATGTCGACAGTTTCTTTGTCCTTCGGCACGAGCACGTACGACATCGACAGATATTTGTAATCTTTGCTGTTTACTGAAAATTTAGAGTCCTCTGTAGGAATCGGTTTCTTTACGAATGTCGCAGTGACAGGGTCGCTGACCTCTCCTGAGAGAAGGTTGAGCGTATTGTAGGTTGCCACTCCGATTGTCGACTCTGAAACGGTGTAGCCGGCAGCTGCCGCTGCGTCAAAGTCGTCTGTTCCGATGTTGATCTGTGCGAACGGACGGCGGAGTTCCTGCGAAATGCTCATGTTGCCGCTAACCTTCAGCGCTTTCTTCTGACCGAAGAATGCGTCAAGATTGTCGGTGTTGTTTTCGGCATTGGCGTAGTTGACGGTTACAGTCTGGTTTTCAGAGTTGAACTTGTAAACGTTGTCGCCAGGAGCGTCGGCCCAGAACACGAAGTCGTATTCCTTGCCTGTGGTCAGCTGCAAGGAGATGGTGGTTTGCAGACCAGTCATTGTGGCTGTACCCTCGAGTTCTCCCTTAGTGCCGTCGGCTTTTTTGCAGACTGCAAGTCTTGTCGTTGTGCCTTTTTCATAGACGGCATAGTGCAGCTCGGTGGCTTTTGTGCCGTCGGCAAATGCACGGGTGCCCATGTCGCCAGGCAGCTGGGCTGTGATTGTCACAGTGCTTTCAGCACCGGCTTTCAAATCCGATGTCTGATCATCGGCGCAGGATGTTGCCATCAGCATCAATGCCGACATGGCAACGGTTGAAAATAATACCTTTTTCATAGAACACATAAATTATAAAGTTAATATTAAATTGTTTGTTTCTTTTTTTATCTGATTTCAAGATTGAATTCGCCGTCGAATTCCGTATTGATGCTTACGCCTCCCGAAGCCTTCGACGAGAGGAAATTGCCGCGCACCACGGTGAGCTTGTTGCGCACCACTGGCACATCGATTGGCAGCGTGCTCGACAGCAGCGTTCCGTCGGTGTCGTAAACCTCCACCGAAACAGGCACCGTCGACTCTCCGCCGTTGACAAACACATAGTCGAATCCAAGTTCCACCTCCGTGTCGCTAAGCCGTTGCATCGTGCTGTCGAACGCGACGCCTGTCCAGGAGTCGGCTGGCTTGTTGGTAAACATATTGAATGAGCACGGCATGAAGCCTTGGTAGCGGAACACTACGCGGAAGTCGTTTGTGTTGATGTTCTTGATGTCGGCTTTGGGGTCGGCCTTTGGGTCGGCAGACTCTGGCGACACTCCTTGCTGTGCCTTCATTTCCGCTTCTTTTTGGCGGATGGCACGTTGCTGGAGCACGTAGCTGAGAAACTTGACGATGTCGTGGGAGATGAATTTGAACTTTGCCAACGGTCGCTCCATTTCAACCACTACGCGGTTTACGGCGGTCGACCGGGTGGAGTTTGACGTCAGCTCCGGGTTGTCGTACACTTCTGCTTCCTTCTCTCCGCGGAATGCGTCGCGGCGGTCGGTTGAGCCTGTATGGTTCTGACGGTCGGCGAGGATTATCTCCTCGAAGTTTGACGTGTTGTAATAGAGGTCGGTTTTCGTGCCGTGGACCACGTAGTCTGCCCACACAAGAAAGCGGTATTTGCCGGGGCGAAGGTTGAGCCGCAGGGTGTGGTTCATATTTTCAAGGTCGCTGTTGCAGACCACGATGGTGGTGTCCGACAGTCGGTTGCCATCGTTGCCGTCGATGCGGTAGGCGTTGACGGTGTAGCGTATGTCGTAGGTGATTTCTGTCTGTGTCTTCGTTCCCGACGGGCTGGCTTCGGTGGAGGCGCGCGAATAGTCGATGGTCTGATAGAAGCCCATGTCGATGGCGTTGGTGAAGTCGAGCACAAGTTCATACGGGCGTCGCTCCGGCATGTCGGGAAACTCGTGCACGTCGCATGCCGAGAAGCCCAAAATGGCGAACAGGCTCAAAATGCAATATGTCAGGGCTGATCGTTTCATCTTCTCTTGCGTTTAAGGTCGAAACGATAGATAAACGTCACTGCGGCATTGTCCACTCCGAAGAATGTGCGGCTTGTGGTGCTGACCATCGCACCGTTGGCTTCGTTGTGGAATGTGTCGTACTTCAGCCGGTAGCATCCGGCGCCGGCGGTGAGCTCCATCATCCAGTGCTTGCTCTTGCCGAGCGGTGTGCGCCAGCCGAAGCTCAGACCTCCGCCAAGTGCCGGGGTGTTGCCGTTATGGTCTTGATAGCGCCATTCCGACGATGATAGGGCATAGTTGTACTGTGCCACGCCGAAATGTGCGCCCACAAACCATTTGGGGCAAACCACCAGCGCACTTCGGGCAGGAAGGCGAGTGTGCGCAGTTTGCGTGTGCGCGTAAAGTAGTTGAGTGCCGAGTAGTAGACGGGCAGCGTCACGCTCCAATACTTGTTGATGTCCACTTCCACGGCTATGTTGGAGATGAGCATAGCCCATCCTACGGCATTTGTTTTCAGGTAAAGTCCGCGTGTCCATTCTCCGTTATCTCCAGTCTCTGTGTCGGGGATGTCAACCGCCAGTACGCTGATTCCCGACAGGTCGTAGTCTGCCGTCGGCAATGCGATTTCTCCATCGGGTACAGATTCGGTTGTCGTAATCTGTGCCTTCGCGCTCCGCATCGATGGAAACACGTTGCGGTTCAGTGTCTTGTATGCCTTCTGCCGTTGAATCTCGAAGGCGCGGCGGTCTGCCCATCGTCCGGGAAGATACTCGATTACGGTGGAGTCGGAGTGCAGCACGCGGTCAATCTCGTTGTAGCCAGGCTCTTGCGATGTGCGGATTTCTGCTTTCAGCATGTCCCATGGAATCGTTGCCGGCAGGCGCACCACCAGCGAGTCGGCAATGTCAATGCGCGAACGGATGTATTGCTCCAATGCGTTGGCGCGGGTTTCGCCAAGCTGCTTGTTTTTTATCGCAGGTCCTTCGGGCGAGGCATAGCCGCTGATTGTTAGCCTCTCAATGCGCACATTGGGATGGCTGTTTACGTATTGGATTGTTTTTTCGAGATTTGCGAGTTGACGGGCATTGTCGCTATATGCAGTGTCAACATTGCACTTCCCCACTTGGAAGTCAATGTCGATTTCTGTGATGTTGGTATGTGCGTTTGGGATTAAAAACATACCAAAGAGAAGCATCAATATGCCTACTCGCTTATTCATTTGGGTCGCTATTAGATTCTTGTCGCTATTAGATTTTTTGTAAATCGAGTACTAAGGTAGAATATTTGTTTTAAAAAAACAACAAGGCGTTGTAATTTATAAGGTTAATATTTGTTAAACATAGCGGCTCGTTGTCAGCTTTAAGGTGTATGTTGTTTAAAATAAAAGGAATAATAAGCGACTTTGATTTTTGTCACTTATTATTTCTTTTATGTTTGTTAGTTCACGCGGTTTGCAACTGGCTCTCCCGCAATGAATTGGCGCACGTTTTCTGTGGCTGTGCTCATCAGGCGCTTGCGTGCCTCGAGGGTGGCCCATGCGATGTGGGGTGTCAGGAAGCAATTGCGCGCGGAGAGCAGAGGATTGTCGCCGCGGGGT
>ULSM01003446.1_pt1 | contig 41415 bp, 52 predicted proteins | sample 1956381 | NCBI WGS metagenome assembly ULSM01 (sample SAMEA4835710, study PRJEB28245) | human gut metagenome | biome: gut microbiome; material: fecal sample | place: Denmark | collected 2008 | reverse complement strand
CCCCTGCCGATATCTCCGCAGGCACAGGTATTCCACCTTACGGGATATTAAACCTCATACTCTTGATAAGTCGTGATGCAATTCACATGGTTGTTTGTAGGTACACTCATAGGTCTGTTGTCTTGCTACAGGCTGATGATTGGAACCAGCTGGGTTTACGCGGGGAGCATCGTTGCTCTAAGGATGACTCCCCGCGTTATTTACCCAGCGGGTATAAATACGCAACCTCCTTGTGTACCTCGTTTGGCAATAACGTTGTCTTCATCTGAGAGTGTGGCACGTAGCTATAGCAGCTTGATTCGAGGGCTGTTGTAAGCCGCCGGATGGCACTGGGATTCCAGTGAAGGCCGGCGGCATGTAAACAGCACTATAAATTCACTCTCCTCTGAAGACTACCCTCGTGTTAGGGTAATTCCCTGACCGGTGGCTAGGCACAATACTTTATGTTTCTGATTTGACACAGGATTCGCCAGACTCAGGATCCTGGGACGTCGTAAGTAGTATACGACGACGTCCTGGATCCAGAGTCTGGTTAAGAGACCTGTTGCATAAACTTCAGCCATCCATCAGGGAGTGGTGGTGTGCGCCACCTGTGGAAGTCATACGGACTGGCACATTTCTATACTTCGTTGATGAGCTACGCCTTGTGCGTCATACGAAGGTCCCGAGTTATCTCAAGTCGTAGACTTGGGTAACTCGAGGCCCTTCAGTTTGAGGTCTTCGAGGCGTCGCCTGAATCTATCCGCCCTTCTCCCACGTCCGTGTGCTCGGTTACAGAGTCTGCCGGTCAGAAGATACTGCGCATAGCTATATCAGATTGATAATATCCTGGTGGAGAGGATCGCTGGACCATCTCAGATTATGAGATGCTGTCCGCGATCTTCGAGACCGGATGTTTAAAACCTTGCGTCTTCATTCCGGCAAAATCCTTGCGCTAGGATGCTCATCTACAGAGTATTCACCAATGTGTTGTACGCTGCCCTGCTCGTCCGCAAGGCGTTCTGAGCACAGCCGATTGATAGATACCCCTTGATTTCGCTCTCTGTCTTACTCCTGTTGGCTTTCACGTTCCTTCCACGACCTCGGTCTATGCAACCTACAGCCTGAGTCTTCACGTATCCGAGACCACCGACCTTTCTCTTGCCTGTCTTGACCGCACGGATGCAGTCCATGACGAATGCGTTGATCTTGTCGATGTCCTCTTTCACGTTTATGACCGGAAGAACCTGAGTAGCCCAGGAATAATCGCAGTACCCCTTGTAGAGATACCTGTTTACTGCATTGATGGCTTTCGTCATCGTGGTGTCACGTTTCTTTATCGTCCTTTTCTCAATTTCCTTTTGGAAGGTCTTGATACGTGTGGACGACAGAGAGATATTGTGGCCCTTGATGGAATATCCGAGGAACTTGAACCAGTGATTAGCGTCAAGATACTCAACCTTCTTAGGGTTGAGCGTCATCTGCATCATCTCCAGCTCGCTCTTCATGATATCCATGGCTTTCTCATAGTCTTCACCGACAAACAGCGTATCATCTGAATAGCGGACGTAATATCCTTTAAGCTTAGATAGCTTGTCGTCAAGATGATAGAGAATGACATCAGCCAGCCATGCAGCAACAGAGCATCCCTGTTTTAGGGACTGATACTTCTCGCAGAGGTTATTGTCCTCATCGAAATAGATGTCTGTATGATAGTAGTCACGAATGACATCTATCAGCGCAGATTTTCCGTACTTCTCCTCTACCTTGTCAAATGCCCAGTCGATGAACCGAACAGGCACAGAATCAAAGTACTTGGAGAAGTCACCTTTCCATCCGATGATTTTTCCCTCTGCCGAGTATATTATCCGAGAAACATCTTGCACCACACGACCGCAGCCGATACCTTTCTGGTACGACGTGCAGCATGGATGCACCATCTCTGGCATCAGCTCGAACAAAAGGTCGTTTGCTATACTCAGGAGGATTCTATCTACAGCCTCATTCACATAGACCGTACGGAAATCTCCGTTGTCTTTTGGAATTTTCGCTGTATGCGGCGGCATTATCTTGTAATTTCCGCTCTTGATCCTCTGATACATAGCCAGACGAGCCTCAGGTGTTGTAAGCTGATACATTACTGCTTTGTTCATGTCCTTGAATAAGCCTTTCTCAATGGCATACTGCCATCTGACCTTCTCAAAGAACATTTCTAGGATTTTGTCTTCATTCATAATTCTTCTTGTTTTGGTTATTGCGCGCAGTCCTTAGCTGCGCTTTTTAGCTTTCCATAAATCCCTGTACTCATCAATGAGTTCATTCTCTTCACTATACAGCTCAAGGAGTCTTTCTTTTGAAAGAGGCTTCGTGTTGTGTACACTACAGCTGTTCGTTTCTCTGCGGATTTCTTCGAGACGATCGGCTATCTCTCGCGCTCTCTTTTCATCTAAATTATTCATATCTATAATGTTTTGGTTATTTGTAGGGAGATTTCTCTCCCAGTTTTGCTAGTCGATGTGCTCGTAAGAATCATCATAATCAGAGCAGAACTGCTGGTCTGGTTCAATCTCAATTACCTCACCTGCGAAATTTTCAGAGTCGAGAATAATATCGCTATTATTATAGGCATCCTGCACTTTCTGTACGGCTTCATTCTCACTCTCAGCATCAACGCTGACTACCTTGTTCAAATGTTCTGTGACTGATACGTAATATCTCTTCATAATCTTTAATAATTTGGTTAATAATGTCAGAGGGATTGCTCCCTCCGTTTTTAAGGCTTCTTGATATTAATGATACCTGTCACGCTCATAGCGTCTGATGGCTCAAACTTGTCAGGCTCTAAGCCGCAATCTGTGTAACCGAATAGAGAATCCGTGCAAGCGTCATACCATTCTGTTTCATCTGGCTCGTAATCTTCCGGCGCATCTTCAGGACACGCCAGCTCTAATACATCCCAGTAATTAAGAAGATATCCCTTGTACGCAATCTGAGGATCAGACCACTCTCCACGTGAGATAAAGCAGATAGTCTTACCTGCAACGTTGTCACGATGAATCTTGAAAAACTTATCGAATACCTTTTTTGCTTCTTTCGTCATAATTCTCTTTATTTAATTGGTTATAGTGATAGCCCGAAGGCTATCTTTTAGGCTAATGCGTTCAATACTCTGTGGGCGTTGTATGCGACATGATTGCTGTATTTTACCCTCTCCCACTTTTTGCGCTCACAAACTTTCAGGCAATACTCATGTGCTATATTCTCTGATAGTGCATCGAACGTGTTGTGTGTAACATCTGATGGCTTACCGAAATAAACTCTGTAACCATCCCTGTAGCATACTATACGTCTGCCCAGTCTGTAGATGGTTCTACTGCCCTTCTCTACAAATGTAATTCTTTCCATAATTCTCTGTATTTGGTTATTGGCAGGTAGCCAAATGGCTACCAATTTTAGGCTCTGTTCCATGCTTCCCACGCTTCATTCGTGTTCTTGGTGATTGCCTCGTTCCAAAGCTTCTCCATGTTGTAGAAAATTTCCTGAAATGCTTTAGGGGTATCCTTCGGATCAATCTTCTTGCCGAAATACGGGCGTCCACATCTTCTTTCGTCGTGCTCCCAGATGCACCGTATCATTCCCGTCTCCGTTGGAGTGCATCCGAGGAATGTTCCCATTGTACCGAATGTCTTTTCTCTAAGCCACTTCGGATAAGGAACGTAGATTGTCCACGCATCCACGCAGTCACGGAACTTCTTTCTTGTGTCGTGATAAAGTTTCAATTTCATAATTCTTTGTAATTTGGTTAATGGAAGAGGAGCATGCAAGCTCCCCTTGTTAGGTATGTTTTAAAGTCTTGCCCATGAGTATATCTTCGCTCTTCTTTTCTCTTCTTTCAGCTGAGAGAGGAGATATTTCTTCTCTTCTCCCGAGAAATTCTTACGGATATACGATTCACACTGCTTCTTCTTCCAGAAATGAACCGAATCTGAAGCGTCTGGCGTTATTGAAACCCACATCATGCCGCCTACTACAGGAACAAGTCCTGCGTAGATAATTCCTTTTCTAAATTCCATAATCTAATTATTTAAATGGTTTAACATTGAATACCCCCATGCTAGGGGATATTGTTAGGCTTCCTCGTAACCTTCCTCCATCATAGAGTGAACCTCTTCAAGCTCGTTCGAGAAATTGTACCTGATGTTGTACGTGCCGAACGCCTTGAAATACCATTCCTCTAGGTACGCTCTATCCTCGTTCGCCTGCTCGCTGTCCTCTGCGGAATCAAGTCTGGCTACCATCTGAGGATACAAATCGTAGTAATCGTCGCCATCGTAGTCTGATGCCCACCAAACACCTGTAACGTGCTTAGGATAATCCATAGACAAATCAGCGAAATTACCATTCATGTGCTGGTCAGTAAGATGGAGATATTTCTTCATCTCTCTGTTTGTTTCGAGAGTAAAATCCCATGCCATAGACTGGATATTCTTTCCGTACAAATCAGCAATGTATTCTTCCATGTCTTCTGCGTCATCGAAATTTTCAAGACACTCACGATAGAGATTCTCAATTACAGCGGCAAAACTTGCCACACCGATATAATCGGCTACTTTCTCGACAACTTCACCCTTGTTGTTCGTAACAACTTCTACAATATTCTTTTCCATAATTCATCTGTTTAAATGGTTGATAATAGTTCCCTCCGAAGAGGGATTTTAGCTGATTAAGCTCTCATTGAGCGTGTACGTATCAATGTCGTACTCGTAATCGGTTTCGTCGGTACACTGGGATTGATGGCGGTAGCCACGCAATTCCTCAATCTGCTCTTTTGTTGCTCCATCGTCCTTGGCTACCTTACAACATCTTCTGATACTACCTGCTACAACAAGTAATTCGCGACTTTCGTGTGTATGCCAGTTGTCTGTGCGATAGAGCGCATAAACTTTCTTTGCCATAATTCTATTTTTTTAAATGGTTCATAATGGTTCCCCACATTTAGTGGGGAGTTTTAGCCAAATATGACAGCATTCCAGTGGTCGTTGTAGAACTGCTTGAGCGCAGTAGTCTCACTGGTCGTCTTAATGTCTGTAACCTCTAGCTTACCGGTATCCTTGCGCACCTTAGCTACTGAGAATGTGTTGTCATGTGTCCACTTGATAAGATCCACACGCTCTACATCATTCTCTGCTGTTTCTACGATTTCACACTTCAATAAATCGTCATTCAGGATTTTCTCTAATTCACTCATAATTATAGATTAATTATAGTCACACATTATTTCTGTCTCACTGATAATTTCAGCACAATACTTGCAGCGATGGCACATTATGTAGCCTTTTGCCAGCAATTTGCTGAACTTCGGATATGGGCATTTCTCACCCATGCCAGCTCTCGTAATCTCAATTTTCTTCATATTTCAATCTGTGTTTGGTTAATAGAAATCCCCACCAGTGAGAGTGAGGATTGGTTTGGCTACGGCAGCTGGCTAGCCTTTGCCGCATTCTCGCAGTTGGTAGTCGTTGAGACTCCCTTCCACATCGTTCCAAAATGATCTACGCAAAGAATCCACAAGTCAAGCTTGTCTGAGTAAGAGAAGATAAGATCAGGGAAATTCTTCTGCATCCATTCCTTATCCTCTTCGCTCATATTAGTGAGGAACCACTGGAATATCTCGATTCTGTCCCTGCCTTCTTCATCGTCATTTGTCCACTCTGGATACTCGATGTTTTCAATCACTGATTCGTCATTCTCTACAATCTCGTTACAGAGGATGAACGCACTTTTTAGCCAGTGTACGGCTGTGTAGTAATCCGTTATCATAATTCTAATATTTAGTTAATAATCGCACTCCCCAAGCGAATGGGGAGATTTTAGGCTAAAAAATGTAGATGGCAGAAGTTCTACCTGTCACGGCATATAACTGTCCGCTCTCGCCTTTCAAGAGCATTCCGTTACAACCGTAAATTCCTGCCGCATACCCGATCTGAGTATAACTTTCAGGAATATCACTTCTTTCGTTTGCGTAGGTTACATCCTTTGCCACACCGCTTGCTACAAGCGATTTCAGCTGCTTGCATGAATATCGTTCCATAATTCATTAATTTAAATGGTTTAACATGGTTTATGTGCAGATAGACTGCACAGAATGTTTGGCTAGAACTTGCGAGGGCGCATGCACGATTGCTCAATCTCCTGAGCTTTCTTGTCTGCACGTGCTACGCGTCTGAAATACTCGCTCTTGTCGAGATTCTTGCGTCTGCACTCCTCGCTGATAACTGCCTTGTGACTCGCTACGAGCCTTGCAAGGAACTTTCTGTCTCCGTCTGTCATAATTCTGAATTTTATTGGTTAATAATTGGAGGCGTAGCAAATAACTACGCCGGGTCTGGTCTAAAGCTGTACGTTTGAAGCCACTCACAATTTAAGGCACTGTGGAAATCCCTTGCGGCTCTCTCTCCCCATCCTCGTGGTTTGTACGCGTCTTCTTTCAAATACTTCTCTACAAGCTTCTCTAGCTGAGTCTTTTCTTCTGTTGTCATAATATATTCTGTTTTGGTTAATAGCAGGCAGCACATTATCGTACTGCCCAGTTCTGGCTAGAGATTGTACACCGGAGATTCTGAAGCATTCAGGATAGAACTGCCGGTGAGGATGGAGAACGCACAAGGGTCGAAACTCTCGATTTGCTTCATGTTCTCTATTTTCTTCTGTACTATATCACGTATAGATGACAGATTAAGTCTACCGTCAATAGGCATGACAGAATCCATGCCCACCATTTCCACAACGCTCACCTCATCGGTGAATCTCATGTTCACAAGGTCAAACTTGTTAATCTTGTGATAAAATTGAATCCACTTGCTCATAATTCTACATTATTTGGTTTGTAGGAGAGGGAGATAAAACTCCCTCAATTTTCAGGCTATGTACTTCTTGGTGAACTCTTTAAGCTCGTTGAGCCGCTCGTCCATCTCCTCTTTGCTGCATACGCAGATGAAACGTGGAAAACAAGTATCCGTTATTTCTCCCATGTCATTCATGACACAGGCAAAACAACTTATATACCCTTCGCCGTTTTTATTGCTAACGCTAACATCAAGGCTCAGTCTTGATTGATTTTTCAATACTTTTTTTTGGATTTCCTGCAACTTAGGCAAAATCGTAGAGAGTATGTACTCTACATTCTCCTTGTATTCTTCATCTATCATAATTCTTAAATATTGGTGAATAATTGTATGCGTGACAGTTGCCACGCACATTTTAGCTCATGCACAATACTGCAATCTCAGAGAAACTCTTGGAGATAGCCTCCTTGCTACGGAAATCTCTGTAGCCCTTAGTATTGTTGCTATGCCACTGGCGCGCTGCTATCTTGATCTTCTCAATCTCATGCATAAGCGCACGCTCAAAATTCTTCTGTGATTTCTTGTCTAACATAATTCTTCCGTTTAAATGGTTTAACATAGTATGCCCAGGAAAATGCCTGAGCATATTTTTGGCTATAATAAATCCAAGCAGATAATAACGACCAGTTTATCGCAGTCTTTTGTAGGTAATACCATTATATTCTCATCTGTAAGCTTGTCGTTTATCCACGCACCTATATATGGCATGTTGCTGTATTCTGTATCATCTATCCATAGAGCACAATATGCTCCAGGCTGCAATACACGACGGAGTATGTCCTCGCATCCATACCATTTGTCTGGATGGACAGGAGAAACAAATACGTCTACATTGAAATGCTCGTTATCTACTCCATCTCTATAAATACCCATCATCAGGTCAATGACCTGCGCCTTGCTAATTGCTTTCATATTTCTCTATTTTTTTTTGGTTAATAGAAGAGAGGAGCGGAAACTCCTCTCAGTTTTGGCTACATTTCACAGATATCCTCTATCTGCTGCTGTATGGCATCTATCATTATGCAGATAACAAATATCCCGCACATTTCAAGAGCCGCTGAATATAAAACGGCTTGAAAATCTCCAAGCAGAAATCCTGCGATAGCAATAATGCCACACACGAAACTTGTAACTAATATGAGCGCAGCAGACAGCACGCCCTTGCTGATTCTCTTTTCCATAATTCTTTTGCTTAATTGATTATATTATCGTACTGCCTGGATTTCTCCAAGCAGAATTTAGCTGAATGTTTGCAAGCACAATTATCGTACTTGCAAAATCTGTCACGCTCCAGGCAGGATGAAATTCTCCAAGCGGAGTGTGGATCGCCACAGCTCCCTAAAGAACCATCTGCCAATTATCGTACTGTTCCAGAATATTCCAAGCAGAATTCCCCAAAATATTCCAAGCAGAATAATGGCAATATTCGTACTTGCTAAACACAACAGAGCAGGAACACTCTGAATAAATCCAAGCACAATTATAGTGCTTGAATAAATAATCTGTCTTGCTTTCATATCTATATTTTTTTGGTAATTGTTCCGTAGCCACACACGACAATTATCGTACTGGCTACGGATTTTCAGGCTCACGCCACGCAGAATAATGTAAGCACACCATTCTTTAGCGACCCGAATTCTACGTGACTCAAAATCTCCTGAGCATCTGCAATGATACTCTCAACCTCACACATATCGAGGCATTTAACTCTTAGCGTACTCATAATTCAAAATATTTTGGTTATTGTTCCCTACAAATATAGGGAGATTTTAGGCGATTCCAGCAGACCAAGCGAAATTCTCTTCTTCCTCATTCAGTCCATAGAATCTTGAAAGCATATTAAAAACGCGAGGATTACTACTGATAAGCACATCGTATGCTTCATTTACATTCTGATTTGCTATATTGTAACATACCAGTGCGTTTTTAATCTTCTCAAAAATCTGTTCTTTCATAATTATATTTGTTTAATTGGTTTGTAATTGTAGAGCGGAGATTTCTCCCCGCCCCGTTAGCCAGGATGTGCATCTTTGCACCACGTTTTATCTTTATCGTCTTAACTACGTGGCTCACACCCTACAGATTTTATGCTTCTGCCAGCAGCTTGTTTGTTTCTGAGGAGATAAATCTCGCACGGATGACAAGCAACCGCTTTCAGTCAGCGTGGATAGTGTGCGCCTTGATACGCTGCAAATCGTGATTGCACACACTGGGATTTCTCGGGTAACCACTCCCGAACGGCTCACAACACCGAATAGAATATGAATTATGATTTCTTTCTATAAACTCTCATCTCGCTAGATGATACAAATCCCCTAGCCGTCGTGCCGTCTCATCTCATTCGACGCTCACGCCAGGAATTTTTGCGTATCTCTCGGATGGATGTCTCTGAGTAACACGTTACTCTCTCCCATCTCGGTGTGCCTCTCGCACTCTCGATTTACTGAGATACTTCTCTTGAATTTTGGCAATTAGTCCCCTGAGGGAGAATAAATTCTCTCTCTGAGTTAAGCCCACACACCACGACAAGGTTTCCAAAATCGTGTGGGAAAAATAAGGATACGACTACCCGCACCGCACGGAATTTGTACGGTGTAAATTTCCCACTGACTACCTGCTAGATAGTCAGTGGGAAAACTAGATAGCTAGATTTCTCTAGCTACCTTGTTTGTGTTACTTTTGCGCTGCTGCTAACTTCGCTTGCAATTCTGCTATCTGTTTTTGCAGGTCTGTTATGCTTTCACTCTTCTTCTTTGCTACCTTTGCACCGCTTGAAAATGATTGATGCAAAGAGCACAACTTACTACCTAATCTTTGCAAACTATCTATAATATTTGTTTGCTTATCTTTGCCGTTGTTATCGAACCAGGCAAAAAAATTAGGTAGTTTATGCTTGCGAGAAAACTCGCTTACAGCAGAACGCACACACTCTGTCTGCAAATTGCAGTAGCTTTCATCTGAAAGGACATACTTTGTAGCTAGTTTATTATATCTTTCTCTAGCTACTTCTAACTCTTTCTTTGCGCTTACTACTTCGTTATCTTTGCACTCGCTTAATAGCTTTTTGCGGTAACTATTAAGCACTTCTAAACTCTGCGCTAAGACTGCGCTACCTTTGCACTCGGCTACATAACTAGCAACCTTAGTACTTACGTGCTCGTAGCCTTGAGCACCTTTCATTTCTAAATCTTTCATATCTAAATTGTTTAAATGAGTTCATGAGATAGTCTTTCCATCTCTTTCTTTTTGTACTGCAAAGGTACGAAAATTTATTGGAAAAAGCAAATTTTTTATGTTAAAAATCAACCTTTAAAGATGTTATAACATATTGATATATAGATAGTTATAGGTTTAACACTTTGTGGAAAAGTATTAATATATTACATTTTGCTTCTATATATCTAACTATATAAACACTAAATGTTAATATTTTAACATTTAACCAGTACGTTATTATTGTAACATTTTTTTGGTCAAATATATTGTAATAAGTTTTTGTGTTTCACGCTTTATTGATAATGTATAATTATGCAAGAAAATGAATATAAACAATATTATAAAGTGTTGGTTATTAAGTGGTTACATAAGTTTTTTATAAATATAAACCGACAATTTGAAATAATTACAAAAATATTGTTTTACGATGGTTTACACTATATAAACCGACACAAAATGTAATAATTTCAGAAGAAACACCCCCACACCCCCTTTATAGCTATAAATCAGCGCGGTAGTCACCTCATCTAAAAATTTTTTCTTCCGATTTTTTAGCCTTTTTGTAAAGTTTAATTACTTTCCTCCATAAAGGATAATTATGCATATTCATTCATCCGTTATTTATTAACATTTGATACCATAAACTCTTACTTTGCAGACCAAACCATAAATGTATACCTATCCTTCATTTAATGTATACCTAAAATGTATATTTATACCCTTTATTTACTAGGGTTTTAGCGGATATTCAGGATATTATCTGTATCTTTGTATTGTCGATATTTTATAGACGACATGTTATAAGGACGACCTGACACGTGTTATCCTTCAGAAAGCCCCTGTTTATCGGGGTTTATCCTACACAATAACGGAAAATTAATATTATTATTGTACATAAATGGAAAATGGTATTGCTATAGACACATTGCACGCTCAGCTGCTTGACCTTTCGAGGCATGACGAGTACGGCTTCGAAGAGCTCCGTTGCCAGGACTGGGGCAAGGCAAACTCTGAGAAGTACAACAAGCTGAAGTCCAATTTCATCAGGTCAATGAGACGTCTGGCGAAGAAGGCTCCTGTGAAGTACTACAACGGTGCTTACTACATGTTCAACGGCAAGATATACGAAGCTGTTCCGAAGATAGTCCTTGAACAGGCTTACCAGCTGTTGCTCCTTGACCTGGCCATGGCTCCGATGCTCGGCATCAGTACGGTGATGAACAAGTCGTTCATGGAGGTGATAGAGTGCTACAACATACTGAGACCTACCTTTGACATCGTTGCATTCGCCAACGGAGTGGTTGACTTCGGAAGCGGTCTGAAGTATCCGAACGTGATGCCGTTCTCTCCCGAGTACCATGTCACATACTACCACCCATACGACTACAATCCGAAGGCGAAGTGTGACAGGTGGATGAACTTCATCAAGGAGGTCCTTCCGGACAGGACGTCGAGGATGATCCTCCAGATGTTCCTCGGTCTTGGTCTCATACAGAGAGGTACTGCATACAATCCGTACGAAGGGAAGGAATCATCGAAGATTGAACTCTGTCTTCTCCTTATAGGTACGGGAGCCAACGGAAAGAGCGTCATCTTCGACGTTGCCTGCAACATATTCGGCAAGGACAGGATAAGCAAGATGGACTACGCTGACCTCACTGCCGACGGTGACGAGGGAATGAGGGGAAGGTATCCCATCAGAAACGCCATCTTCAACTGGTCTTCCGATTCCGACCCGAAGAAGTTCGGGAGAAAGAACACCGGTATGTTCAAGAGACTCGTGAGCGGCGAGCCCGTCCCGATGAGAAAACTCGGCAGGGATATCCTGGAGGGGAACTCAATCCCCTACCTCATCTTCAACCTCAACGAGCTTCCGTTCCCTGATGATGCGTCGCTCGGATTCATCAGACGCTTGCAGTACGTGAGCTTCGATGTCACCATCCCTAAGGAGAGGCAGGACCCGGAGCTTGCGAGCAAGATCATCCGTGAAGAGCTGAGCGGAGTGTTCAACTGGATATTCCGTGGCGCGATGGAGCTGAGAAGCAGGAAGTACAGGTTCCCGGCAGCTGAGGGCAGCAGGAGACGGCTGCTCATCTCTCTTCTCGGAAGCAATCCTATCTATGCCTGGATAAGGGCGTATGATATGAGGTGCAGTCGGGAGGCGAGGGGTGAGATTTCTGAGTGCATGCTTGCCAAGGAGATGTACGAGAGGTTCGTCGAGTTCTGTAAGGCCAACGATGTCGAGGAGAAGGATATCCCTACGATTCAGAAGTTCGGGCGTGATATGAGCGACAAGTACGGCTTCTTCAAGAAGAGGTCACAGGGCGGAATGACGTATCTGGTTTACGGCGCGCAGATGATTGACCTGAAGCAGGAGCTTCTAATCAATGACGTGAAGAATAAATTGCGTGGTGAGGAGGACATCAAGCAGCCTGAGAGCTTCATTCAGCCTGATGATTAACGGTTATAAAACAGATTTCTATGATAGACAAGGAATATATCAAGGAGATTATATCCCGTATCACGAAGAAGAAGGCTGATGGGAATATTGTTCCGGCCACCGCTTCGATGCAGGAGATTATGATTGCTGTCCGCGATGATGCCCTGGAGTGCATGAGGACCATGTGTAACGAGAGGGAGATTGCTGTGAACAGGACGTTGAATAGCGTTTCATTCAAGTGCCTATGAGAAGACATCACAATCCGAACAAGGTTCCGCCGTTCAAGCCAGACCCGGAGCATTGGACTAGAAAGGTTCATTCATGGAAGGCAAAGGTTGCTTACGAGACTGAGGATGATGCTTGGGAGTTCCTGAATCAGATTCCGAGGTTGAAGGCACTTGGCTGGCATCCTTACTTATGCAAGGTTTGCTCAAAGTGGCATATTGGTAGGTTACATAATAAATAGTTGAGATATGGAAATTAGAGTTAACGTTTTAGGAAAGGTCGCATACATACAAGGAGAAAGTAGGGATAATAAGGCGAAAGCCGAACTATACCCATCAGGAGAGGGTGTGTATGCTGTAATGGATGGAGACGATTTCGTGTGTCTAAGAGTTGTGTCTTCCAAGATTCATGATGATACAAAAGGCGATTATTATGCATGTGTAGAAGAAAACTGGACGCATGCAAAAATCGCAAACTCTATAAACGTTATAGAGCACGAAGAAAGATTGAAGGATCATATAGACAAGCGTTTCGATGAGCTGCAATCAGCTATCGAAAATACGATGAGTAGTGCAGATAGCATAAATGATGCAGTATGCTCTATAAAGAGTTCCATTGACAAGATAGAGAAAGATGGTGTTGGTAGTGGAAAAGGTATCAGCGAAAAGACATTGTTGTCTGCCATCGAGATTGTCTCCAAACAGAAATAGTTGAGAATATGAAGAAGAAAGGATATTACGAATACGACCCTGTTATCTATCCGAGATTGTTATGTGTCGCTATTGGCATGAGCCAAGAAGACGCTAATAAGTGTTTTGAAGGTAGAGATGGCGAGGTTTTGGAGGTTGATTTCTCTAATTCTGACGCAATAACCTACGATATAGTTAGAGAAAAGGAGAATAAGAGGCTTTGTTCATTTATTAATTTTGCAAGCAAGGATTCTATGAGAATGGGAGTTTGTTGTCATGAGGCTTCTCACGCATGCGATGCCATCGAGGATGATATTGGTATGGAACATGGCGGCGAGCCTTCTGCCTATCTGATAGGTTGGATTGCGTCTTGCATCAACAAGGCTCGTTTGGGTATTGGTGATTTTGTTGAAATTAAAGATAAGGAGGAATAGCTTATGGATAAAAACGAGAAATTAAAACTTGGTGACATTTGCCTTGCGCCAAAAGAGTTTTTTATAAATAATTCCGATGGAAAGCTAAAGCAGAAAATAGAAAGTTATGCGGAAGTCAGAAAAGATGGCAGGGTTATGTGCGCGGTTGTTGAGGATGTAAATTCAGTTTTCCCCAATGAATCATTATATACAATCGCTGTGAAACAAAAACAATTTGCACCTCCAATTAGGGTTTGTGTCAGTAAGGATTATAACCTTGATTGTTTTGAATTGCTTTCTGAAAAAGAGATGAAAGTTGCTGGTTTACTTTGGTTTTGTTATGGTGTTTAATATAGAAGGAAATAGCTTATGATTAAGAAAGAAGATATTAAGGTTGGGTTGCGATTTTATATCACAAAAAATGATTGCTTAAAATGCAATTTTGACCCGATAGGTATTCAGGACGGCAGAACACCTATTCTGTTAAATGCCGAGAGAAAGGATGCTGATGTTTATATATGTACATCTGTTAGCACAGATTACAAGTATATCGCTCGTTTTCGCGAGGAAGATATTATGATGTTTGGTACAAAGTTCGATATAGTAACGAAAGGTGAAGGAGAAGCCGCAAACAAAAAGACGGAGCAAGTATCTCACCCATCCCATTACGCTTGGTTGAAGGATTTGTGCGGTGTTGAGCCTATCGAGATATGCCAGCACTTTGATTTTTCTGTCGGGAACGCATTGAAATATATTATGCGCAAAGGTAAGGTTGAAAGAAATCTCACAGAGAAACAACAAAGAATCCAAGATTTGGAGAAGGCAATATACTATCTAAAGAACGAGATTGATTTAATGAAAAATGACAGCAATAACAAGGACAATAAATAGCAAAGGTGTTGTGATTGTTAGGAGAATCGGTAAAGAGAAAGGAAATCAAAAGGTAGTCTGTCGCTGCCCTGATTGCGGCAAAGAATTTACAACATGGATTTCCACTTTTTACAGAAATATTAACAGTTGCAGATGTAAGTATCCTGCAAGCAAGAGGTTGTATGAAATTTGGGTAAACATGAAAACAAGATGTTATAATCCAAATTGCTACGAAGCAAAGTACTATTCTTAAAAAAAATATCACGGTATGTGATGAATGGAAAAATTGCTACAAAAATTTCGAGAAATGGTCTATGGAAAATGGATACACTGAGCATCTTACTATAGACAGAATCGACGGAAATAAGGGGTATAGCCCAGAAAACTGTAGGTGGGCGAATTTTGATGTTCAAAACCGCAATAAGTGCAATAATATAAATATCACTATTGACGGAGAGACTAAAAATATCAAAGATTGGTGTAGATTGGCTGGGGTAAAGTATAAAGAAGTTATGTCGTTCTATTATAGACACGGCAAAGATAAGAGTATGGCTACCGAATACATAAAACAAAAATTATTGGAGCATGGCACAGACTAAATACACTTGTAAGGATTGCTTCTTCTTCAAGAATGGAGCTTGTAACCACCCTAATGAGATTAGGTTTACTTCTGAGGAGAATCCATCTTGCACAGATTTCGAGTATAAGGAAATAAAAGTTGAACTTTAAAATATTGTTATCATGGCATTACCATTTGGAAAGACTATCAAGACAAGACACTTCACCGTGCTGAAGTTCAGCAAGAGCTTGTCTAAGAAAGAAGTTGCTTCACTCAGAGAGGATATCCCTGCTGATATCAAGAAGCATTTACAGAGAGGCTCGCTTCCTTTCATCAAGATTGCGGACATTGCCGGTACATGGGGTATTGAATACTCTATCGGTACATCAATGTACGCTGCGCTCGATGAATGTGTTCCTGTGGCTGTAGGAGACCATTATGAGTTCTCCAATGATGATGGAAACATCATCGAGGCATTTGCCCAGCTTATGTATGCGGATACATCGTTGCCTGGCGATGCAGAATACATGGCAGGTAAGTTGAAACTCCGTGACGAATACATTTCTCGTGAGGCTGCAAGAAGAAACGCTGCTGCCGACGAGGGTAAGACAGAAGAGCAGCTTCGCAAGGAGAGCGATGAGGCCGTACAGGAAGTCATCGACCGCGATAAGCACGCCGAGACTATTCTTAAGATGGCAGAGCAGATTAAGAAGGAAGGAGGCAAGGATGAGTGATAAATTGCTTGAGGTCGTTCAAGACCATACTTCTCTAGTACAGGCACTCCAGTTCGTTTTAGAGGCCGCAGAGACGAAGAAACTGCCATCATACGGCATTCTTCCTACGTTTAACGACCCTCTTCTTAATGATCAGGTCATAACTGCGCTTGAGCTCATCACTGGAGAGAAGTATCCTGATTGAATTTATATTTTTCTTCTACTTCATTATATATAAAAAAAGTAAGGGCGGCATCTGTGAAGACACCGCCCTTTGTTAACCAATTTTAGAATTATGCTCAGCAGAAAGAACCTGTGAACATTAATCTGCTGCAAAGATACTTGGTTTTGCTGAAATTCGAGTAAAACAAAGTTACTTTAACACGAATTTAACTATTTCTTCTTCTTTTGGAAGTCTGCCTGACCGTTTTTGAACAAGATGCACTCACTACAGGTTCTTGGTAGAGACAGAGGCAAGTAATAGTGTATCACGCTTGACTCCGTATCAATCTCATCCTGCTTAATCTTAGAATAGTCTGCTATCATGGCTGTCGTCTTTTGCCACTCTGGAGAGCCAAATTTCTGCTTGCGCTGAGCGATAACGAGATTTCTCAGAATCTCTTCCTTTGAGGTAGCCTTGATGAGTTCCTCTTGAGTGAGTTCGTCGCTATTCTCGTTCTTCGCTTTCTTGCCCTGCACCTCTGCGATTCTCTTCTGAACAGACTCTAAAGACTCTAGCTTGTTCATCTCCCGTTCCAGAACGTCTTTTGTCCAGTTGAATCCTTCTCCCTGGAAGGAAATCGCCCAACAATCCCTCATTGGCATACCTGAGCCACGGAGACTTGCATAGATGTAATAGCGAGGGTCTTTCATACCGAGAGCCTTCGCCTTTTTGTACGTATCGACGGATAACGTGTATCCTTTTGCTTCTTCAATCATAATCTTATTTCTTTTTATTATCCTTGAATGCAAATATTGTTACACATTGACAATTAGGGTGATACGGAGGGTATGGGTCTTTGAAAGAATGAAGGCCTGCGTCAGCTTCGCTTTGGCAAAGCTCGCAGTAATAGCTACTTCCTCTCTTGACGTAAAACCCGATAGCTTTGTTCTCCTGCCCATATTCCTGCTCTGCCTGTCCCCACGCTAAAGCAATCACCTGAGAAGCGTTTCTTACGATATTCTGATAGGCGTTCTTGTAGTAGCCCTTTCCGTAAGAAGGAACATCGATGTTGATATCCTTTCTCTTCGCTTTGGTGATAACTGATGTGTGATATGGGTCCTTGTAGCCGGTTCGGATGGAAGATAGGAGCTGCTGGTCTGAATATCCCATAAGAGTACCCGCCTTGATCATCCTTACAATATCTTCAGCAAAGTTTCCGAGATAGACGGCGTTTCTTTCGGATGTCGTCTTTCCGTAGATGTCGCTGACGAGAAATGATTCTATATTCTCGCTGTCAATCCCGAGAATCTTGCACGAAGCCTTGGAGTAAGCAGAGATGTAGCTATTGATACTCTCCTCTGCATCAGCAGTAACATTCTTGGCGTAAGAGAGCAGGGCTGACTCGTTTGTGAGCCTGCCCGCACCTCTGTATCGCTTACTTGCGGCAATTATTTTCTGTGTCGATTTCCAGAGAATATCTGCAACATGGTCCTCGCAGTTTCGGATTGCCTGCAAGCGCTTCCTGCTGTAATCGACAGAACGTTTTAACTCATCCATAAGCTATTAATGAGTTTGATTGTATTTTTTCCAATTATTCTCTTGAGGCTTGTTTCCCCATTTATCGGTGTTCTTACCCTCACTAGGTCTTCCTGCCTTCCTGCCATTACCGGTACGAACGTTACCATTGTCTCCGTTCTGAATCCTCGCAGTAGCTTCCTGCTCCTCGATGGCATTCTCTGTCTCATTATCCGCACGCTGAATATCCATGAGTAGGTCCTGCTGATCCTCTTCCTTCTTTTCTCGTAAGATACGCTCCCACTCGGCATTCTTAGGAAAATCAGGACAACGCTCCGATGCAGTCTGCTTCGATAGGAATCCGTTCTGAACGGCAGTTGCAAGATTTGTAAGAAGTTCTGTTTTATTCTGATGAGTATAAGGCTCTATCCAAGCATTGATGTCGAGACCAACAATAGAAGCCGTCGCATTGTTTTCGTGGCCGATTCCAAACTTGGCAATTTCTACCAGCTTATCAAGGAATGGCTGCAACTTCTGGGAATCATTCATAGCTACCTCCAATGCAGGAGAATAAAGAAGCTTGATAGCTACACCAGGGAGGTCTCCTGACTTCAGCTCAGGAGGCTTTACGGTAAATGACAGCTCATAGATGAGGTCATACGACTTGTTGAGCTGGGTCGCAAAAGCTTCTGATGCATCGGTTCCATTGAGGAATCCTGCATCGTTATCCTTGCTGTTCATAGCGATAACCTTTGCAGCTCCAGTCATATCGTCGCCAGAAATGGTAATCTCCTCACCGTCACCCTTTACGTAGAATACAGGAAAAGCATACGCTTTGTTATTCTCGCATAGGTACGAGAATGCCTCCTCGTAATCTTCGATGTTCTTCTGAACATTGGACCAGCATGGTCCCTCATCATTTCTGATGTATGCAACCGGAATTGAATTGAAGTGATGTTCTTTCTTTTCGGCAAGAGCATATCCGTTCATTCCGAACAATCCCTTAATGAGGTTCGCTGCCTTCTTAGTTACGCTCTTTTTACCAACATCATTTCTGAACCTATAATAATAGGTATCATCCCAGACCTCAACCCACTCAATCTGAGCGTTTCCGTCTTCATCCAAGTCGTAATACTTACGGGCGAATACAGAGAGTTCTCCTGTTATTGAATCGTAATGCGGGTAGAGATAGTCTCCATTCTTGAATGACAGGACCTTAACTCCGAACTTTCCTTTATCGATATAGCCGACTGCGGCGGTTTCTGCAACGATCATGTAAGAGCTTACCGCTTCAAAGAACGCAATCTCCATATTGTGCATAAGCCATCCCTTCTTGAAGACATTGAGGTTCTTCTGGGATTCCTCTTCCTCTTCAAGCTCATCTGTGCTGTCTGCAAGCTCGAACTGAATATCGTTTCCGGTTAGGTGCAAGGTGTGTTTTGTTGCGATAACCTGTTGGAAAGCAAATGCGCATCTTGTAATAGGCTGCAAGTAATAATGATTGCCGGTAGAAGGATCTTTCGGGTCCCAATCAGGATTCTCCTTGATTATATCCGGATACGCATTCTTGTCCCAGATTCTGTGTCCGCTTGTGAAGTACTCACGAAGGAAGTCGGACTGGGTTTTTACTCTCCATACACAAGGGTCGTAAGGCATATTCTGCATACTCCTATCACCAACCTTGTCGGAGAAAGTGCCATGACTCATGTATCCGTCAGGCTTAAGCTCGTAGAATGGCTTCTTTACGAGTATTTCTCTAAAATTTAAATTCTCCATAATCCTTTTACCTTTTTATATTTCTTTTTTGTTAAACTGAATATCATTACGTAGAACCAAGACTCAAAGAAGTCAGGCGAGTGCCCGACATATTTCTTGGCAATCTTCTTAGGTAATAGCTTGAATCCCCTATCGTCGCTGTTCTCGTCGCGCCGAAGCATCTTTCTCTCCTTCTGAAGAATCTGTCTGAGAGAGACCTTGTCGAATCCGTTTCCAGAATACTTTCTTTCGAGTAGGGACGAGTCGATGGAAATCTGCTTCTCCTTTATCATCTTATAGAATAACCACGCACACTGAGACTTCAAATCCTTATATAGGTATTTGATTCCTTCTTCTTCCTGATGATTCTGAGGTATAGGCGCTGCCTGGTTGTTAAATGGGACGGCATCCTTGAAGAATCCCTTGAAGTACTGACCTATGCCCTGCATATCGTAAGTGAAGTTACATTCCTCAACGCCCCACTCTCTCAGCTTAGCCTCAACTACAGAAACAAGTGTCTTAGGGTCCAGCCTCAGAACAACCAAGTCTTTGCAGTGCCATCCTTCCCAGAGCCACATCACGAAGTTGTCGCCGCCCGTGAATGCAACATCGGCAGAAGCTCTGCGCTTTCCGTCTCCTGTCTGTTCGGAGTTATCGAATATTTCTTCAAGGTCTTCCATTTTGATCATGTCATCGCCGGCAGCTTTCCAGTTCCAGTTGGCTTCGAGGTCTCGCATACGCTGTTCCTCGTCCTGCTGTGCAAGGTTGGCGATATACGAAGCATCGGTGGAGATGAGCTTGATGTTCTCTGATACATCGGCGCGGATGAATGTTGCCGACTTGATGAACATTTCGAGCTTTGTGTATCCAAGCTCCTCGTAGCTGTCCTTCCAAAGACTATCGATGATGCCCTTGCACTGCTCGTAAACCTCTTCTCTTGTGTCGCCCCAGTAGATTGAGTCCGGCGTATCTCCATCCATAAAGCAGTATCGGATAACTCCGTCTCGCTCCGGTATGATGTAACCATTCTCGTCAACCCACCAGTCGATGAACTTTCGTACCCATGATTCCGGGTCAGGGTTACATGTAATCCAGAAGCGGTTACGGATATGTGCTGCATTTCGGTTGTTGGTCAAGAGATACTTGAACTTCTTATATGGGCACTGAGTACCCTCATCGATGCAGACATACGCATACTGTCGCCCCTGGAATCTTGTCTTGAAATCCTGATAGGCTCCTGCATAGTATGAGAACTTAAGCCACCCTCCGTTATCGAAGTTCCAGGTCATGTCGTTTTGTGACTTATTGTAAGTTCCGAATTGGGAGAACAATTTGTAAGAGTCTGTTACTAAGGATTGTAAGTCATCTTTTTCGTTACGAAGGATAGTTGCATGAAAGTCCGGATTTTTGATATCCTTCAAAACTTCCATAAGAGAAGAGAAGGATTTTGAGCCACCTCGTGAGCCTCCAACTATCTTAATATCAGCATCAATAGATAGCATACGCTCCTGACCGCCACGCTGAGCAATAATCTTCAGCTTGTCGGGATGCTTCTTGTCGGTGTCTCGTAGAGACTGGATATACTCTTGAGTGTAAATCGGCTCTCCGTTATCCAATTTTAATCCTGAATAAATCTCATTTTGCATAAATATACATTTAATACTGCAAAAATATACAATTTTTCTTGGATAATTGCATATTTATTCATATATTTGCAAAATAAAAGGTATATTTATACATTTTTTGAGGTGGAAGAACCGCTTCAGGATAACATTTTTAATCAAAAAACAACATGACAAGAGAAGAACTCTTAGCATTGGTCAACAAGGAACTCGGTAGTACCAAGTTGACAATTAGCGAGAAAACCATCAATGAAGAACTTGATGACGTACTCGAAGATTTTGGTGAAGACGAAGCTGCAAACGCTAAGTTGGTAACCAAGGTTACAAATCGCTTGAAACGCATGGACGGTAATCTCCATTCTGACGTTTCTCAGCAGGTTAAGGAATACAAGAAGAAGGCGAAAGAACGTCAGAAGGCAAAGGAAACTGAGCTTGACGAGGAAGAGCCGGAAAAAGACGAAATTCCTAACGAAGAGGATATGCCTGAGTGGGCAAAAAAGCTCATTGGTGAAGTCAAGAAGGAGCGTGAGGCGCGAGAGCAGAAGGAAGCAGCTGACGCGAAGAAGGCGTTGGTGAACTCCATTAAGGAAGGTCTTAAGGCTAAGTTTGAGAAGGCCAACATTCCTTTGAATTCGTTTTTCGTTAAGACAGCTTTGGATAAGCTTGAGATTCCTGAGGGTGAAGCAGACATTAAGGATCTTGTCGGTAAGGCAGAGGTTCTTTACAATGCTGACCTCAAGGAAGCTGGTATCAATCCAGACACCAAGCCTAGAAGCGGAGGTGGCGGAGCCGGAGGAACCGGAACCGTAGACGAACACGAGTTCGATGACGTTGCAGCTATCAGATCTCGACACAAGCCAAAGGACGAATAACAATTAGTATTCAGGATAACAAAATTATTTATTGATTATGGGAACAGTTTCTCCTTATTACAGTGAAAGGATGAATGGTAGCGGCTTCTTGCCAGGTCGTTCACTCATCCAGGCTCGTGGCGAAATCGGCGGTATCCGCTATGTATTCGTCAAGTTGAATGGCGCCGTAAAGGATGCTTTCCGTACTCCTACAACTGGTGGTAAGCTGCTCAACCCTTTCAAGGGTCCTGCAAAGATTTACGCCGGTGACTTCCTGGAGTATGATCCTGGCATCTATGGCAACGCAGGCGCTACTGTTAAGATTCTTAAGTCTTACCAGTGTGCAAAGAATACCGACGCTGCTGACACAACTCTCCTTATTGTACGTGATGGCTACAAGCACATTCCGTTCATTGGAGACAATATCATGGTAGCTCCTAACGCTCTCGATGGAACAGGCACAGCAGTTACGGTTACTGGTGTTGAGAAGACAACCGAGGCTGGCGCAGACGTATGGAAGCTTACTTTGTCAGCAACACTCGGTATTGTAGCGAAGGATGCGATACTCGTTGAGGCAGCAGCTGCCGGCGACGCCAAGAAGCCTATGGTAACCAACCCTAACGGTTATGCTCAGTGCGACTACGACTTCCTGTTCACTCCTGGTGACGATTTCGAGGATGGTTCTCGCTACTTGCTTACTCCATTCCTTGCTAACGACGACACCGTTATGTACATCGACAGGATGTCTCCAATCCCTCCTGCAATCAAGGCTCTCAACAAGAGTCGCGTTAACGGATGGTTCCATCTCTAATTATTAACCTTAAAGATTGATTCAGGATTATGGCAAAATTTGATTTTAATAATTCGCGACTTGCTAAGTTCTTCGGTTCTCAGGAGAATACGGCATATTTGCAGAGTTTCCTTGATAAAAAGGACATCTTCTTTACTAATTATGGCTGGTACAAGACACAGGGACATAACGCTTCGTTCCTGACATCTACTGACAACTATGGCTTGGCAACATTCAACGTCAAGGCGCGCAAGTTGAAGGCAGCTCCTATGGCTGACCTCCGTGCTCCTCTCGGTGATTCTAACCAGATGGACAAGAACGGACATAAGTGGTACACCGCTTCTATCCCTGACTTCATCACTCCTGGTTATGTTGAGACCGCAGTTGAGCGTTATGCACGCATCAAACAGTTTGAGGAGTTCGGTAACGATGCCGATATCTTGGCAGACTGGTGTGATGAGGTTCAGACCCGTATCGACTCTGTTGATGCGACAATGAACTTTATGACCGCTCAGTTGATGTCTACCGGTAAGATTGACTACTCCGGCATTGGTCGTGGTATCTCCACTCCACTGCACAAGGCTATCGACCCTATCGAGTATGGCGACAACTTCATCAATGGTGGTGCTAAGAAGTGGAATGACCCTGCTGCTACCATCCTTACCTACATGAAGGAGAAGGAGGCTAAGTATCGTGAGACCCGAGGCGGTTTCGACGGCGCTCTGAAGTGGCAGATGACTCGCAATACATTCTACAATGTATTCTTGAAGAACGCAGAGGTTCGCGAGCTTGTTACCAATTACCGCCAGCTGAACTACATTGCCTCTACCAAGACAATGCCTATCAGCAAGGAACAGTTCATCCAGGCATTCGTTGACTTCGAGGGTGTATCTCCTATCGAGATTGTGACCGAGAAGGAGCGCAACCTTACTCATACAACCGATGAGTACAAGCAGGGTTGGTCTGACGACATCGTTGTTCTCCGTCCTGCCGGTGATGCTTGTGAGTTCGAGCGCACAGACAGTCTCGATCGTAAGTTGATTGAGTATGCTGGTAACAAGGCTATCTCTACCGTGTTCGGTACAACTAACGATGGTCTCGGTCTGCTCATGAACTCAGTAGTTCCTAACGGTAAGTACATGGAGTGGCACACAGACATCATGTTCTCTGCTTGCCCAGCTCTCATCGACTTCCCAGACCATTGCATTATGGACATTACCAAGACTGATTAATTTCGGTCTTGGAACTATTAACGTAACTAGATTGTATGACTATGGATTCGGAGATGAACATTTACACTGTGAACGACTACCTTATTAATAAGGTGAAGTTCGAGATGCCGATGAAGGCTCTGTTGGGCATCATGCACGACAGGGAGCTTGAAAATGGCATTGACCTCGAAGCCTGCGACAAGGACAAGGTTAGACTTGCCTATGCCGACATGCTGAAATGGTTTATTCTTGGTCCGAGCAAGGTGAACAACACCTCCGATTCCGATAACGGATGGACTCATTCGGGAGGTGGCTATGACATGTCGGACAACGACAGGAGCGAGATGAAGGCAGAGGCTAACGCTATCTATGCGGAGCTGGAGCCTGATTCGATGCTCAAGAAGAAATCCACCTTCCGGGTGACCTCCCACGGAGTAAAGAGGGCGAATTATTCTCCTTGGGGAGAACCTCTCCCTCACATCATCAAATAAGGCGTATGGAAAAGGAAAACATCAGAAACCCAAGATGTCCTCACATCATCAAGATCGTGAGGAAGGTCGTCGGAAAAGCCGACCCTGATGACCCGTTTGCCGATGATGATGCTCCAGTTGGTGAGGACAAGGAAATCATTCTCTATTATGGCGAAGGCCGCAGCTACACCGATACCACTACAGAGGGAGACAAGAATGTCGACCAGAACAAGAGGAAGGCATCGATTCCGGTCAGATATGACGAATGGGATGCTGACAGATGTCCTCTTGACGGCGACACCATCTACTCCACTGTCGGCAACAACACCGAGGTAGGTATGGTTAAGGACTGCGAGCCGGATAATAACAGGACTGTTGTGTATTGGAATTTGACAAGGGTTTAGATTATGACAAGTTTATCAGGTCAGTTTTTACAGGTCGAGAAGAAAATCCGTCAGATGGCTGTAGCAAAGATGCAGCAGAAGATGGACCATGCGGCTGAAATGACAATGAAGGCTGCCGACAAGTCTCGCAACTATGATGACGTAACCGGTAACTTGTACAAGTCAACCGCCATCGGTACATATTACAACGGCTCATTGCAGTCAATTCATTATGCTCCTGGTCCAGAGCCAACCCGAGTAACCCTTGCTGCTGGAGAGAGATACAACCTCGAAAAGTATTATCGCAGTTCGTTCTCCTTCAAAGACAGCGGACGGAGACCTTTCAAGGGTGAATATGGAGAAGGTGGCGAATATGGTCCGAACGCTGCGTGGGATGAACTTGTTTCAAGGGAACACAACAAAGGAAAGTACGATGCTACATGGCAGATGCTTCTAGTTGCCGGCGTGGATTACGCTAAGTTTGTCGAGGTAAAGAGAGGTCACGACGTAATTACCTCTCTCAGAGAATATTTGGTTAGATACTTTAGATCGATGTAAGATATGGTTAGTATTAAGACTCTATATTTCGATGTCGGTAATGCAATGAAGGGGATTTGCGACAAGCTCTACTCCCGGAGCCGACCAAAAGCAGTTGATACGAAAATCAACAGCTACATCGTGGTATACTTTCCATCTAGTATCTACAATAACGAGATGAACTCAAGTGGAGTTTACAATGATTTCACCACTATAGCTCAAATCGAATTGTATGTGCGCGATAAGAATTCGGCAAGCAACCCGCACACACTTGATGTATCTAGCGTTGACGAGAAAGTCCAGGAGATTATGGACAGATTTCCAATCTCCACAAAAAATCTCATTGTTTCAAATCCTCGTATAACACTACAGACAGACGACGGAGCAGGTTTTTCCGTGACGATCATACAAGGAAGGTTACGTACTAAATAAGTATTCAGGTATAACAATTTAAAATATTTTAGATTATGGCTATGACAACTATTGACAAGATGAAGGACATTTTCAATGGTCCTAAAACTCTGCTCTACTCAAAGGCTATTACCGATTTGAACAAGACTACAGTTGACATTACCCCAGATGTTGAGCTTCCGGTTACCGTTGACTCGCTGAAGGCGACTATGGATGACCCAACCATCAACCACTACAAGGTTATCGGTCTTGCAGGCGACTGGGCAACTACAGCAGAGCTCGGCGACTTCAATGTAGAGTTCGTTGTTCCATCAAAGGCAAAGGACCTGCTGAAAATTATGTTCGGCGAGGATGCAATCACAGAGCTAACCAAGGTTACACTGAAGGGTACAGGTGACGCCACCCTCGACGCTTCTACCGGCTTTACAGGTATCGCTGTTGAGCCTAAGAAGTTCAAGATCAAGGGTACTATCGTTATCGTTGACGATGAGAAGGAAAACCTCATGGTTATCACCAACATCGCTCTCTACGCTACCTTGCAGTGGGATAACTCTGGTACTGAGCCTGTCGCGTTCAAGTTCTCTGGTTCTATCGAGGGTGCAGGTAAGCGTAGCATCGCTTGGCTTACTAATGCTCCAGCTGGTGCGGGATCAGGCATTGGCGGTTAATCAAGAGAAAAAAGCTTCTTTAGGTAATTATATTCAGGATAACAAACCGTAGGGCGGCAGGCTAATCAACAGCCGTGCCGCCCTACTTCATTTAATAGCATACAATCATGGCAGAAGAAAAGAAAATAGAGCAGCCTTCGGTGGATTTGCAGGAGTTGCTAGACAGCGTGCTGCACGACGAGCCTACCGAGTTCGTGTTCAGAGGAAAGAAGCACAAGCTCGGCTGGCTTCGCAAGGGAACCATGAGCAAGTGTTCCCACATCAGGGCAAAGGAGAATAATGAATGGAAACGCAACGTCAAGATTTGTGTCTGCATTCTCCTCAACAACATCTGGAAGATTCGATTCCTGTATTGGATCTACTGGCGCTGGCTCTACTACATCAAGGATGTGGACGTGGCCGAGGTGCTGAGGGTCCTCGATGTTTCTAAAAAAAAAATTCCATCGAACGCATTCTCACTGGCTACCATATTAGCGACCGGGATGACGGACGTGATGATGACGATGACGAGGAGCGAAGCAAAAGCTATCCAAGCAGAACCAGCTGGGGAGCAGCCTTCTCACTAGCGGAGAAGTTCGGTTTCCTCTTTCAGCGCAAGTACTTCATTGCAGCATACGACTACTGGTGGGGCTATTCATCGGCACAGATTGACCTCATGGTTGCAGACCAGCCTCTTGTCGTCTATCCAAAGGCCAAGAAGGAAGGCGGTCCGAAGAAGCACACCAAGAAGGAGATGGATGACCTCTACGACAGGTGGATGGAGAAAAAGAAGAAAGAAGGAAGTCTTGTCGGCGAGAAAATAAATCTTGCTGATTACTTAAACAATAAACTCTAATTTTAAAATATTCAGGATATGGCAGGTGGAAATTTAGGTGACTTGTGGTTTGACTTAAACATTAAAGACAGCAATGTTAGGTCAAAACTGAAAGAAATTTCAGAAGCACTTTCGGAGTTGGATCTAAAAACTGAGTCCGGAAGAAAGTCTGCTGAGAAGTTATTTAAGAACTTTAATAGAGAGAATAGCAAAGAAATCGCTGAGGATTTTAAAAATATAGCGGCTCAAATGGGCATTCAGGCTCAGGAAACTGCAAATCTCAGCAAAAGGCTGAAGGAGTTATCGGAACTAAAAGCAGACATTCTTCGTAGAGACAAGGAACAATCCGAGCACGGTAACTTTGTCGCGATGAAGAATGAAGCGCAGGCTGCCCTTGATTTAACAAATAGATACAATGAACTTGCCAAGTTAAAAGAAGATATCTTAAGACGCGACAAGGAAATGGAGGCTCATGGAGCATTCGTGACGCTTGTTAACGAATCAAAACAGGCGCAGGAGCTTAATGAGCGTTACAGGGAAATGCAGCAACTGAAATCCGCAATTTTGGAACGAGACAGACAGTCAACCGAGCATGGTAACTTTGTCGCGATGAAAAATGAAGCGCAGGCTGCACAAGAGCTAGCTGCCAGGGAAAGAGAACTCTCTGACTTGCGAAATGCTATCGTACGTCGTAATGAGGAAATGATCGCTGCCGAAAATAGATTAAGAGAAGCGACTGAGCGAACTAACCAGGCTAGAAGAGAAGCAATTTCAGTATCTCGAAAACAAGCAGAATCCCTCGTTCGTGATAGAGTTAAGGAACTTGAAGCACAAAGAATGCAACTGCAAGGGTTGTTTGGTAGCGGAAAGAATACATTATCTACAGAAGATTTGGCTCGTATAAGGGCTGCTTTTTCGCAAATAACAAGCGAGCTTAATACTCTTCGAGGAGCTATGGCTAATCTTAGTGGGTATTCTATAAGAGATTTATTCTCAATGGGACGAGGAACAAGCGACTATTCCCCTCTTATTAGAAGTATGGAATCCGCTATTAGCCAAAAACAAAAGGCTGTAGATCTAGAGAGGAAACACCAGCAGGAAATAGCGCAAACAGGCGCAAGGATACAATCCGACTTAGTTCGCGGATTCGAGAAGGCTAATAGTCATGCAGGAAAGCTGAATTCAACCGTGCAGGATTTGAAGTCACTTTTCTTGCAGGGAGGTCTTGTGTTCGGCGCCCAGCAGTTCGCTATGAGCATCATCACAACTGGTGGTGAGATGGAGAAGCAGCATATCGCTCTCCAGTCCATCCTTGGTGATATGCAGAACGCGAACACAATGTTCAATCAGATTAAGGAACTCGCTCTTAATTCGCCATTTACATTCTCTGAATTGAACCGAGATGTTAAGCAGTTGGCTGCGTATGGAGTTGAGTACGACAAGCTCTATGACACAACCAAGAGGCTTTCGGATATGTCTTCCGGTCTTGGTGTTAGCTTTGACCGTATCGCATTGGCATTTGGTCAGGTTCAGGCTCGTGGCTGGCTCGATGGTAAGGAACTCCGCCAGATTGCTTATGCAGGTATTCCTCTGCTTGAAAAGTTATCTGAGTTCTACTCTAAGCAAGAGGGCCGAAATGTCTCTACATCAGAGATTAAGACTCGTATATCAAGCAGAGATGTAAGTTTTGATGATGTGAAGTCTATCTTCTGGCAGATGACTGATGCAGGTGGTCAGTTCTATAATATGCAGCAGGTTCTGAGTGAAACTCTGCTCGGACGCTACAATAAACTGAAGGATGCCTGGGAAATCATGCTTGCCGACTTTGCTAATGGCAAGAATGTTATAGGTGGAACTTTCAAGGGTATTCTTGATGTTGTCACCAATCTCGTGCAGCAGATTCACGTCTTGGGTCCTGCTATGGTTGCGGCATTTGCAGGTCCAGCCCTTATGCGTGGAGTTAAGATCCTGGAAGGCGGCATTGGAAAGAGAATACTGAACTCAAAGGGGAATATTGCGAAAGAAGCAGAACTTAAGCTTTTGCGTGGAGAGAAAATAACTCCTGTGGAGAAACAGATTCTTCAGTACAAAAATCAGATTCGGATTCAGGATATTCAGGCACTCGCGAAGGCGAATGCGATAACAAAAGCCGAGCTCAGGCGATTGTATGTTACCGGTCAGATAACCAAGGAGATGTACAAGCAAGGTATGGCTCTCACCAAACAGGAGGGTCAGGTAAACAGAATCTCCCTTGGTGGAGTTCTGAAGGGATTGGCTAGCCCTAGTAAATGGGGAGCCACAGGAGGCTTGCTTCTCGGAGGATTGAAATCAGGATTCAGTTCTATCATCGGTTTTCTTGGTGGTCTTCCAGGAATAGCTATATCTGCAGGATCTGCAATCTTTGCATACTACTGGGAGAAGCATCAGCAGTTGAAACAGGATATGGAGACTACGGCTGACGAACTGAAAGACAGGTACACTCAGATTGGCGAGTTCCTTCGCGATAACGATGCAGATAAAGCCATTAAGGACGGCGATGAGAAAGAGATAGAAAACCTCATTGACGCATATAAGGAAAAGCTTAAGGAGATTGCTCCAGAAAAGGAGAATGCTTTCACTATGAGCCTTCTTGAAAAGAAATCGAATGAGGACAGACTTAAGTATCTCAAAGAACAGCTCATTCTTCTCAAGCAGGTTGAGGAGAGTACTCAGAAATCTCTTTCGGACGAGGGTACATACAAGGGATTCGACGAGAAACTGTCTTCTGCAAAGGAGATAGCAGAAGCATACTCTTCAGCATCCGCAAAGGCGAATATGATTAATGCCACCCAATCCGACTTCGCTAGCTTCAACTCCTGGGAGGAAAAGTATAAGGATGAGGTGAAAGCCATGCGCGATTATCTCATTGATGAGCTTGGAGATATTAGCAACAGCCCGAAGTTGCAGGGTAAGGCTAACCAGATTCTTTCGTCATTCTTTGCAAAGCAGGGATGGAACCAGGATGTTTCTGATCAGTTCCGTGCTGACGTTCTTAATGCGATGGGTGTTGAAACTGGCTTCTACGAGAACAAATTCAAGGATGCTCTCGATAACGCAGTAAACACTTCGTTTCCCTGGATTGGTGACAAGATTCGCAACAACCAGGAATTGACAGATGCAGAGAAGGTACAGGTTTCAAACATGATGAAGGATGCTTCGGCTCAGGTTCAGAAAGACTATCCTTTTGCATCAGACGCATTGAAGCGAATGCTTGCGGCTGATAGATTCGAGGCTGTCATTCATCTCGTATTCAGGAACGATGACTCGGATCTCACTCAGCAGCTCGAAAAGAATCTCAAGGGTAGTGGTTACGACTACCATGAGAAGAACAAGTACGTCAAGAGTTGGGGAAAGGATGCCGGAGACGACTACGATAAAGCAAAGAGCAACGCAGAGTCGGATATTACTGCTGCAGAAAAGGAACTCAACACCAGAAAGGAGATGCTTGCGCTGGGCAAACTTTCTCTCGATAAGTTTACACAGAAGCAGAAGGAGTACGAACTTAAGATGCAGGCTTATCATGATAACTGGGGCGAATGGTTTACTGGTGACGACAAGAAGAAAAACAAGAAAACCGGTGGCCGTAGGTCAACAGGTGCGCAGACAGATAAGGCTCTTGAAGATTTGAGGAAGCGTATCGACTTATACAAGAAGATGTATGCTGAAATCAAGAAGTTTAAGGAGCTTTATGGAGAAGGTGCTCTTGGTCAGCTTGCTAATGACGGAGAGTTTGAGACTATATTCAATGATAAAAAGAGATTCCCTATCTCCGACTACACCAATTATGAGACCTCTATTAAAGAACTCTTGAAGACTCTCCCGGCATCAACAAGGGAGAGACTGGACTATGCTGCAAACGAGAAGGCTGGCATTCAAACTGAAAACCGAAAACTTCTCGAAGACCAGCGCAGAGACGAACTGAATGTACTCAATAAGCAACTTGATACTATATCTGAGCAGTATGAGACATACAAGAAGATATATGAGCTGACAGGAAACAAGAAGGGTTCAGAAAACATAGCTTTCGGAGGAACTGTCCAGTTTGATACATACAAGAGGTTCCTGGAGGAGCAGCTCGATATTGCGGTAAAGCACGACAACGTTCAGTCCGGCCTTAACTTGACTACGGACGAGGTTAAGGGAATGAGTCTTGAAAATGTCAAGGATAAATATGGCGATGAGACTCGTGTTTACGATATCCGCAAGAAACTGGAAGACGAGAACAACAAGATCAAGAAGGAGACCATCGACCTGATGACTAGTCTTATTGAAAAGAATGCAACCATCGCCCAACAGATTGAGGATGAAAACCGTAAATACGAGAGACAGCTTGAACTCATCAAGGGCATCGAAGACCCACAGATGAGAGACAGAGCCAAGGCCGGAGCCACAAAGACTCACGATGAGAATGTGGCAAAGCTTCAGTTCGAGCAGTTCAAACAGGAATCTGATTGGGTTGCCATCTTTGATGACCTTGACAGGGTGTCTTCCGCTACGATAGACTCAATGATTGAGAAGATTGACCAGTTCTCAATGACTACCGGTTTGCCTGTAGAATCTATCAAACAGTTGAGGGATGCCTTGGATAAGCTCAGAAATGAGCAGATCAGCAGGAATCCGTTCCCTAGCGTATTCGGAGGGGTTAAGCGCGGTAATGCCATCGGAAGATTCATAAATGAGCGTCTTGGCGGTATGGACGATACTGCGAAGATATTCATCAGCAAGGAGGATGCTTCGAGACTTGGAATAGCTGGCGGCGTAAGAACCAAGGCGAGTCTGAAGAATGATCAGCAGTCAGCATACGCAGACTCGTCTAAGGCCTTCTCTGAACTTGCGACGAAGATGCAGGCGCTCAGCACGGTTCTTGACCCGGTAATCAATCTATTCAAGGCTATGGGCGAGGAGGATTCAATCCTTGGTCAAATTGTAGGTGGAGCATCAGGCGCATTCTCTTCGGCAGCAAATACAGCCTGGGCTTTTGATACCCTCGGCAAAATGGAGGATCTCGGGTTCCTCAAAGGTGCTGGTCCATACGCAGCAGCCGCTTCCGCAGCGTTGAGCATTGGCGGCTCGCTCATCAAGGCGTTCGGTGCAGACTACAGCAGCTACAACAAGGCGAAGGCTGAGTACGACAACCTGACCTCAATTTGGGATTCTCTCATCTCCAAGAAGACTGAGTACATGAACATCCATTGGGGTACAGAGGCTACAGAGGCATCAAAGGAAGCTCAGGAAATGCTTAAGGCTGAGATTGAGCAGACCAAGGTTATCGCCCAGAAGAGGCTCAATTCTGGTGCTTCTGTCGGATCTCATTCTATTTGGTATCGAATGTGGAAGGGTTCGTACAAGTACAATGGTCAGAATTGGCGTGATGTAGCAGGAGAAATTTCTTCAAAGTACGGAGTTCAGTTCAATGGAATGGGGGATATGCTCAATATGGACGCCGATACTCTTTCAAAGATAAAAAAGGATTATACCGGTCTTTGGGCTAGTATGGACTCTGAGTTCAGGGGTTACCTGGAAAAGCTCATTCAGTACGGAGAGAAGGCTGATGATATGATTGAGGCTCTTACAGAGAAGCTTACCGGCAACAAGTTCTCCGACCTAGTGTCTTCTTGGGGAGATGCTATGGCTACGATGGCAAACACGTCAGACAATCTCGTTGACCATTTCGAGGAAAATCTGAAGAAGACCATCTTGAACTCAATGATTGAGGATTTGTACGGAGACCAGATAAAGGCTATATTGGCGAAGGCAAAGAAGTTCGGAGATTCAAAGGAGTCTGAAGACTGGTATGTGGATGGAAAATATATGGGACCATACACACCCCAGGAAAATGCAGAGATTAAATCGGATGTAGAGAAAGTTGCAGAACAAGTCGAAGCAACTAGGGACTTTTTTAAGAATGAGTATGGCTGGTCCGACAACAGCAGCTCTTCATCAAGGAACTCGGTCAAGAGTATCACTGAAGAGACTGGTGACCTTATCGCCAGTTACCTCAATGAAATCAGGGCTGATTGTGCAGTAATGAGAGCCGAGCAGGCAAAGTACTATCCGGAGATGAGTGAGATTGCGAAGTCACAACTGACGCAGCTCAATGTGATTGCTCAGAATACTCTTCGCAATGCTGATGCAGCCGAGAGGATTGAACGCATATTCGTGGAGTACAACGACAACTTCAATAGAGTTCTTAACGGAACAAAATCATTGAAGATGAAGTAATAATCGGGGGGGGCGCGGATCTATATTCGTGCCCCTTGTATATTTATGCATTTTTAATTGAATATTTCTTGCATATTTATTCTATTTTTCGTATATTTGCAATTATAAAAAGTTGATTTAAGGTATGAAAGATTATTTCAGGATATACATGCAGAAGGAAGGCGATGGGAACGAGGTGAAGGACTCCATCGCCGACTTCGGTATGTACGTTAGCGAGAGTCCGTTCAAGTCTTGTGATTCTGTCAAGGAACCACCGAAAAGGGAGTGGCACGATGAGCATGGTGATGACGAATATATCGGCAAGGATGGACTCTACATGGCGGCATACGAGAATAAGGTCAAGTTCCTGTTCAAGGGCGAGGCTTTCGGCGCTAACGAGAAATGTAAGGCTTTTATTGATTACATCCGCAAGTCAGGCATGATGAAGATGTATTGCGACTTCAATAGAATCGGAAGACAGCATGTAAGACTTAAGGATATTGATCCAAACCTATATAGGGATCCGGATAACGAGGACTTGCTTATTCTCTCTATTACTTTTAAGATTAACGACCCTGTTACTGATATTAAGCCGATTAAGGATACACAGGGCAATATTTCAAATTTAGTATAGCATACAGATGAGCGCTTGGAATATTTATCATAAGGATGGCTCGAAGCTGACAGACGTTAACGAAGAGCAGATAACCGTTCATGGATTGGAATACTCCGATTCTTGGATGGGTGAGTGCTTCGTGACTATCAATTTCAAGCATGAAGTGCCTATCAACTTCCAGATAGGCGACTATATTGTCTATCGTGGCGAGCGATTCGAGCTCAACTACGAGCCTGGCAAAGATAAGCAGGCAAGACCTGACACCTACGGTGAGGGCTTCGTGTATGACAGCGTAAAGTTCAACGCATTGCAGGACGAGCTTGCCAGGGCTGAGTTCCTTGATGTGGTATTGAATGATAATGAACTTCACTACACTGCCCTACCGAAATTCCCATTCTATGTACAGACTTTGGATGATCTACTAGACAGGATCCAGGCGAACCTCGATGAGCAGATTGGCGCAGGTCTTTGGAAGATTTACTCTAGAAACATGGAACGTTCCGTGCAGCGTGGATGCCTCGCGAGCGACTGGCTGTCAATGTACGGCGAAGGAACAAGAGATAACGTCATCGAATCGATGTCTATCACAGTGGATTCACAGACCTGTTGGCAGGCCCTTGCGCTTGTGAACGAGAAGTGGGACATAAACTTCATAGTCAGAGGAAGAAACATCTATGTCGGTACTACCGGAATACAGGCAAACCATATCTTTAAGTACGGACTCGGCAATGGACTCTATGAGATTGTTCAGAACGCTGATTCCGACCAGAGTGTCGTTACAAGACTAAGAGCCTATGGTTCCGAGAAGAACCTTCCTTCTCATTACTATGCGGACCTCGGTGTCAAGTACGTGGCGAATATCACGAAAGTGGTTACAGCTAGCACAAATGTTGAGCTTGAACTGGATATCGATTATATCGAGACGTATTTCAAGAATCCGAGAAAGTATATTGTTTCTGGAGAAACTGGCGAGCAGTCTTCCGGTTGGGTACTTAAGGTTACATTTGATTTCAAGACTGAGATTACCGGTTATGTCACAAAGAAATACAATACCAATAAGTGTATATTCTATTCGGAATACAGGGGAACGCAGGTAGATAGCGGTGATGAAGAGTCAAGGGAAAACCTTAACACTTTCATCGCTCAGGTTAAGGCAGGAAACACGAAGATGTATATCACATCGGGCCTCAACAAGAAAAATGTTCCTTCGTCCATGAAGGAATATGCAGAGAATCTACCGAACAATATGTCAATCAACAGGCTTATGCTGCCTGGATTTCCACATGTATCGCTGAGTGACTTCTATGATTCGCTCACGGATGAAGAGAAGAAGTACGTGAATCCTACCGGGAGACAGCATAAATTCTCCACAGATCCGCACAGGCCATACATCGATTCTATCAACATCGAGCAGATTGGTCTTCGTTCGGCATCGCAGTTCTTTGAAACAGATGATAAGACGAATGGAGTCGTAGAAATCTACCCTACCATCGAAGAAATGGTTATCGGTGGTGTGCGTGTGGATGAGATTGACAAGGGTGTCGCTCCTGATGATGACGGCCGATATGATGGCGACCCTGGTCCGAATAATGTTGATATTTATCTCAGCAAAGCTGTTGATTTCGATATAAAAGATTTAGCGGACGACGATTTCTCAATCTCCATGAAAGATGGTATGTGTGGTGGTCGAACGTTCAAGGTAGCATCCTCAACCAAGGTCGATGGGAGATGGAGGCTCACTATCGAGCGAATCAAGGACGACGCTCTTGAGCTTTGGTTTCCATACAAGGACTACCCTATCAAGAAAGGAGACCATTTCGTTCTTACCGGCATCACACTTCCTGATTCGTATGTCAATGCTGCATCTCTGAAGCTTCTCAAATACGCCATAGCATTCATTGACAAGAATGACTATACAAGGTACGTCTATCAGCCGAAGGTAGATGAGATTTTCATGGCAAGGCAGCACGACCAAGCGCAGGCAGACGATACCGGAGTTATCAAGAGCCTCCACGATACGCTTAAGGCCGGCGACCTGATGAACTTCAATGATACAGACCTCAATATCGAAGGAATCATCTCTATCGACCAGCTCACGATCAAGGAAGAAGATGGCAAGATTCCTACCTACGACATAACTCTCCGCGAGGATAAGGAGGTTGGAACTATCCAAAAGATTCAGCAGCATATTTCGTCGCTTCAAAGCGGAAATGGCGGAACTGGTGCAGGCTTGACAACTACACAGGTTAAGAATCAGGTTGCGACAGAGGGAAGCAAGCACTTCATCTCAAAGATAAACGATGACATCGCAAAAGGTACAGTTACCTGGGAAAAGGTGCAGAAGTTCGTGCAAGGCTTCTTCCTCGGTCACTCAAATGAGTTTAGCATAGACGGAAGTGGTAACGCTATCCTCTCTAGTGTGTTGGTGAATCTCTTGAAATCACTCGACTTTAACGAAGCAGAGCAGAGCGGTTTCGCTATCAAACAGAGAAGTGATGGTAAGTTTCAGATGCTTCTCACGGACTTGATAGTATGGGGAAAGGCATACTTCAATAACTTGACGATTCGTGAGACCACATTCGTAGGCGGTAATCTCGTTTTTTCTCCTTCGGCTGGTAAGATATTCGAGGTAAGAGAGATTTATAACGAGACAACAAATGAACTGACTGGTTGGAAGTGCTACCTTTTAGCAGATGATGGTACGACCGCTACCACGAATATGTTTGAGGTTGATGACCAAGTTCGATGTGAGACCTTTAACATTAAGGCTGGCGTATATGAGAATGTATCGAACAAGTTCTATTGGCGTAAGATTACTGATGTGTCTACGGATAATGAGGAGATAAGGGATGCAAACAACAATATCCTCTATGACGGAAAGAAATTCTCATGGATAGTTATCTCTGCTACTGATAAAGCAGAAGGTAGCGATAACCCTGCTGCTGGAGACACTATTGTTCTCATGGGTAATAGAACGAACACCGACCGAATGAGTTTCGTTATCAAAGAAACCTATGGTGACAACGCTCCTAGAGAAGTAGGCTATACCAACGTACACAGCTATACACTCGGTGATAACAATTTAGTCTACGAGATAAGCCCGAAGAAGGTGCGGTTCTATACTAAGTACTACGAGCAAGTTAACGTAGACGGAAGTATTGTTAAGACCATAAACTATCGTGGCGATTGGAAACAAGGCGATACCTACACGTACTACGACCAAGTGACACACAACGGAACAACTTGGTTATGTGTTGCACCAGAAGGAACAAATGTAACGAGTGAACCTGCAAGGGGTAATGATTTCTGGAAGGCGCAGAATGCCATTCTTGATGCTACACTCAATATCACGCAGAGCACAGGAGAATGGGTAGACAAGGGAGAGACAAACCATGTAGAATGTTCCGTGATACGTGGTTTTGAGGATATAACAGCCCAAGTTACATCGTGGAACATCGTGCGTGATAGTGGTGATGCTGTCAATGATGCGGCTTGGCAGAATAAAGATAAGGTCAAGAACTTTGATGGAACGATAGATATTGCGTGGACGGATGATGAAGATGACATCGGTGATTCCAATAGCTGTATCTTCACCATCACTGCTTTTTGGGGTAATAAAGTTGAACTAGCAAAAGGAACAATAAGCGTATGATGTATGTAATATTAGACAAGGTGCAGGCTTTGGGTCTCGGATTCAACCTGCACACCCACATCACTGCTCACGGCAAGATGATACTCAATGAGAAGGAAATCCTGATGAGCAACAATATTCAAGGTGATACCTTGGATGAGCGTGTTAAGAATATCGGTGGCAAGGCTATGACCGATCAAGAGTTGGAACAATTTAAAAATACGGAGGAATAAAGATGGCAGAAACTAATTACTCAGCACAAGGTTGTATACCTGTACGAAGAGTTCGTAACAACGATTCTTTGTCAATCTCAATAGAGAGTACACAGCCTCTATTTCAAGGCGTGGATGCCAACAGTGACAACGCTATACCCTTCCCTAACTGGGAAACTGATGATGCGGCTCGACCTATCCTTACTCCTGTGGTTAAGAGTGCGAAAGGCAATATTGTATTTCTCAGCAACCATCATTGGAAGTATGGTGATACGTTGCTTGTGTTTACCGATAGTAAAAGTGGAACGTTTTGGCTCACTAGTGATGGCAAGTTCGGTATGGATGAATACGGAAGATTGAAGATATTTAAGAACCTTGCATCTGGCAGCTCTTTAAGCTCAGATACTCTTACGTATAGCGGTACAGCAATCGGTGATAGCGGTACACAGGATATTAGCGGCTTCGTTACAATTCTCATACAACCTATGGGCAATAACTCATTCATGGGATGGATAACCGCCAACCGCTCGATACTGACAGATGTTCAGAATGAGGACACAGCTACACTCTCAGCAAGGTTGTGGCTATCCACAACGGAACTTACCGACTTCTCAGTTAAGTGGAAGAACTCGGCAGGTAAAGTACTTGGAAGTGATAAGACCCTCACGGTTACTCGTGATATGGTGAACGGTTCTACCCTCATTACTTGCGAGTTCTATCACAAGAATGTTCAGAATTCTTGTTTCAGAGCTGGTAAGGTGATGACCGATAACGCAGACGAATACGTAATTGTAGGTGAAGTTTCAAATCTCGTAGGCGATAAGGCTGCAACGATTACAGGGCATATCAAGAATACAAGAACAAATACTATCGTAACGCCTATAGGTGTTGCTTGGAACGCTAAAGCCTACAAGGACAACAACGAGCTTATCAAGGAATTAAGCTCTAACGTTATCACAATCGCAAAATCTGAGAGTGATTATGGCGGCACAGAGCATGATGCTTATGTTCTGTTTACGGCAACTTGGTAAAATAGGAGGATTGAACTATGGCAACAAACAACGCAGTAAGAATAAGAAGGTCTTTCGCACCGCTCAATACGGCAAAATCAATCGTATGTGTGTCGGGCGACTCTCCTACCACGCAGGTGTATAACGTGGCTAACAGCAGCTACGAGCCTAACCGAGCCAACACACCTTGTATTCTGCACCCAGACATCACAGCTTACGCAAGCGATGGAACGTGGAAGTATCAGCAAGCAAATGCGGTACTTGCCAACATGGTGTGGCTTGTCAACGGCGAGGATATAAGCAATGTATGGGCTGCATCGGATTACTCAATTAATCAGGATGGTGCTACACGTGGAGACCTTACCATATTCCGTAATGTAGCAGTAACAGAACGATTTGCTCTGAGGTTCAAGGCTGACATCGTTGACTATCGAACCAAAATCAATGTTCCTATCCTTACAGATGAGGTAATTCTGAACACGGTTGCAAAGAGCGATGATGCCTATTCAATGGCTATTGATGATGATGAGACTATCATCTACAACCCAATGACAGACAGACTGCTTCTGTACGACTACAAGGTGGCTCATGGAATGATAGCGGCATCTGATGCTGTAAGGAACGCTTGCATTGACGAAAAGGCTTATCTGAGAAAGATTCCTCTCCACATCTACAAGGGAGCAAAGAGTATTACTTCTGGCTACACTATCAAGCTCTACAAGATGAGCGGTTCTTCGATGACACAGATAAGCGTAGGAATGAATGAGGTGGTAGCAATTAGTAATAACTATATCACGCTCGACCTAAGACTTATTGATTCGGCATCATACGTTATCAAGGCTTATGTAGGCGATACGGAAGTATGTAACAAGCAAATATCTGTCTCCCGAACCTATCCGAAGTATAGCGTATCGGCAGGACAGAACGTAGACATATCTCCTGGAGTTGACAACCGACAGCAGATTGCTCTTGTTAATTCAGAGGGTAACATCGTGGAACGCCCTGCCAACGTCCTCAAACTCAATTGGAGCACTATTGCCGAAAATGGCGGTGCTACAACTACAAGGCAATGGCAAGAGGGCGATACGGCAATCTTCAATATCTCTGATACTGGTTTAGGCGAAACTGCTGATGATGAGTTGGAGATAAGATGCGATGCTGAATACAAGCCAAGCTTCGACTTCTTCTCTGATGGCTCTGAACCTCTCGTTGATGAGAACGGAGAATACTTAATTGGTAACTGATTTAGTAACATAAAAATAGCAAAATATGAAAAATCTTGCAACAGTAGCAGCGGTATCATCAATGGTTAAGGGTGATACCTTATTGATAGAGGTTGGCGGTTCGCTCAGACGTATCAAGCTGTCTGATTTAGCTAACTCTATTCAGACTAACCAACTTGACTTGGCATTGATAGCGTGGGGAACACCTATCAAACAAGATGAAGATAGTCAGAATTGGGGTAGAATAGGCAACCTATCCTTATGGGAAGAGTACAAAAGGTCTATCGGTCGCTATCTTGTGAAGACAGGAGGTGAGAAGATGGCTAAGTTATCCACAATCAATAGTTCGATTTTTGCGGATGGTACGACCGTTGACGAAACGAAAGGTGATGTGTTCGTAGTAGCTCCACGCCTTTATTTTGTCGTTAAGTATGATGCATCAATGGGATGCAATGTTGTATGGCAGTCACAATATCCTATTGGTGGCTATTATATCGAGCATCCGATGATTGGTGCATACATGGGTAGTGTTGCTGGTAATGCTCTTCATTCTCGTAGCGGTAAGAACATTGATACATCAGGAAGCAGAACTATCCGTGATTTCTGGAATCTCGCTAGAAACAATGGTAAGGATTATGGTATCACTTGCTACGAGCATGGTCAATGGGGAATGATGACAAACCTATCCGAGTATGGAAATCCTAACGTACAAGCTAATATCGGAAATGGTGTTGGCGGTGAAGGTGAATGGGCAGACAACTGGGGTGAAGCTTCTCAGTTGAAGACGGGTGCAACAATATCACTTGGAGATAGTTGCGGTAAGATACCTATCACGTTAACTAATGCACCGAATGCTTGTCGTGTATCTCTCTTTGGTGTCGAGGACTGGTACAACTGGCAATGGGAAATGAGACAAGGTATCTATTTCGGAAACGTAAACAACTCAGGACAGACTGGACTAGAGGCGTTTATTTACGAAGGTAATCGACTGCCGACCGATGCAGAGCTTATCAGCCATCCTACGGGAACATATCGCACAATTCAACGATTAGGAAGTTCGGAAACGTGGATAGCAAAGATGGTAATTGGCGAACATTTCGACCTCATACCTTCACAAGGTGGCGGCGGCTCTGGTAGTCGTTGGGGTGACAAGTATTGGTGCTACGACAGCACTAGTAAGCCTGCAGGACAGCTCTGTATCTGGGGTGGCTCTTCCGACTGCCAGTCGCGCAGCGGTCTCGGTTGCGTCTCTTCGTCTTACGCTTTCGATTTCCGCTGGGCGTC
>ULSM01048952.1_pt1 | contig 46050 bp, 34 predicted proteins | sample 1956381 | NCBI WGS metagenome assembly ULSM01 (sample SAMEA4835710, study PRJEB28245) | human gut metagenome | biome: gut microbiome; material: fecal sample | place: Denmark | collected 2008 | reverse complement strand
GGGAGCTGCTGCAACAGCCATTCCCCTTTTGATAGATTTGTTCATATGTGCCGGGATATACCCAAATAAAAAACCGGATAAGTTGACATTCCTGTATGCGGGTATTATAGACTGCAATATGTTTCCAAGGCTGTTTGCAGAGCACCCGGTATGCTATGCGCTGGTGTTTATTGTGCTTGATGCTTTGTTCGGCGGTATTGCCGGGCTGGTGGCAATGTGTTTTGCCAGATGGTGCGGAAGCAGATTTTCCACAATGATGGCACCATTTGCACTGTATGTGTTTACGGGAGTTATATTTGAAGGAACCGGAATCGGCACATGGTCGGCTATGGCAATGATAAATCCTATTCAAAATGTAGTTACATACAGATATCAGATAGTGACAATGTATGTTGTGGTATGCACAGTTCCACTTGCATTGATATATATATGGCATAGGAGGAGAGATATTCTGTGAAAGAGATAATAATTGAGGGACTCAGTAAGAAGATAAAAGGCACGCTCATACTTGATAATGTTAATATGCAGATGGAGCCCGGAAAAGTGTATGGACTCAGGGGAAAAAACGGGTGTGGCAAGACCATGATAATGAGAGCTCTTTGTGGCTTGCTGATACCGGACAGTGGCAAGGTCATTATTGATGGTGAGGTTTTGCACCGTGATATAAAGTTTCCGCGAAGCGTTGGAGTTTTGATAGAGAACCCTTCATTTCTTCCGCAGTATACGGGATATGAAAACCTTCGTATGTTGTCAAAGCTTATGGGAAATATAAGCGATGAAGAGGTGAGGAATGCGATAGAGAGGGTCGGACTTGATCCCGATGATGGAAGGACATACCGTAAATATTCGCTTGGAATGAAACAGAAGCTTGGAATAGCAAATGCAATTATGGGAGAACCAGATCTGATAATTCTGGATGAACCGATAAATGCACTTGATGAGCAGACTGTGATGAGCATAAAAACCGAACTTCTGAAGCTGCGTGACGAGGGGAAGCTAATAGTAATTGCGTGCCATGACAGGGAAGAACTGGAATTTCTGTGTGACATAATATATGAGATCAAAAACGGTACGGTTGCGGGATGCGAGGTGATCGGGGAATGAAAACTCTGAGACTCCTTGGAAGAGATACAACAAATGGTATATTGAGAAGAAGTTTTCTGTTTATCATACCTTTATTATTTGCTGTATCACAGACAAGGGAATTACATTCATATCTCAATGATCTCGTGGATCGAAATGCGTTGTTTACAAACGGTACACTTGCAGATTACATATTGTTTGCTACCAAAGGGATGAGTGTGTACTATTTTGATCCAAAGGAGTATTTCCAGATACCAATATACTGGTTTGCATTTCAGATCGGGCTTGCGTATCTGCTTGCATATTATGCAAGTGATGATTTTCACTCGAATGGAAGGGTATTGTTTATAGCCGTTGGGAGCAGAAGTAAGTGGTGGATAAGTAAATTTATTTACTGCATTGTGACTGTGGTGTTGTATTATGCTGTGTGCATTGGTGGAATATGTGTAACAGCAGCTTTATATGGTGCTGATATGAGATGGGGAGTAACCCCTGGATTGGCAGTGCGTCTGTATACCACTTCGACAGTGAGTATGGGTACGTGGGATGTGCTTTGTGTGACCATATTACTGCCGGTATTGGTGTCTGTTGCGGTCAGTCAGGTTCAGATATTGGCTGGATTTCTTATTACACCTGTAGTCAGCTTTGCCGGAGTATGTGCTATGTATGTATTGTCGGCCTACTATACAGTGTGGTATCTGCCGGGAAACTATACCATGTGGCAGAGGGCATCGTATATAGAGGCGGATGGTGTTAATCCGGCCAGTGGACTGGTGCTTTCGGCAGGAATGATCCTGATATCTTTGATCGGTGGACTTATGTATTTTGACAGGAAGGATATATTGTGAGGCTGTGAACTATAATAAAGGGAGAGCGTTGCAGATGCAAAAAGACATCTGTACTGCTCTCCCTTTAAATTTGTTTAATAAACAGGTTTTCTGTTTTCAAATTCCTGTATATGGTTTATAATAACTTCGATTAAGCCTTTACAGGTTCAGGATAATCAACACCGAAGGTCTCGACTGTTACAGTCTTCATCTTCTGTTCCTGACGAGGTTTGTCATTGTAGTCAGTTGGCACATTTGCGATCTTGTCTACGATGTCAAGTCCCTCGATAACCTTACCGAAGGCAGCGTAAGCACCGTCCAGATGAGGAGATGTCTTATGCATGATAAAGAACTGTGAACCTGCTGAGTCAGGCATCATGGAACGGGCCATTGACAGCACTCCGGGAGTGTGGGCCAGATCGTTCTTGAATCCGTTCTGTGAGAATTCACCTTTGATTGAGTATCCAGGACCGCCGATGCCGATTCCCTGAGGGTCTCCACCCTGTATCATGAAGCCTTTTATTACACGATGGAAGATTATTCCGTCATAGAAGCCTTTCTTGATCAGTGAGATGAAGTTGTTTACAGTGTTTGGAGCAATGTCAGGATAGAGTTCTGCTTTCATGACATCGCCATTTTCCATAGTGATAGTAACTATTGGATTTGCCATGTATATCATTCCTTTCTTGGTATAAGATAGGGTAATGATAACATCAGTTAACAGAACAGGCAAATGAAATTTGCAGATACAGAAGGAGAAAGAGATGGATTGGAGAAACATAGCAAGACCCGTTATTATAATAGCGCTGGCGGTATGTCTGGTGCTGTTCGGGGTATACAAGGTTAAGGAGACGTATACCGGATTTATGCAGGAATACGAGGGCACCTACAGTGCCGGCGGCGGAGAGAAGATCGAGGTTACCATACCTGAGGATACATCTGTCAAGGAGGCAGCATCTATACTTAAAGATGCGGGGCTTATAAAGTATAAGCTTGCATTCCAGCTCAGAATGACCGGCTCGCAGTACAGCCACAGTCTTCAGCCGGGTACTTACACACTCACAACAGGTATGTCGACATTGGATATGATAAAGACTCTGTGTTACGTGGAGTCGACCAGAGAGGTAAAATATACACTGACAGTTCCTGAGGGATTTACGGTTGAACAGATCGCTGACAGATGCGAGGAGCTGGGCTTCTGCTCTGCAAAGGAGTTCCTTGAGGCGTGCAAGTCGGGAGAGTTTGAGTATCCGTTTGAGATACCTTCATCGGAAGTCAAGTACGCATTACAGGGCTTCCTGTTCCCTGCTACTTACGACATATATGCAGATATGACTCCAAAGGAGCTCATACAGGACATGATAGACAAGTTTAACAGCATTTACACAGATGACTTCAGGAAGAAGGCAGAGGAGCTTGGATATACAGATTTTGAGGTTCTCACCATGGCTTCCATAGTTGAGAAGGAGTGTAAGCTGGATTCAGACAGAGCGATGGTTGCGGGAGTATTTATCAACAGATTGAATGATGACATGCCTCTTCAGGTAGATCCATCTGTTCTCTATGTTGTGACTGACGGTCAGTACAATCAGGCAGAACTGTCATATGATGATCTGGAGGTTGATTCACCGTACAATACCTACAAGTACACAGGACTTCCTGTCGGCCCTATATGTAATCCGGGCGAGGCATCCATAGAGGGTGTCCTGAATGCGGTTAAGCATGATTACTACTACTACCTGACATCAGATGAGAGCCAGGGAGCATGTATCTTTAATAAGACATACGAGGGACATCTTGCTGACATAGAAAAGGCTGATGCAGCCAAGGCGGAAAAGGAAGCTGCAGAGGGTGATGGATCAGAAGATGGCTCCGATGAAAGCACTGATTCAGAGTAAAAAAATATAGACAAAATTATATAGCGAAAATTATCTAAAAGGGTATAAACTGCTTGCGATATATAGACTTTTTATATATAATAAAGGAGTATGTACCCTTTTGGGTTTTTATGCATCTAGTTATGCGCTTATGGAGGTGCGATAGGAGGAATATTTGATGAGGAAAATAAGTTTCAAGGTAAGAAATATCGGCTCTGAGAAATATTTGTCATATATTCTGAATGATGATTGTGAGTTTGACGAGGAGTTATTGGATTATCTGGAGGAGAACCGGATTCCTGAGCTCATTGATATCATTTATGAAGAGGATGATGAGAACGATTATCTTACATATAACGTTACAGGCAGGACAACGGTTGACGCACTCCTTTCGAATACGGTAAATGCTGAGAAGATATTGGGGATAATCAGAGGGGTAGCTTCTGGTATAGTTAATTTACGTGATCTTGGAATACCGGCATCATATGTGGTTCTTCACAAGGAGTTTACATATGTTAATCCGGTTACATACGATGTTGGAATGTTATGTGTTCCAGTTGAGTCAGAAGCCAATATCAATGCCGAATTCAGGATGTTCGCAAAGGACTTGCTGACGAGCGTTATTTATGATGACAGTGAGGATTGCAACTATGTGGCAAAGCTTCTCAATCTGTTGAATGCGGATAAGTTCACAGTGAGAAACTTCTATGCACAGCTCACAGAGCTTATGGAGTCTGCAGGAATGCAGGTGGAGGAGAACTTCGTTGATATAGGCTCAGATATGTCGGTTTCACAGTCTTCAGTTGACACGGCGGCATCTGATACAAGTATGGATGATCTGCCTGAGTTTGAGGACGTGTCATTTGGCGATGATGAGGAAGACGAGCTTGATGAGGTAGAGGAGATCAGTGACGAGGCGGCCGCAGCGAATGCGATATTCAAGGATCTTGATCTTGATTCGGATGAGACGAAGAAAGAGAATGTATCAAGCGAGATAGATATGTCGGTATTTGATGACAGCGTTCTTGAGGAGCTCGAGTTAGATGAGAGCCTTGATGAGGAAGAAGAGGATGACGAGGAGGGCATGACAGAGGCTCTCACATCAGATATGGCAGTACATGAGCCATCAGGACTTACAGAGGTTGCAAAGGCTGCCGATGGAGTTACGGAGGTTGAGCTTGACAAGAAGGATGAGCAGAAGCCGGTTCTGATATCTACGGACGAGCTTATGGATAATCCACCTGTTGTTAAGAATATCAAGATCAACCGTGCGAAGATCATACAGAAGGCGGTTGCTGAGACAGAGGAAGCTCAGATAGATAACCCTACAGAACAGATAGTTGCACCACAGTTCATGGACGGTGACCAGCCGGAGCCTGAGACGAATATGGATCCGGTGAAGGAGAAGGCAGAGGAGCCTGAGCAGAAGGGCACAGGAAGCACTGTTGAGCTGACCGGAGGAATGAACGTAGTTAAGGATACCGAACCTGAGAAGGCAGCGGTTAACAGGAACGCTCCAAAGGCTATGCCATATATAGTCCGTGTCAACACAGGCGAGCGAGTTATGGTCAACAAGGCTGTGTTCAAGATAGGAAAGGCGGCAAGAGGTGTTGATTACCATGTCGGTGGTAATGGGGCCATCAGCAAGGTACATGTCATCATCTACCAGAGAGAGGATGGATGTTATCTGAAGGATAACAAGGCGACAAATGGCACATATCTCAACGGAGCGCGCCTGGATGAGAATGCAGAGCAGAAGCTTTCAAACGATGCCATGATAAGCATCGGTGGAGAGGACTTTATCTTCAAATTAAGTTAATATACACCACCCACGATGTGGGACAAGAGCAGGTAGCAATACCTGCTTTTGGTGTTTGAATGAAGAAATAATTTTTGACGGAAAATATGCGGATTTAGACGAAAGGGATTGAAAAAATGAACAGAGAAAAGGTTGTTGTAGTTCCGGCGGGGGAAACTTACAGAGTGAGTTACAGTCTGGATATCAGTGATGTGATAGATGCTAAAGTGTATGATATGAGCAGAAGCGGATCTATGCCTGAGATGGCACCGTGTGACATGCAGGAGAATGCCGGAGTCAGGGTGTTCAATTATCAGATCGATGACAAGAAGCCTCTTGCGGAGATACTGAGACAGGAGATGAACAAGAAGGAGATACTCACACTTCTGTACAACATTCTGCATGCACTGGAGATGTTTGGTAAGAATATGGTTTCGCTCAGCTATGTTGCAAGGGACGAGCAGTGTGTGTTTGTATCGCCTGAGACATACGATGTCTGCTTTATTGTCGCTCCGGTACAGAAGGAAGTGACAGATCTCAACGATGTCAGAGCATTTGTGAAGTCGGTGATAGTTGATGCGAGATACTCAGAGAATGACAATGACAATTACGTAGCACGCCTTATAAACTGTGCGAATATGAGAGGTACATTTTCAAACTCGGACATGAAGAACGAGGTTAAGGCGATGCTTGCAGAAGCAGGCATAGACGCTGCTGAGATAGACAGGATGAAGGAGCTTTCCACAAATGCTCCAAAGGGTGGCAACAGCCACATACTTCGAGGTGAGTCACCTAAGGTGAGCAGACTCGAGGTTATGAGAAATAATGCGAGAATGAATGGATATGCACAGCCGATGGGACCAAACGGCCAGATGCCAAACGGAATGCCACCGATGGGCATGCCACCGATGGGACCGAACGGCCCGATGGGATCAAATGGTCAGATGCCGAATGGCAAGGTTCCGAACGGAATGCCGCCAATGGGCATGATGCCGATGGAACCAAACGGTCCGATGCCAAACGGCTCAATGGGACCAAATGGCCAGGTGCCAAACGGAATGCCACCGATGGGCATGCCGCCAATGGGGCCGAGTGGACAGGTGCCAAACGGCCCAATGGGACCGAATGGACAGGCACCGAACGGAATGCCACCGATGGGCATGCCGCCAATGGGGCCGAGTGGACAGGTGCCAAACGGCCCAATGGGACCGAATGGACAGGCACCGAACGGAATGCCACCGATGGGCATGCCGCCAATGGGACCGAATGGCCCAATACCAAACGGCCCAATGGGACCAAATGGAATGCCACCGGTAGGCGTGCCACCGATGGAGGAGCCAATTAAGCCTGAGGTGGCTGGAGCACAGCCGCAGGGTGATAAAACGGAGAATGATGAGGCGGTTGAAGCAGAAGCACAGGATGCCAAGCCGGAGGTTGTAGAGGAGTCGCAGGATGTCAAGCCTGAGCCAGCAGAGCCGGTTGAAACACAGCCACAGGAGATAAAGCCAATACCTCTAATGCAGGGCAACCCATTTGGAGGAAGACCGATTCCGCCAATGCCACCAATGCCACAGGCACACCAGATGCCAGAGATGCCGCAGAACCCACAGGGACAGCCGGTACCGCCAATGCCACAGATGCAGCCGGTGCCACCAATGCCACAGATGCAGCCGGTGCCACAGGCACAGCCAGTGCAGGGCAATCCATTTGATGGAGCACCGGCACCATATTTCCTTAGGGTGAAGACGGGCGAGAGAATAAGCTTGGACAAGGCAGAGTTCAAGATCGGACATAAGGCAAGACTTGTGGACTATGCGATTACTGACAATTCAGCTATAAGCAGAGTTCATTGTGTCATCACCAAGAGAAATGGCGTGTGCTTCATCAGCGATAACAAGTCTACAAATGGTACATTTGTGAACGGAGAGGAATTGAAGGCGGGCGAAGAAAAGTTCCTGACGAACAATGCGATCGTTATACTCGGGGACGAGGAGCTTGTCTATCACATTAGATAGAATATCCGCAACGAGAGTTGAGACATAAATATTGGGAGGAATGTATATGGGGTTTAGCGCAGTATACAATACAGACGTAGGAATAAAGAAAAAGACAAATCAGGATTCGCTGGCGATCAAGATAGCGGATACTCCAAATGGACAGGTCGTGTTCTCCCTCGTATGTGATGGCATGGGAGGTCTGGCAAAGGGAGAGGTTGCCAGCAAGGAAGTCATAACAGCTTTCTGCAACTGGTTTGACACACAGTTTGTTGAGATGGTTGACAACAACAGCTTTAGTGAAGAGCTGCTGAGATACCAGTGGATAAGACTTGCCGTGGAGCAGAATGAGAAGATCAAGGCGTATGGCGAGCAGAATGGATTTATGCTTGGTACGACCATTTCTGCGATCCTCATATACAGAGAAATGTACTACATTCTCCATGTTGGAGACAGCCGAGTGTATGAGATCACTTCAGGGATAAGGCAGCTCACCGCAGATCAGACGCTTGTTGCAAGGGAGATCGCAGCGGGAAGACTTACACCGGAGCAGGCGGAGACGGACAGCAGACGAAGCGTGCTTCTCCAGTGTATCGGAGCTTCACCTGTGGTGGAACCGGATTTCGTAGTTGGGCAGGTAGCTCCCGGAGCGCATTACATGCTGTGTTCTGATGGATTCAGACATAAGATAACGCCTCAGGAGATGATAGAGAGACTTGGCCCGGGAACATGCGTCGACGAGGCGAAGATGAAGGAGGGCTGTGAGTTCCTCACAGAGCTTGTGAAGTACAGAAAAGAAACGGATAATGTAACAGTAGTGCTTATTAAATCGGAGTAATGGGGATCGATATATGACAGAGTTAGGAACGGTATTAGACGGAAAATACGAAATACTTAAAAAAGTCGGTCAGGGTGGTATGTCAATAGTTTATCTTGCCATGGATAACCGACTTAATAAACAGTGGGCTGTAAAGGAGATCAAGAATGATGGCTCCAAGAGTACAGCCACACTCTTAAAGGGATTGGAGCGAGAAGCAAATATCCTCAAGGATGTGGATCATCCGGTACTGCCACGAATCGTTGATATCATCAATGAGAATGGCACGATCTACGTTGTCATGGACTTCGTAGAAGGACGTCCACTCAGCGATGTGCTCAAGGCGGAGGGAGCACAGCCACAGGAAAAGGTAATCGAATGGGGCAGGGCGCTTGCCAGTGCACTTGACTACCTGCATTCCATGAATCCGCCGATCATATACAGAGATATGAAGCCTTCAAATGTCATGCTGAAGCCGGATGGCTCGGTAAAGCTTATCGACTTTGGAACGGCTAAGGAATACATAGTGGAGAACAATGCGGATACCACGGCTCTTGGAACAAGAGGCTATGCGGCACCGGAGCAGTTCGGTGATGCGCAGGGACATGGAATCTACAACACGGATGCAAGAACAGATATTTACAATCTGGGAGCAACGCTCTATCACCTTGTTACCGGCAAGAATCCATGTGAGCCTCCTTACGAGATAAAGCCTATCAGACAGTGGAATCCGATGCTCTCATCAGGATTTGAGAGAATTATACAGACGTGCTGTCAGCCGAGTCCTGAGGACAGATATCAGTCTTGTTCAGAACTGCTGTATGCGCTGGATCACTACAACGAGCTCGACGATGCATACAAGGCAAAGGCAAAGCATAGGATAGCAGCGTTCTCAGTGGTTGCGGGATTATCGATACTCTCAGCGTGTTGTGCTGTGATAGGCGGAGTAAAGAAAGGCCAGCTCAAGGATCTTGATTACAACAACAAGGTCAACGAGGCGAGGGATGCAGTCGACGAGGGCGATTACAACAAGGCATTTGAGTGCTATAAGGCGGCTGTCGACATAGACCCAACCGCATCGGATGCCTATATAGGCTATATGGAGACATATGCTTACTATTATACAGAGGACGATGGAAACACTTCGGCCAACACCGAGACGGCGGCAGAAAAGGGAATAAGACTTGCACTTAAGAACAAGGACGAGATAAAGGACGACGTAAAGTTCAAGATAGCCATGTTGTATTACGACGAGGTCAAGGACTACAGTGCGGCCAAGAAATATTTCAATATGGTCGATGAGAGCAAGGATTTCCCGGATCAGGCAAAGCAGGCAAAGTATTACGCTGCGATATGTGACAGCAAGATAAACAAGTCTGCAAGCTTTGATACGAACAAGGAAAATATATTTGCATTCCAGGATTACAACAGTGACAACATAGATGACACCAATCCTGACAAATACACCAATTACCTCAACATAGCTTACATATATCTTGGCGAGATATCCAATGATCCGGAGCTTGCGAACAGAATAGAGGTGCTGATGGATGAGGCGATGAAGAACCTGGACGACAACGCAGAGGTGCTGAACAGCCAGTTCCCGGCGGACAGAGGCGTAAAATACTACAATGGCCAGTATTCAGGAGTTATGTACTCGGTATATACAGAACTTGCCGAGAATGCGGATGATGCGGGCCAGCAGTTACATTATTACAACTCTGCGGCGAATAGTGCAGCGCTTTATCTGAACAGTCTGGATATAGAGGGCGAGAATGCGACAGAGACATCCAAGAAAGCATATTCAGAATACTCGGTGAACGAGGCTGAGACTTATATCAAGATGGCAGAGAACAGCGGCGATGATAGCTACTATGATGAGGCAGAGAGAATATATGGCAACGCTGAGACTACACTTGGAACCGATGACAACGCAGCGGTCGTGTACGTAAGCCATCTGAGTTATCTGGTCGATAGATATTCGAATAAATTTGGAAACGATTCGGCAGCATGGAATGCCAGTGCCACAAGGGCTGTGAGGAAAGTGTACGAGAACGGTAACAAAGTTCCGGCACTTGCAAATGGTCTTAAGCAGGGATGGCAGTCGTTATCCAATGATCTGACAGTTAAGAGCATAGTAAATGGCAGTTCAAGGTCAACGAGCGAGTAAGGGAGGAGTGAAAGGTTATGGCAACAGTTTATAATGTAATGTTATATGGCGGCCTGGCACTTGCGATCGTATTCGCTATTGTGGCGGTGGTACTGTTCTTTGTGTTAAAGATACCGAAGGCGGTGGGAATTGCCACAGGCTCAACAGCCCGTAAGAAGATCGATGAGATCAAGGAGAAGGGCTATGAGAGTGTACAGGGAGGCGGTGCCTCCAAACAGGAGGCGATCAAGAACCATACATCCAGAATTTCGGTAAGGGATGTAAAGTCAACTGCAGCCGAAAAACATTCTGAGAAGGGAATGGCAAATTACGAGAAAGCGATAGCTGATCTCGGGAAAAAGAGACTGGAGGATGAAGGCGAGACTGCAACTGATATTCTCCGCGATGATGCCGAGGAGGCAACAGATATTCTGAGGGAAGACGAAGAGAATCTTGACATCAATGGCAGCAGCTTTGAGGAGGCGACAGACATCCTCAGAGAAGATGCGGATGAGGAAGCAACGGATGTACTCAGAAATGACGAGGCAGACGAGGAAGCAACGGACATACTCAGAAGTGATGAGGCGGACGAGGAAGCAACGGACATACTCAGAAGTGATGAGGCGGACGAGGAAGCAACGGACATACTCAGAAGTGATGAGGCGGACGAGGAAGCAACGGACATACTCAGAAGCGATGACGCAGACGAGGAAGCAACGGACGTACTTAGAAGCGATGACGCAGATGATTCCACAGCCGTTCTTCAGGGAGGACGCGCAGCGAGCTCGGTAAGAATGATAAAGAATGTAATTATAGTACATTCCGATGAAGAGATATAGGAGGAGAGGGACATGAAAAAGGTTATGCAGAATAAATCACTTTTGCATCGACTGATCGCGCTTACGATGGCGGTAGTTATGACACTCACTCTTGTGGCGATCGATTCACATTTTCATTTGTTTGCGGAGGAGGAAGATACACAGACCATAGATGTAACGGCCATTGTAAAGGGCGATAAGGCGGATATGGTGTATGGCTTCAAGGATTTTGACAAGGCAATAAAGTTCAAGATCAAGTCCGACAAAGTTGACGGAATCGACAGCAGCAAGTTGGGAGTGGCTGTTTACAAAGGAGCTACAGCGGACGATAAGATCGCTACAGCCACAGATGCAGCAGGAAAGCTTGTCACATTTGATAATGTGTATGAGCTGAAGAATGACACAGCAGTACAGAAGATAGCTATTTACTATTATACAGGTACTGATGAGAGCGGTGATTTCGAGCTGCTTGGAACCATAAAGGTTGCCGTGGATAAGCAGGCACCTACAATATCGGTTGAGGCTGATGATAGCTACAATCTTCACAACAAGGTGAGCGATGGCTATTATCTCCTGAACCTCACAAGCAGTGATGCCGACAGAACATTTGTGATAGACGCCAAGGATACCACAGATGCAGCAGAGGAAAATGCCACAGGAATAGACTATGTGGAGTATTCATCAGACAATGGAAAGACCTGGAGCAAGACTGAGAGCACATCCCAGTTTGTTGCACCTGATAAGAGTGGAGCATACAAGTTCAGAGCGGTCGATGTTGCAGGAAACAAGTCAGAGGAGACCAGTGTTATCGTCAAGAAGCTCAACGAAGCTCCTGTCATAACAAGTGTTACCCCTGAGATCATACAGAAGAACGGAGTGGATTACAGATTCCCTCAGCACAAGGTAGATGATGCTTATAAGTTCACTGTACAGGTGAAGAAGGTTACAGCCGGCAGTGATAACACTGAGATAGATGACGTGAGCCTGTACTACAAGCTTACGGGTGCAGCTTCAGCAGTGGAGTGCACAGGCAAAAAGGCTGTGTCCGGCGGATATGAATATGAATTCGAGATAAGTGCACAGTGGTTCAAGAAGGACAATGCAGACAATGCAAAGAAGCTTGTCATTTACGCCAAGGAGAACGAGTTTGGCAATAACTCAGTCGGCGCAGATGAGGATGGCGACATTGTATTTGTAAAGGAAGGAAAGCCTGAACTCACAGTTACAGGCGGTTCCACAAGCTATGTGAAATCCACAAAGCTGACAGTGAAGGCAACTGGAGAGTATTCTTACATAGACACCGTGTCATACAGCGTGGATGGCAAGAAGGAAACGATCCTTGAAAAAGGAAACAAGTTCACATACAGCAGCGATGTCCGTGTGAGCGGTGGAGATGTACAGGATTCAACAAAGTCAGACATATATCTGGCTGATGGAGAGCATACCATCACATTTGCGGCAAAGGACTTCGCCGGAATAGATGGCAGGATAGAGACTGTAGTCAAGGTGGATAATACAGCACCTGTTGTAAAGGTTACGGACAACGCCGGAACAGACAGGACAAACAATGATCAGCAGTACACGGTCACAGACGCAAAGGAAGCTGTTCTTAATATAAAGTACAGCGATGCCACATCAGGTGTTGCATCGGCGGTCGCTTCACTCAAGAAGGCAGATGCAAATGGATCATATACATCAGTCAAGAACTGGTATTCAACATCTACAGGTGACAATGGCCTGCAGAGCGGAAAAGAGATAAGCATAGATGGTTCAGGAAGCTATGTCCTGACAGTTGTGGTAACTGACGAGGCTGGAAATAAGACAGAGACGAACACATATGTGTATGTCAATGTGGATGGCCTTTCAGGAGAGAAGTTATCTGCGAACGGTACAGATGCTGACAACGGCGCTATATTCTGGAGAAATGATGATACTCTGACTGTAGAGGGTGCAGTATCAGGCTTCCAGCTTGCAGCAGATGACGCAAAGCTGGTGATCACCAGAACATCATTTGCAGGAAAGAAGGATAAGGCAGTTGAGGTAAAGGGTACAGTTGCCGCTGCATATGACAAGAATACGGTCAACATATCCTACGAGCTTCCAGATGAGGGTGTGTACGAGATCTCACTCATGGCGAGAATACACGATCCGAACAATGCTGACACGAAGTTCAAAGAAGTACAGAGCATAAAGGTTTACTATGATAAGACTGCACCGGCAAATGTGAAGCTGGAGTGTGCAAACCAGAAATACAAATCAGGATCGACATTCTATTACAGATCAAAGAGTGACGTGAAGATCAAGGTCTCTGGTTCCGATAACGATGACAGCAATGGCAAGGTTACATATACAGTAGGCAGAAGCAGCACAGCCGGATCACAGGACATTACAGGAAGCATTAATGTATCAGGAAATGATATAGAAAAGACACTGGATGCAAAGGCCCTTGGCATAACAGATGAAAATACAGAGTACACGATGACTGTTAAGCTGAAGGACAGAGCAGGAAACGAGAGCAAGGCCAGTCAGGAGATACACCTGATAGTTGATACCGTCAAGCCATCAGTGTCAATAGATGGAACTGCCGGCGGAAAGCTGATAAATTACTGGAATAACAGCAATGTGACCATAACAGCAAGGGGAACTGACAATTACTTCGTGGAGAAGTTCGTTGTGACAGGAACACGCGATGGCAAGAGCATAAGCAAGTATGAGCTGGATGCGGATTACACTGCAAATGCAGCAAAGTCCACAACATTCAGAGAGCCTGGACTTTATAATATCACGATAGTTGCTGTCGATGAGGTTGGCAATGAGTCGGGTAAGGCAACAACTTCATTTGTAATAGATAAGAAGAGCCCTGAGATATCAGTTGTGTCCGGTGGAAGCAGCAGATTCCTTAACAGGAGCAGAACTATTACATTTGGCATAGAAGACGATTATGGAATGGATGCACAGAATGCGACGCTTAAGGTGTACTACAAGACCTACAGTGATTCAAACTGGTCAGAGACCACAGTTCCGTTCCAGACAGCAGATGGCAAGACCACTGCAGCATATAAGATGACAGCCAAGGGCGGCAAGGCAACTGTATATTATTTCACAGTTGAGGGAGCCGATAATTCCGGCAATGCACTGAAGCCGGCAGCAGACGAGGCGTTCGGTGTTCAGGAGGGCACAAGTGCTCTCAAGACAAAGAATTATTACGTCGACACCACAGAGCCACTTGTGTATGTGGACGATGATCCTGAGTACAGACTGGATAATAACAATTACTTCAAGACTTCAATATCATTCAGAGTTGGTGTGGAGGAACAGTTCAAGTCGCTTCAGAACACTATTATCACAGAGAATGATGGAAATGTAGCAGTGGATGAGAATCCGCAATACTTCTATATAAAGAGTAACGGCGGAACATGGGGCAAGAAGTACACATATGATAAGGAAGGTGAGTATGATCTCACCATGACCGTTACCGACAAGTGTGGAAATGAAGGAACAACAGGAACCCATTTCTACATAGACAAGCACAAGCCTGAGATACAGCTTGGAAATGTCAACACTATAAACAACAGAGATGTGACAGTCCCTGTAACACTTACAGATAACATGAGAGGTGGAAAGTACACCATTCATGTAGTCAGAACAAATGAGGGTGGATCTGTTGTAGAGAACAGAGATATCAGAAAGAATGTTACCTGGGGAACAAAGGGTGATGGAGTCAGCACAGTCAGAGAGGTACTCAGCGGTGTGACATTTGACGCCCAGGGCGATTACACAGTCACCGTGTCCGCAGAGGATAAGGCGGGCAACAAGGCTGTGACCAGAACAGTGAAGTTCAGAATCGATAAGACTGCACCGGTTATATCGATTTCAGGAATGAGCGACAGACAGACAACGGCGGTAAATGCAACCATCAGCATAGATGAGGCATTCTCATTTGCATATGAGAACAACAATCTTGCCGCAGATGCATTTAACGTGACAATAACCAGAAAGACGGACGGAACAGCGGCATCGAATATCGCTACGCTGGGAACAAGCAGCTTCTCAGGAAGCAATCCACATACCGCAACTTACAACTTTACAGAGGATGGCGAGTACACGATCACAGCAAATGCAAGAGATCTTGCAGGAAATGTGGCAGCCAGCCAGACCAAGACCTTCAAGGTTGACTCAAAGGCACCTGTTGTAAAGGTGAGCGCAGTGGATAAGAACAACAAGGAAGTAAAGAATTACGACCCAATAGGAAGTATGGATTCTTCCGCACCGAACTATGTTGATATGTCACTGAGCGTTCAGGAGTCATTCTTCTCGACAGATGATGTGAAGATAACCGTGAAGAAGGACAGCAAGGATGTGTCATCATCATACTTTACAAATTACAGCAATTCTTCAGAGCTCAGCACAGGAAGCCAGAGATTCTCTGAGGATGGTGTATACGAGGTGTCAATAACAGCGCAGGATGAACTGGGAAATAAGGCTGATGATTACAGCCTGGTATTCACAGTCGATAACACACCACCTGAGCTCAAGGCTACATCGACACTTGCCGGATTCATGAGCAAGAGCATTGCAAGCGATGACGGAACACTGCTTCTCAATGCATCAGATTTTGCTGATATACGAGACAAGGGCTACGAAGCACTGTGGGATGTAAGTGATACTTCAGACTTCTCGGTTGACGCCAAGATAGACGGAGTAAATCTTATCGATTTCTCAGATATGACAGACGGATATCACAAGATAACACTTACAGTAACTGACAAGGTTGGACACACGGCAACACAGGAATTTGATTATACGTATGATGGTACTGCACCACGAATCATCATAACAGGTGTTGAGGATGGAGAGACTCTCAGAGAGCCATTCAACATGACGATAGGTCTTGAGAATGAGGAAGACGAGATCACATCCATCGTTATAAATGGCAATACCATAGATCCTGCAAGCTATCAGGCAGATAACAAGTATGAGATGCAGGTAGACCAGTATGATACATACACGGTTGAGGTAACAGCCCAGGATAAGGCCGGTAATATAGCGACAACATATGACAGAGAGACAGGAGAGGTATTCACCTTCAAGCTCAGCGAAAAGATGTCACCGGTTGTGCTGATCATAATAATAATCGCAGCGATCCTGCTTCTTGCATTGCTTGCATTTATCATCATAGCTGGCAGAAGAAGAAAGAAAAACGCCGCTGCTTAATGTAGGAGAAAGTGCTATGTACAGGGCAGTTGTATTTGATATGGACGGCGTGTTGGTAGACACGGAGAAGATATACAGGAAGTGCTGGAAGGAAAACGGCATGAGCATAGGAATTCCTGAGGCACAGATGGAAAATGTATGTGACCGGGTGGCTGGAGGCAACAAGACCTCCAACGCCCGGGTATTTAAGGAAATAATGGGCGAAGATTTTGATTATCTTGCGTTCAGACAGAGAACAATGGATCTGTTCGATGAACATGTGGAAAAGTATGGAATAGACATAAAGCCACATGTCGAGGACACGCTGAGATTCTTAAAAGAACACGGCGTGAAGATAGCACTTGCAACCTCCACTGCGAGGACGAGGGCGCAGCAGAGACTTGATAGCGTTGGAATAGCCGGATACTTCGATGAAAAGGTATGCGGAGACGAGATCACCCACGGAAAGCCGGAGCCTGATATATATCTGAAGGCCTGCGGGAAGCTGGGCGTAAACCCGGACGAAGCGGTGGCCGTTGAGGACTCTGTGAATGGTATCATATCTGCCAGCCGGGCAGGGCTATGTACGGTCATGGTGGTGGATCTGATAAAACCAAATGATATCACGCGCGAGCGTGCATACAAAACCTTTTGTGATATAGAAGATATATGCAGCCTGTTTGAGTAAACAGGCTGTATTTTTATTAATAAAATGAGGAGGAACATCATAATAATGTAAAGAGTAAAGAATATGGTGGTAGTATGTCTGCAAGTCAGAAATTTATGGGAGTTGTAAAGGGACTGATCCTGTCCTATCTGCTCACGATAATCATGCTGTTTATAACGGCGGTGGTCGTATACAAAGTGGGGATAAGCGATAAGGTGCTTGGTATACTGGTTGTTGTGATATACATAGTGGCCACATTTGCCGGGGGCTTTGTTACGGGTAGAAAAGTCAGGGAGAAGCGTTTCCTGTGGGGGATGGTGTATGGCCTGACTTACATATCGGTCGCATTGACCGTGTCGGTGCTGTTTACAGGTTCAGGCGACAGAGAGGGAATAGCAGTTATAACCAAGTGTATTATGTGCGTTGCAGGCGGGATGCTGGGGGCTATGCTCAGTTAAAAAAAACTTTTACTTTATATATCTTTGTGTTATAATCCCGATATATGACATAAAAAGAGAGGTGTATCCAGAATGAAGAGAATTAAAACACTCACAAACAGGACTATGAAGAATACAATGGTCAAGGGTGGATGTGGCGAGTGCCAGACATCATGCCAGTCAGCTTGTAAGACATCATGCACAGTTGGTAATCAGAGCTGTGAGAATGTTAACAACAAGTAATTTGTAACAGGTTTGTATTTGATCAGCTAAAGGGGACCGTCGTTTATGATGACAGTCCTCTTTAGTGCGTGTATAAGGGTGCCGTGTGTGGCGCCTTGAATTAGAATTTCACGGATAGATCCGATGGAATATATTGAAGGAGAATTATGGTTCATCAGTACAAGAACAATGGTTATAATATAGTGCTTGATGTCTGTAGTGGTTCTGTACATGTCGTAGACGATCTTGTCTATGATATTATTTCTTTATATGAGGAGAATGATAAAGAGCAGATTATAGAGAAACTGTCACAGTATGACAGCGCAGATGTTTCCGAGGCATATGATGAGGTAGCCCAACTGGTAGAGGACGGAACATTATTTACAGATGACGTATACAAAGATTATATTATAGATTTCAAGAAGAGAAAGACAGTTGTTAAGGCGTTATGCCTGCATATCGCCCATGACTGTAACCTTGCCTGCAGATACTGCTTTGCCGGCGAGGGAGAATATAAGGGAGACAGGGCGCTTATGTCACTTGAGGTGGCAAAGAGATCACTGGATTTTCTGGTCGCGAATTCCGGTTTAAGAAGAAATCTCGAGGTGGATTTCTTTGGCGGTGAGCCGCTTATGAACTGGGATGTAGTCAAGAAGACTGTGGAATACGGAAGAAGCCTTGAGGAGAAGTATGACAAGAAGTTCAGATTCACACTTACTACCAACGGAGTGCTTCTGAATGACGAGATCATGGAATTTGCCAACAGAGAGATGGCGAACGTAGTGCTCAGCATAGATGGAAGGAAGGAAGTCCACGACTACATGAGACCTACCAGGAATGGCAAGGGAAGTTATGATGTGATACTCTCCAAGTTCCAGGAATTTGCCAAGAAGAGAGCAGGAAAGAGCTACTACGTAAGAGGTACTTACACTCACAACAATCTTGACTTCTCAGAGGATGTACTTCACATGGCAGATTTGGGATTTGACCAGATATCAGTTGAGCCTGTTGTATCACTTCCGGACGAGCCATACGCTATAAAGGAAGAGGACATACCGGTACTGCTTGAGCAGTACGATATCCTGGCTAAGGAGATGATCAAGAGACATAAGGAGGGAAGAGGCTTCAATTTCTTCCACTTCATGATAGATCTTGAGGGTGGACCTTGCGTAGCCAAGAGACTTTCCGGTTGTGGTTCAGGTACAGAGTACATGGCGGTCACTCCTTGGGGAGACCTTTATCCTTGCCATCAGTTTGTTGGTGAGGATGATTTCTGTATAGGAAATGTATTCGATGGAATCAAGAATCAGGATATAGTCAATGAATTCAAGCTGTGCAATGTATATGCCAAGGATAAGTGTAAGGACTGCTTTGCAAGATTCTATTGTAGCGGTGGCTGTGCGGCCAACTCATACAAGTTCCACGGCAATATACTTGATGCATATGACATAGGTTGTGAGCTTCAGAAGAAGCGTATAGAATGTGCAATCATGCTGAAGGCGGCTATGGCCGATGAGGCAGAAGAGGAATAAAAAGGGTAAAAGGAGAAGACGATGAAGAAGACAAAGAGAAATGCTGTGCTCGTCATCATAGCCTTTCTGCTTGTACTGGGTGTTGCTATATATACAGCGATATTCGGTGTTGCGGACAGAGGTAAAGTCGAGTACATCAAGCTTGGACTTGACCTTAAGGGTGGTCTGAGTGTAACTTACGAGATTCAGGAAGACGATTACAGTGACAAAGATCTCGAGGATACCAAGTATAAGATTGAGAAACGAGTTGAGGCATATACCAACGAGTACTCAGTATACGAGGATGGAGATAAGAAGATCACAGCAGAGATACCTGGAGTTACCAATGCGGATGAGATACTTGAGGCTTTGAATATTGAGGGAAAGCTTGAGTTCCTTGATCCTGACAACTACACAAAGTGGTCACAGGGACAGGAGTATGAGGCTGCTCTTACAGGAGATGACATCAAGAATGCCACAGCCGGAATTGACTCAGATAACGGCAATGACAATGTGGTACAGCTTGCATTCACCGATGAGGGAGCTCAGAAGTTCGCTGACGTTACCGCGGCAAATGTTGGGAATATAGTATACATTATATATGACAACAAGGTCGTAAGTGCACCAACAGTACAGTCAGCCATAACAGGCGGAAGCGCAGAAATCAACAAGATCGGAAGCTACGAGGAGGCCGAGCAGCTTGCTACTACTATCCGTATCGGTGCACTTCCTCTTACACTTAAGCAGGTTCGTTCCAATATAGTAGGTGCTACACTTGGATCAGATGCCATCAGCACAAGCCTTAAGGCAGGTGCGATCGGTATTGCACTTGTATTTCTTATCATGATCATAGTATTCAGGATCCCAGGTCTTGTGGCATCATTTGCTCTGGCATTCTACACAATACTTGATCTGCTGGTACTCAATCTGTTCAACGTAACACTGACACTTCCTGGTATAGCTGGTGTTATCCTGTCAGTAGGTATGGCGGTCGATGCCAACGTAATCATATTCACGCGTATCAAAGAGGAGCTGGCGGATGGCAAGTCCGTAAAGCAGGCTGTAAAGGGTGGTTTCCATAATGCCCTGTCAGCCATCATAGATGGTAACGTTACAACACTTATAGCAGCTCTTGTACTTGGAATATTCGGAACAGGTACTATCAAGGGATTTGCGATCACACTGGCTATCGGTGTTGTTCTTTCAGTATTCACAGCTCTGGCAGTCAGTCAGTCACTGCTCACAGCGCTTGTAAATCTCGGCGTTACAGATGCCAAGTATTTCGGCGTTGCAAGAGAGCCAAAGAAGACAAACTTCGTGAAGGCAGGTAAGTTCTGTATGCTCGGATCACTCATTGTGATCATCGCATGCTTCTGTATGATGCCTGTTAATAATAAGTCAAAGGGTTCACCACTTAACTTCAGTGTTGAGTTTGCAGGCGGTACAAGCCTTACAGTAGGTTTTGACAAAGAGTACTCACTTAGCGAGGCTGAGAAAGATATAGTTCCTGTCATTGCAGAGGCAGCCGGTATCGGTGAGGCGGGAATATCAGTACAGACAGTATCAGGTACAAATGAGATCGTGTTCAAGATGCCTGAGCTTTCAGATGACGGAACAGATGACTCACAGATGTCCAAGGTGCGCAGCGCACTCACAGACAAGCTTGGCGCAGATGTCAAGGAGGCAAATGTAATAAGTGGATCGGTCAGCAGCGAGATGTCCAAGAACGCTATATTCTCAGTTATCCTTGCAGCTATCCTGATGCTTATATACATTGCTATCAGATTCCATGATGTGAAGTTTGGTGCAAGTGCAGTTATCGCACTTCTCCACGATGTTGCGATGGTATTCTGTCTGTATATTATACTGAGACTTACAGTTGGTAACACATGTATCGCGTGTCTGCTCACCATAGTTGGTTACTCGATCAATGCGACTATCATCATATTCGACCGTGTAAGAGAGAATATAGGTGTTATGAAGCCTAAGAAGGCCTCATACAAGGATATAGTCAACCTGAGTATCAACCAGACCTTCAGCAGAACAATATATACATCACTCACAACATTTGTTACAATATTCGTTCTGTATATCATGGGAGTGGCATCCATCAAGGAGTTCGCTCTCACACTTATGGCTGGTGTAGTTATCGGTGCTTACTCTTCAGTATGTATCACAGGTCCACTCTGGTACTACATGAAGACAAAGCTTGGTAAGACAGAAAAAGATGCTTAATAGAATAAAGTTATCGGACGGATGTCAGATGACAGATGATAACAGGCTTCCATGGCAGAGATGCTGTGGAAGCCTGTTGTATTATTGGGAGATGGAAGAGATATGAATTGTAAAGCAGTGGTGTTTGATATGGATGGAGTCATCCTCGATTCAGAACAATTGGTTGTCAAGAGCTGGCAGAAGACAGCGGACAAATATGGCATAGAGGACATAGAGAGCTTCTGTATGGCTGCCCTTGGACTCAACCGTGAGGCGGCGAAGAAGCTGTTCGTGCAGATGTACAAAGGAAGATGTGGTGAAGGACAGGATACATTGGATGAGGAGAGATATGAGAGCCTCAAGGGTGAGATGGCGGCGGAATTCCACCGGGCAGCGGCAGAGGGAGAGCTTGTGCTGAAGCCGGGAGTTACGGACATGCTGAAGATGCTCAGGGATAATTGCATACCATGTGCCCTTGCCACATCCACCAGAAAAGAGGTAGTCACCATGGAGCTCATCAACCTCGGGGTGATAGATTACTTCGACAAGCTTGTATGTGGAGACATGGTAGATCGGAGCAAACCCGCACCGGATATATTCCTGAAGGCCTGTGAAGAGCTTGGAGTTGAGTCGGAGAGTGCATGGGCGGTGGAGGACTCATACAACGGAGTCAGAGCAGCATATGCGGCAGGGATGAAGATTGCCATGATCCCGGACCTCGTGCAGCCGGATGATGAGATGAGGGATAAGGCAGATTTTATATTTAAGAATATGAATGAGTTTCAAGAGTATATTCTTGAGTCCATCAGAGCATGACAGATGGATCCGACGAACAAAAAAAGAACTCCTGATGCAGAGAGAGCAAAATCTCTGTAACAGGAGTTCTTTTAGTTAGTTTTTAGGGGTTTAAGGGGACTGGTGAGGTCCCATATATAATATGTAAGTCCCGGCAAAGGACTGACATATTTTGATCTAATGGGTCAGTTAGATCAATGACTCGTAGAGCTTGGTGATATCCTCCACGCTAGTCTCCTTTGGATTGCCCGGACGACATGCGTCATCGTAGGCTGACTGTGCCAGGAATGGAATATCCTCTGGCTTTACAATGTCTTTAAGGTCTGTAGGAATGCCTACATCGATGGATAACTGGCGTACTGCGTCAACTGCAGCTTTTCTGTATTCTTCCTGGGTCATGTCGTCTACGCCCTTGACGCCCATGGCTCTTGCTATCTCACGATACTTTTCTCCTGTTGCTTCTGCATTGTATTCCATTACAGTAGGCAGGATAATCGCGTTGGCAACACCGTGAGGTGTGTCATACAGAGCTCCCAGTGGATGAGCCATGGAATGAACGATTCCAAGACCTACATTTGAGAAGCCCATGCCTGCAACATACTGGCCAAGAGCCATATCTGCACGGCCCTCAGGTGTATTGGCAACAGCCCCTCTGAGCGAACGGCTGATGATCTCGATTGCCTTGAGGTGGAACATGTCTGACAGCTCCCATGCGGCTGCGGTGATGTAACCCTCGATTGCGTGTGTCAGTGCATCCATACCTGTGGCTGCTGTGAGTCCCTTTGGCATGGAGCTCATCATCTCAGGATCGACAAATGCCACAACAGGAATGTCCTTAGGATCAACACATACCATCTTGCGGTTCTTCTCAACATCTGTGATGACGTAGTTGATAGTTACCTCTGCTGCGGTTCCGGCTGTAGTTGGAACTGCAAATATAGGAACTGATTTATTCTTTGTAGGTGCAACACCCTCCAGACTTCTGATGTCTGCAAAATCAGGGTTGGCAATAACTATGCCGATACCCTTGGCAGTATCCATGGATGATCCGCCGCCTATGGCGATGATGTAATCTGCCTCAGCAGCCTTAAATGCGGCCACACCCTGCTGCACGTTCTCTATAGTAGGGTTTGGCTTGATGTTGGAATAGATCTCGTATGCAAGTCCTGCACCGTCCAGAACATCGGTGACCTTCTTGGTCACACCGAACTTGATCAGATCAGGATCTGAGCACACAAGAGCCTTGGCGAAGCCTCTGCCGACTGCCTCTGTGGCTATCTCAGCGATGGCACCCGCTCCGTGGTAAGAGGTTTCATTGAGTACGAATCTGTTTGCCATAAAAATATCTCCTCCTTTGCACTGCGCATTTGTGATAGAACTTCCAGATACTGACATCAAAATGCACAAAAGATATATTAAAAATGTATATTTATTATAACATTTGTACAATAAAAAGCAAATAGACATAACAGGTGAAATGTCAACATTTACAGGCAAAATGGTGGCATTTACACTGGTAATACCATAATGCGTCTGCTAAAATATGTGGATGGATACAGCAGGGATGCGGATATGTCCCAGGAATAAAATGATACGGAGAACAGAAGATGACATTGACACCGGAGCAGAAGGATATAATAGATAAATATGTGAAGAAGCCAGAGTGGAGAGTGGCGGGCAAAAGAGCGGACTTTAATGCCATAGGCGAGAGGTTCGGTGTGAGTCCTGTTGTGGCGAGGGTTATCACGAACAGAGGAGTCACCGGGGAGAAAGCCATAGCTATGTACCTTGATGGCGACTGGGATTCCATGCACGATCCGGCACTGATGAAGGATATGGTGGAAGCCGGTGAGATAATAAAGGAAAAGCTCAGCGATAACAGGAGGATAAGGATAATCTCGGACTACGACGTGGACGGAGTTACCTCCAATTATATATTGCTTCTCGGTCTTCGGAGAACATGGGCGGCGCTGCACGGAAGCTGCGCTGATGACTGCACCGTGGTGGATTACGACATTCCACATCGAGTGCATGATGGATACGGAATAAATAAAAGACTTATAGATGCCGCCATAGCGGATGGTGTTGATACTATCATAACCTGCGACAATGGAATAGCGGCGATAGAACAGGTGAGATATGCGAAGGAGCGCGGGCTTACGGTCATCGTCACGGATCACCATCAGATCCCATTTGAGGAGAGTGATGGCGGCGAGCGGGTATATATGCTGCCCCAGGCGGATGCGGTCATAGACAATCAGAGGCAGGACTGTGAATATCCATTCAAGGGGCTGTGCGGGGCCGGCGTTGCGTTCAAGCTCATCCAGTACATGTACAGGATATGCGGGATAGCCGAGAGCGAGGTAAATGAATTCATGGAGATCCTGGGGCTGGCTACCAACTGTGACATGATGGATCTGGTGGATGAGAACAGAATCTATGTAAAATATGCCCTTGAAAGTCTGAAGGACAGCCGCAATCCGGGTCTGAATGCCCTCATGAGGCTCAGCGGCAGAAATGAGAAGAAGATATCAACGTATGATCTGGGATTTCTGATAGGGCCGTGCATCAATGCGGCGGGAAGACTGGGGGATGCGAAACAGAGCCTTGAGTTCTTGCTTGAGAGAGATCCAAATGTCGCCGAGGCAAGGGCTAGGGAACTGCTGGCTGTCAACAATGAGAGAAAGAGCATGACGGAGGCCGGAGCCCGGCATATCACAGATATGCTTGAGACAGCCACTGTGAACGGAGAGTTCGGACAGGCGGCTACCCTTGCGGACAAGGTACTTGTGGTGTATATACCGGCTGTACATGAGAGCGTTGTGGGAATAATCGCCAGCAGGCTCAAGGAGGCATACACAAGACCTGTGATGGTGTTCACGGACGCAGAGACGCCGGGGATACTGAAAGGATCGGGAAGATCCATAGACAGCTACAACATGTTCGAGGAGCTGAACCGGTTCCGGGAGATGTTCACTGCATTTGGCGGACATGCCATGGCGGCGGGCTTTTCCATAGAGAAGGAGAGGCTTGACGAGCTGAGGCGGAAGCTCAATGAAGCGGCGGTGCTGACGGATGAAGATATAACACCTAAGCTGATGATAGATGTGGCCATGCCGCTGGCGTACAACAGCATAGAGCTGACGGAACAGATCGAGAGGCTTGAGCCATACGGAAAGGGCAACAGGAAACCGCTGTTTGCACAGGCGGCAGTACCGGTGCGAAGGGCGCAGATACTTGGAAGAAACAAAAATCTTCTGAAGCTCCAGCTTGATACCGGGTACGGAAGGTGCGTGGATGCCATAGATTTTGATCCGGATACATTTGTGAATAACATAAAACAGTGGTTTGGAGAGGATGAATGTGTTAAAATGTTAAATGGTCAGCCGAACGCCGTAGTGATAGATGTCGCATACTATCCGACCATCAATGAATATATGGGAAGACGTTCGCTCCAGATGAAGATGGAGGCCTATAACAAGGGAATATAAGCTGACTTTGATGAGAATACTATTAAGTGCATTTGTAATATATATCATACAGGAGGACGTAAGATGAGTGAGGTAGAAAAGTATATCAAGAGTATTCCTGATTTTCCACAGCCGGGAATCATATTCAGGGATGTGACAAGTGTAACTGAGGATCCTGAGGGCATGAAGCTGGCCATCGATGAGATGGATAAGCTGCTGGAGGGAGTAGATTACGATGTCATCGCCGGAGCAGAGTCCAGAGGATTTATATTTGGAGCACCGCTGGCATACAAGAACGGCAAGGGACTTGTTCTCGTGAGAAAGAAGGGCAAGCTTCCGAGAGAGACCATGGAGATGTCTTACGATCTTGAGTATGGACAGGCTACTATAGAGATACATAAGGATTCCATCAAGCCGGGTGAGAAGGTCGTGCTGGTGGATGATCTTATTGCAACAGGTGGAACCATAGAGGCTGCGGCTAAGCTTATAGAGAGCCTTGGCGGAATAGTAGTCAAGATGGTATTCCTCATAGAGCTGACAGACCTGAAGGGAAGAGAGAGACTTTCCAAATATGACGTGGCTTCAGTAGTACAGTTTGAGGGAGAATGATCAGGGCAGAATAAAACAGGAAGTGTGGTGAGCATATGGGAGAGACATTGGATAAGACACAGGACAATATAATAGCTCAGGAGACGAAGAGAGCTGCGGAAGCAGGTGTTATCACCTCGGAGCAGGCCACGAAGGATGGAATAGCAGCCATCGAGAAGGCTCTTGCGTCTGGCAAGAATGTTCCTCAGAATGAACTTATAAAGCTGGAGGAGCAGGCGAATAAGCAGATGAAGGCGAAGAGAGAGATAGATCTGTCCACACCGGCAGATTTTACACCGCCGGAGGAATTGTATAAGGAGCTTATCTCAAGGATACTCACATATCACCCATCTGCCGACATCACTATGATAGAGAAGGCATATAAGGTGGCGGACGCTGCCCACAAGGGACAGCTCAGAAAGTCCGGGGAGCCTTATATCATGCACCCTCTGAATGTGGCCATAATCCTGGCAGAGCTCGAGCTTGACAAGGAGACGATAGTGGCTGGAATACTTCACGATGTCGTTGAGGATACAGTCATGACATCTGAGGAGATAGCAGCGGAGTTCTCCGAGGAGGTTGCTTTCCTTGTGGATGGAGTTACGAAGCTGACACAGCTCAAGATGACCACGGACAAGATAGAGGTTCAGGCGGAGAATCTGCGTAAGATGTTCCTCTCCATGGCGAAGGATATCAGAGTCATACTGATAAAGCTGGCGGACAGACTCCACAATCTGAGAACCCTCCAGTATCAGTCACCGGAGAAGCAGATAGAGAAGGCCAGAGAGACCATGGATATATATGCGCCTATCGCACACAGACTTGGTATCAGCAAGATCAAGGTCGAGCTGGATGACCTGTCCATGATGTACCTCATGCCGGATGTGTACAAGGATCTCAAGGCGCAGATAGATGAGAAGCTTACCGAGAGGGATGCTTATATCAAGAGGGTCGTTGCCGATGTCAAGAAGCATATTGATAATGCCGGACTTGAGGCTGAGATAGACGGAAGAGTAAAGCATTTCTTCAGTATATATAAGAAGATGAAGAACCAGAACAAGACTCTGGATCAGATATACGATATATTTGCGGTACGTATCAAGGTGAATACGGTCAGGGACTGTTACTCAGCACTGGGTATCATTCATGAGATGTACAAGCCTATTCCGGGAAGATTCAAGGACTACATAGCTATGCCTAAGTCCAACATGTACCAGTCCCTTCACACCACACTGATCGGACCTGAGGGACAGCCATTTGAGATACAGATAAGAACCTACGAGATGCACAGAACGGCTGAGTATGGTATCGCTGCGCACTGGAAGTACAAGGAGAACATAACCGGTACGGTCATGCAGAAGGAGGAGGAAAAGCTCTCCTGGCTCCGTCAGATCCTTGAGTGGCAGAGGGATACCGATGACAACAAGGAGTTCATGAGCTTTGTCAAGACTGACCTTGATCTCTTTGCTGAACAGGTATACTGCTTTACTCCTGCCGGAGATGTTAAGAACCTTCCTAGCGGATCCACACCTATAGATTTTGCCTATGCCATTCACACGGCGGTGGGCAACAAGATGGTCGGTGCAAGGATCAACGGACGACAGGTTCCTATAGATACCAAGCTCAACAACGGAGATCGTGTGGAGATCATAACCTCACAGAACTCCACAGGACCAAGCCGTGACTGGCTGAATATAGTCAAGAGTACGCAGGCGAGGACAAAGATCAACCAGTGGTTTAAGCATCAGCTCAAGGATGAGAATATCGGCCGCGGAAGAGAGCTCATACTGAACTACTGCAAATCAAAGGGAATAGACTACTCCATGTACTCAAAGCCTGAGTATCAGGAGAAGATATACAAGAAGTACAATTTCCAGGATTGGGATTCCATAGTTGCCGCCGTTGGACATGGCGGAATCAAGGAAGGTCAGATAGTAAACCGTCTGATTGATGAGTACAACAAGGAGCACAAGCCACAGACTGCCACGAACGCTGAGGTTCTGGACGAGTATTCGGTGAAGAAGAACCATGGCAACCATACCGGCAAGGGTGGAATAATCGTAAACGGCATAGATGACGTTGCCGTGAGATTCTCCAAGTGTTGTTCACCTGTTCCGGGGGATGAGATCATAGGATTTATCACCAGAGGACGAGGTGTGTCCATACACCGTACCGACTGTGTAAATGTGTTGTGCATGAGCGAGGCGGACAGAGCCAGAGTCATCGAGGCCGAGTGGAAGGATGACGCTGTTGCATCGAACACATATATGACCGAGATAAATATATATGCAGATGACAGAAACGGCATATTATTTGACATAACCAAGATCCTCAGCGAGGCAAATATAAACGTAAACAGTATCAACAGCCGTACAAGCAAGCAGGGCAAGGCTACGATCACGATCTCATTTGCGATCAAGTCGAAGGAACAGTTGAATACGATAATTGCCAAGATAAGGAATGTTGATAATATAATTGATATAGAGAGAACTACGGGCTGATGGCCGGAAAGGTTTATATGGCGGAATTAAAAGTTATCAGAAGTGAGCTGGGAGGATTCCAGACGAATTGTTATATAGTGGCAAATGAGCAGACCGGGGAGGCGATAGTCATTGATCCTTCATGGAATGCGAATTATATATACAACACACTGAAGAAGAATGAGTATACCTGCGTTGGCATTTATCTCACTCACGGTCATGTGGATCACATGGCGGCGATGGGAGATCTGAAGAAGCTCACAGGCGCGGATACATATGCTTCGGAGGACGAGAAGGAAGTTCTCGGCAACAGCAGGGTGAACCTGTCGGCGATGATGACCAGTGTATTTGAAAAGGTGATAGAGACTGAGACGGATCACTATCTGAGCGACGGCAGTGTGAAGAAGCTGCTTGGCACTGAGATGAGATGCATCAGTGTGTCGGGACATACCAGAGGCGGAATGTGCTATTACTTCGAGTCAGAGAATATACTGTTCTCAGGGGATACGCTGTTCAAATACAGTGTGGGAAGATCGGATTTTCCTACAGGTGATGAGCATGCGCTGCTCGAGAACATAAGAGAGAAGCTGTTTGTGCTTCCTGATGATACCGTGGTGTACCCTGGACACGGGGAGACAACACTTATAAGAAAAGAGAAGAAGATGAATCCGTTCTTCTGATGGGCGGATCATGGTGGAAATATGATATTACTGATACAGAATATAGAAGATTACAACAATGATCTCCGGGTGAGTCTCCAGGCCTTCTACGGCGGTGAAAGAATAGTGGTCCCGGAGATATTTGACAAAAAGCCGGAGCTTAAGGCGGAGATAGACAAGGAGCTTGTGGCGGATATAGATGACAATAGAATAAATATAGAGCTGTATTCTGTAGCAGACGGAGGAGAGCGGACTTTGGCGTGCAGCACACAGATCCCTGTGGATGGCGACTGCCGGGATAAGAGTACCGTGAGGAATCCGTTAAAGCTGGCGATATACAACATGCTTTCGGAGTATACAGACCGCAGACTTCCGTGGGGCTCCCTGACGGGTATCAGACCTACGAAGATAGCTGTGTCTTATATGGAAGCCGGGATGACCTCAGAGGATATAATAGGAAACTACCAGGAGATATATGGAACCTCCCGTGAGAAAGCTGAGCTGGCAGTGGCGGTGGCTGACAGGGAGAAGAAAATCATAGACTCTGTGGCGGAGGAGGACGAATACTGTCTGTATATAGGCATACCGTTCTGTCCGACAAGATGTTTGTACTGTTCATTTACCTCATATCCGATCGCGGTATATAAGAATAAGGTGGATGCATATCTGGACGCAGTCGAGAAAGAGATGGCATACGTTGCGGAGGCATATTCCGGAAAACGGCTCATATCAATATATGTGGGAGGCGGAACGCCGTCATCCATATCTGCGGAGCATATGGACAGACTCTGCAGCATGATAGAGAAGTCATTTGACCTGTCACAGGTGAGGGAGTTCACCATAGAAGCGGGCAGACCGGACAGTACCACATTTGACAAGCTTGAGGTCATGAAGCGCCACGGAGTGACGCGTATAAGCATAAATCCACAGACCATGAACGAGGAGACATTAAGGACCATAGGCAGGGCACATACGCCGGAGCAGACGGTCATAGCCATGGAGAATGCCCGGAGAGCGGGCTTTGACAACATCAACATGGATCTGATAGTGGGACTTCCGGGAGAGGACACGGACAGTGTGGAGAACACGCTGAGACAGGTGAAGGAGCTTTCCCCTGAAAGTCTGACGGTTCACACCCTTGCCATCAAGAGGGCGGCGAATCTGAACATAGAGATGGACAAATACCGTGACACCCTGAAGTCGGATATAGACAGCCAGCTCGGTGCTGTTACGAGGGCGGCGGCTGAGATGGGGCTTGATCCATACTATCTGTACAGACAGAAGAACATGACCGGCAATCTGGAGAACGTGGGTTACTCGAAGCCGGGGCTTGAGTGCCTGTACAATATACTCATCATGGAGGAGAGGACTGACATCATCGGTCTCGGTGCCGGAAGTTCATCGAAGCTTGTGGTGAGACCAGGACATGACGGAGTGACAGAGGGGACACGTATAGACAGAATAGAGAATTGTAAGAGTGTAGACGATTATATAGCTCGAATAGATGAGATGATCGAGCGTAAGAAAGCGGGATTTATATGGGATTAGCATTGGAGAAGGATGCAGAAGAATGCTATTCAGTTGATATGAATGATGCGGTGCGCCATGGAATGTGTGTGAGTGTACTGGCATCTGAGCTGGCGAGGGAGCTGGGCTGTGATGAGGAATTCATACACAAGGTTGCCGTGGCGGGAATGCTGCACGATGTGGGCAAGCTGCAGGTGAGTCCTTACATATATGGACGGCGGCAGGGTGCGATGAAGATCGAGGAGATGAGATACGTCAGGCTGCATGCCAAGCTTGGCGCGGAGATACTTAAGCGTGAGGGCTACGATCAGGACATAGTGGATATGGTGCACTATCACCATGAGAACTATGACGGCTCGGGATATCCGTACAGGATGCGGGGCGAGGAGATACCACTCGGCGCAAGACTTATCAGAGTGTGCGATGTGTTCAGTGCACTGGTCAGCGACAGACCATACAGGAAGGCATTTGACGCGGATACGGCATTTGGAATGGTGATAGATGAGGTGAGACACTTCGACATGAGGGCATTCCTGGCGTTCCAGCGGCTGATCAACACCACAGACATCATGAGCAGGGTGGATCAGGTGCTTCACGGCGATATTCCAGGTCTTGACGAAAAATGAAAAAAGTGTATAGTGACATAAGGAAAGTTTTTAATTTTAGGAGGATAGCGTAAGATGGCAGAATCTATGCAGGGGCTTAAGAGAAGCCACAGATGTACAGAGGTTAGCAGTGCCAACATAGGTGAGAAAGTTACCGTGATGGGCTGGGTTCAGAAGAGCAGAAATAAAGGTGGAATAATCTTTGTAGATCTTCGAGATAGAAGTGGAATATTACAGGTTATATTTGAGGAGTCACAGTGTGGCGCAGAGTGCTTCGAGAAGGCAGGAAAGCTCCGTTCAGAGTTCGTTGCAGCCATCGAGGGAACAGTGTGCAAGCGTGCGGGTGCAGTGAATGAGAACCTTGCAACAGGAGACATCGAGGTCGTTGCAAGTAGCCTCCGTATACTGTCAGAGGCAGAGACACCTCCATTCCCTATAGAGGAGAACAGCAAGACCAAGGAGGAGATAAGGCTCAAGTACAGATATCTCGACCTCAGACGTCCTGACCTCCAGAGAAATCTTATCATGAAGAGTAAGGTAGCCACCATCGCCAGACAGTTCATGGCAGATGAGGGATTCCTTGAGATAGAGACACCTATGCTGACCAAGTCAACACCAGAGGGAGCAAGAGATTACCTTGTGCCAAGCCGTGTACACCCTGGTACATTCTACGCTCTGCCACAGTCACCACAGCTCTTCAAGCAGCTTCTTATGTGCTCTGGTTACGACAGATATTTCCAGATCGCAAGATGCTTCCGTGACGAGGATCTCCGTGCAGACAGACAGCCGGAGTTCACCCAGATGGATATGGAGCTCTCATTTGTTGACGTTGACGATGTAATCGATGTAAATGAGCGTCTTCTTGCAAAGCTCTTCAAGGAGATACTTGATCTCGACATCCAGCTTCCAATTCAGAGAATGACATGGCAGGAGGCAATGGACAGATTTGGTTCAGATAAGCCTGACCTCAGATTTGGACTCGAGCTCAAGGATGTCAGCGATGTTGTCAAGGACTGTGAGTTCGGAGTATTCACAGGTGCCCTTGCAAATGGCGGAACAGTCCGCGGTATCAATGCCGAGGGACAGGGAAGCATGCCTAGAAAGAAGATAGATGCCCTTATCGAGTATGCAAAGACATACGGCGCAAAGGGACTTGCATATATAGTTATCAACGAGGATGGAAGCTACAAGTCATCATTTGCCAAGTTCATGACAGAGGAGCAGATGAACGCCCTTGTGGCAGCCATGGATGGAAAGCCTGGCGACCTGCTTCTGTTCGCAGCGGACAAGACAAAGATCGTATGGACAGTCCTCGGCGCACTGAGATGCCATCTGGCAGAGCTCATGGGACTTGTGGACAAGAATGTATACAGATTCGTGTGGATCACAGAGTTCCCACTTCTTGAGTGGTCAGACGAGGAGAACAGATTCACAGCTATGCACCATCCATTTACCATGCCTATGGAGGAGGATCTTCAGTACATCGATTCTGATCCGGGCAGGGTTCGTGCAAAGGCTTATGATATAGTATTAAACGGAAATGAGATCGGTGGAGGTTCAGTCAGAATCCATCAGGATGACATTCAGGAGAAGATGTTCGAGTGCCTTGGCTTTACAAAGGCTCAGGCTCACGAGAGATTCGGATTCCTTCTGGATGCGTTCAAGTACGGAGTACCACCTCACGCAGGACTTGCCTATGGTCTTGACCGTCTGGTCATGCTCATGGCAAAGCAGGATTCTATCCGTGACGTAATCGCATTCCCTAAGGTAAAGGATGCATCATGTCTCATGACAAATGCGCCTGACTATGTAGACGACAAACAGCTCGCTGAGCTTGGAATCGAGGTCACACCAGAGGCTGAGGCCGAGATCGAGGCTGAGAAGAGCGCACCTGCAGACGCAGAGTAGAATGACAGAATAATATACAGAAGGACGAGCTTCTGATACGGAGGCGGGATATCAAACAGGATATCCCGCCTCTTTTTTGCGTTTACAGACATAAAGAGCAAATGGGGTACATATACTATACCAAAGTGTGTTAAGTGGCTTAAAATGACAGCCAGACACCTTAAAAAGCAAATGGCGGAGGTGATACATGTGGAAAATGAAAAAGAGTTTCTAAGAGGGAGAATGTGGGGCAGACTTACCTTCCTGCTGGTGGTTGCACTGGAGCTCATGATATTCTGCGTTGGATGTGCAAGGTTTGAGGTGTCGGACAGTGGTGAGCCGCTGCTCTATGACGTGTGCGATGAGACCATGCTGCCGGATGAACTGGTTACCATCATAGACAAAAAGAAGGAAAGCCCATTTAATCTCGTATATTCAAACAGCACATATACATATATAGTCATCGCTGCGGGCATGCAGGATAGGGATGACGTTGGGGTGACTCTGGAGGAGATGTACAAGGACGACAATGCCATTTACATCAAGGGAGTTTTAAGGCAGGTGGCGACTCCGACGGATGGCGTGAAGGGAGACAATGTATCATTTCCTTATATGGTGGTCAGGATAGTGAAGATGGATCTTCCGGTTGTATTCAAGTAGAACGGTATATCATAAAAAATAAGGTGGGGAAAATATGGAGCTTACTAAGAACAGGATCACAACGACGAATCTTAAGGCGGCAAAATATGTTGAGTTTACCGTGGATGACGATTTCAATGTCCCTGATGTGAAGGGGGATATAGACAGACAGATAGCCAGCAAAGGACAGGTGACGATAGAAAACATAGACGTCATGGAGGGCAAGGCGCGCATCACAGGAACTGTGAGCTACGCCATCCTATACCAGACGGACCGGGAGGGGTATTCATTTGAGAGCCATGACGGAGAGCTGCCATTTGAGGAGACGATAAATGCGGATGAACTGTCGCTGGGAGATAAGGTTTCCGTACAGGGTGTGTTGGAGGATCTGTACGTGACCGTGATAAATTCCAGAAAATACGAGGTGAGAGGGCTTGTGGGCGTGAAGCTCTGGGCGTGCCAGCAGATCACCGCAGAGGGCGCCGTGGGCATAGCAAACGGCTCTGGTATAGAGTGCATGACGGAGAAGGTAAGCTTTACAAATCTTGCGGCGTCTTCCAGAGACATAATGAAGATAAAGGAGGACATAGAGATCCCGGCAAATAAGCCGAATATCGGACGTGTGCTGTGGGATCAGGTGAACTTCTCGGAGATAGAGAGCCGTGCCACGGACGTGGGGGTACATATAAGCGGCAAGATGGACATATTTGTCATATACAAGCCGGATGACGAGGTGGCTCCGGTGCAGTATGTCAGCGCCACGAGGGAGTTCCAGGACACTGTGAACTGCGATGGAATAGACGAGGATATGATACTGGACGACATGATAACCGCATCCCGCGGTTCGGTGTCCGTGCGTGCAAATGACGGCGGTGAGGACAGGATACTCCAGGTGGAGAGCAGTCTCAATGTGGACATCAAGGTGTACGAGGACGTGGAGGCAGACCTTCTCAAGGATATGTTCTCATATTCTGCGCAGGTCGATCCCGTCAGGAGCAGATTTAGCTACGAGAACCTTCTCATGAGAAACAATGCAAAGACGAGGGTCGTGAAGAAAGAGAGGCTCAAGAGCAGCCAGCCGTCCATTCTCCAGATCGTAAATGTGACGGGCAGTGTGGATATAGACGATGTCAGGCCGGCGGATGACGCCGTGGTCGTCGAGGGTGCTGTGAAGGCGGCAGTTCTTTATGTGTCATCGGATGACAGCAGACCTCTGTGTCAGATGGAGGTGGTAGCTCCATTTTCATACAGGGTGGAGACTGTTCCGCTCAGAACTCAGGATTCCATCAGGATTACCCCTGCACTCAATCAGATCACGGCGGCGCTGCCGGGCAATGACGAGGTGGAGATAAAAGCCATAGTGGATATGGGAATGACCATATTTACCCGGAAAGAGATAGAGCTTATCGATGACATGACGGTGGCTCCGGTCGATATGAAGAAGAAAGCGGTGGCGCCAGGTATAGTGGGCTATGTTGTGCGTGACGGTGACAGCATATGGTCGATCGCAAAACAGTATTATTCCAGTCTTGATTCCATAAGAAAGCTCAACAGCCTTGAGGGGGATGACGTGAAAGCCGGTGACAGGTTGATAGTGGTCAAATGTGCGGGAAAGAATTAGCTGTTGCCCTTCCAGTGTATATTGTATTTTCCCGGTGATCTGGGATCCTGGTCGGTGACAGCGGCTTCTCTGTAATATTCTTCGTATGGAACAGGGTTGTTGGTGATTCCAAGAATGTAATCGGATGACACGTTATATAACTCGGTGAGATATATAAGGTGATGGATTGGCAGCGCGCTTGCGCCCCTTTCATAACGTGCGTACATGGTTTGTGAGGTGTTCAGATAGCGGGCAACATATTGTTGTGTAAAGTCATGATCTTCCCGCAGTCCACGGATTCTTTCTATATACTTTTTATCCTTGCTAAATTCCATATACTGCATTCGATCACCCGCAAAAATGATAACATACGGGTTTGTGACCCTTTTAATTTTAGTAAATATGTTTACTAAACGAGATGGTAACAAAAAAGTGCAATCATAGCCGACAGCTATAATTGCACTTAAGTTTGTGTATTTCCATTAATCAGGCTTCTTTTGCCTGTTCATTGGCCTCTTTGTCGTCCTTCTCAGGGAGAAGTCTCTTGAACAGTGGAACGAGCTGTGCGGCGATGACAGCCTTAACGAGGTCGAGTGGAATGAATGCCACGAAACCTGATAAGAATGCAACCTTCCATGTGAGGTTACCGTTGAACTTCCACCAGATCATTCCCACGATATCAATGATCACGACACCTATGATCGCAACGATGGTATACTTAAGTCTCTTGTACTTTTTGCCTTTGATGAGACCGACTACGATTGATGCAATGATGAATGAGAAGGTGTATCCACCGAATACTCCGAACAGATATCCAAGGCCTGCGCCTCCGCCGATGAATACAGGAACGCCGATGGCACCCATGATCATCCAAAGTGCTATTATGATCGTTGAGTCTCTGAGCTCAAATACGAGAGCTATCAGAATTATCATAAAGTTGAGTAATGTGATGTGTGCTGCGTTAGGGAGCGGTGTTGGAATGCTCAGGTAAGCGGATGCACACAGAATTGCAGTGAACATGGCCATCATGACCAGCTCTACAGTGGTAAATGCTTTTTTCATTTGTAATAATCCTCCAATGATTGTAATGCCTGTGTACAGCTTATTCACAACAAATCCAGGTAGTTTCGACGGGCTGATGACGAATACTGCCTGGATTTGTTAACCTATACACAAGGGCTATGGTTGACATTATATATACACATGAGAGGAATGTCAACCATAAATTTTGAACGCAGGTTAACATTTGCAAAACACACGTTATTGTGTAAAATACTTAATATAGAATTCGAACGATATATAGAGTGTATACACAGGAGGCGGGATATGATAAAGGTCGGAATCACGGAGATCGATATTGGATACGAGGATAAGGAGTATGCCAGGGAGCACTGTCTTGAGGTCATGCAGGAGGCATATGAGAATGGCGTTGAGCTCTTGGTGTTTCCTGAGATGACGCTGACGGGATTTACCATGATGCCCGCTCGCATGTGGGAGGCGTACAGGGATGGTGAGATACCGGAGAGCGTTTCGTTTTTCATGGAGAACAGCAGGAAATACGATATGGCCATGGCATTTGGTTATATAGAAGCTTTCATGGCTGATGGAAGCGGTGAGTTTGATGAGAGCAGAAGGAAGGTATTTGAGAATAAGCTGGCGATCGTCAGCGGTGATGAGGTGATCATGGATTACGCAAAGATACATCCTTTTTCGTTCAGCGGTGAGGACAGGGTGTACCGGGCAGGCAGCCACATTTGTCAGGCGAATGTCAAGGATCTGAGGCTGGGCGGATACATATGCTATGATCTCAGATTCCCGGAGATATTTTCGGCGGCGAGGGATTCTTACGATGCCATACTTGTGATAGCCAACTGGCCTGAGGAGAGAGTTGCCCAGTGGGAAGCGCTGCTCAGGGCGAGGGCCATTGAGAATCAGGCATACGTGATAGGCGTGAACAGAGTGGGCATGGGTAAAAGGGAGAGATATGTCCCGAGCTCACATATATATGATGTCTACGGCAATGAGATGGCGGAGAGGGTGAGCGACAGACTGCTCGTTGCGGAGCTGGATCCTGCGGTCATAGCCGGTGCCAGAAAGACATTTCCGCAGGGCAGGGACAGGAAAAATGAATTTTACATGTCAATATTATAGAATTATTTGACTGGTGTATAAAACTGGTGTTCTCTTTGGTGCTTGTAATATTTTGTCAGATGGTTTACAATGGATAGAGGCAATGAGGAGGTAAAACTTATATGAATAAGGACGATTGCATTTTTTGTAAGATAGCCAACGGTGAGATTCCATCAGCGACAGTTTATGAGGATAGTATCTGCAGAGTAATACTTGATGTGAATCCTGCTAACAAGGGCCATGCGCTTATTATCCCGAAAGAACATTTTGACAATATATACAGCATGGATGCTGAGACAGCAGCCAAGATATTTACTATAGCTACAGAGGTGGCAAAGGCACAGAAGGCTGAGCTGAATCCGGACGGACTGAATATCCTTCAGAACAACGGCGAGGCAGCAGGCCAGACTGTATTCCACTTCCATATGCACCTTGTTCCAAGATACATCAAGGACAACGTGACTATGACCTGGATACCGGGTAAGGCTGATACAGAGGAGCTGTCAGCATTGTCTAAGGCTCTCAGAAAGAGAATCTAGACGATTGAAGATAGATATATAAGGTTTTGTGAGAAGAGCAGCACATGATGAACATAAGTCATGTGCTGTTTTTTTCTGTTACGGTGTTACTGATAGAAAGAGCAGGCGGTAGGAAAGGACTGTATATGGAATATAATGAAGAAACTGAGGAAAGAGGGCTGAGGCGGCTGTCGTCAAATGCGCTCAAGCTGACAGCCTGTGTGTGTATGGCCGTAGATCACATAGGCATAGTATTCATGGATAACAACTACATAATGCGCGCTGTGGGGCGTCTGGCATTTCCTGTATTTGCATTCCTGCTTGTACAGGGGCTTCTGCGTACATCCGACGTGAGGAGGTATCTTCTGAGACTTGGAATATTTGCGGTGGTGTCAGAGATACCATTTGATCTGGCAATGCACGATACGATCTGGTATCCGGGGGCTCAGAACATATTCTTCACCCTGACAGCCGGACTGTTTGCCATATACGCCATGGATAGCCGGGGGCCAATCGGAAGATGGAAGGTCGAGATCGCACTGGCCGCAGCACTTCTGGCGGAGTTCCTGAGATTCGACTACGGCATGGCGGGAGTGGGAATCATAGTCATGTTCTATCTGATCGAGAAGGAGCGGAGTGGAGCGGATGCTTATACTCTGGCATATTTCAATAAGAAGCAGAACATTGAGATCGTGGTGCTCAGTTCGCTGGTATACATTCTTTGCCTGGGCATGAATCAGCTATACGCTCTGCTGGCGATGATACCTGTGAATATGTACAGCGGAGAGAGAGGAAGGATGAAGCTCAAGTATTTTTTCTACCTGTTTTATCCCCTGCATTTGCTGCTTATATGGTTTATATGGAAAAGAAAGGTCTTTTGAACAGAATAATAGATGGAATATCAGGAATATTTCTTCCTGTTGTGAACGTACTCAGTGCGGCGGGAACACTCAAGGGCATACTGGTGCTTGCCTACTCCTCAGCAAAGAAATTCGGAGCGAACAAATATGTGGCTGTGGTCGTGGCTGGTGTGAGCATGTATCCTGTGCTCAACACAGTCCTGGAGTCGGGGCAGACGGTTCATTTCCTTGGGATCCCGCTTCTGCGGTGAGTTTCGTACTCCCGGGAGCAGCTTCCATGCCGGTATTTCTCGGAGTAGGCTTCGGCATGCTCATGGTGGCAAGTGCCGTGGGTATGGCGGTGGCGTTTGGGTTGACGCTGGTTATGGATAGCGATTTATAAATCCCAATAAAGATTGACTTGCAGCATATAGGCTGAACGGTTATACTATAAAAGTTACAAGGAAGTATTAGATAAGCTAAAACTTAGAAAAATAACTAGTTACTAGGAGGATTATTATGCGCAAAAAGTTAGTGTATGGAGCGATGTGTATTGCACTCTCAGCAATGCTTGTAGGGTGCGGAAAAGATACGGGCGATAATGGAGATGTCCAGAGTACAAAGGAACAGAGCACAAAGGAACAGAGCACTGTTCAGGAATCAGAATCTTCAGAAGAGACTACAAGTGATGGCGGAAGTGTTGTTTCAGATGATAGTATGGGAGCCTGGGTGCTGAGGAATGAGGTTACCGATAAAGCTGTGTTGGACGAACCATCTGGTGCTGCACTGTTTCCAGACAAATTGACATTGCCAATTAATATAGATAGTCTTATGGATTATCAGGTATTGGCTGCCGGAGTAGATCAGGGGACTCTATCATCTATAGTTGATAGTTATACTGACAGTTTTACCAGCCTGGATTTTATGATATTAGATAAAACAGGTACAGTATATGCATATATGCCGGATCTTATATTGGGCAAAGAAGATGATAGTCAGGAGACTAATATTAAGCAGGCTATTTCTGATGGCAATTGGATGTTAGGACCTACGGCTATGTATTATGATGCCCTTGGACTCACGGAGGATGAGTATGACAATATGTGTAATGAAAATCCAGATGAAGATGGTAAATATCTGCTGATGGATAAGCTGTATGATATGCTTGGAACTCCTAACTATATTGGCTGGTTTTGCGATGCAGACAATCAGACAAGACCTGGAGAAACATATGATGCAAAAGAATTCATTGATAATATGAGAAATCCTGAGAATTATGGAAGTGATTCAGTAACAGCGTATAGCACTTATATAGGATGGCAGTTTGCTGATTATGGAATCGTAATATATGTTTCAGAGACAAGCAATTCAAGCTCAGGAACATTGAAAGCTAATATTCATGATGTGAGTATAAGTTATGTGCCAGCAACTTATGGAAAATTGGAGGATGTATTTGGTACAAACGCAGTATCAGATTTTATTGCGGCAAAATAAAGTTGACAGTTACAGTGGCAATGGTATGTTGTATACAGCCCATTGCCATTTGTATATAAAAATATTCATTAAGCATCATTTCCCCAAAAAATATGTTGACTAATAACTCTCAATGCTATAGAGTAATGATTGCATTTATAGATATTAGAAAAACGCTCTTATTCAGAATGGTGGAGTCAGAAGGGACGAAGAAGCCATGGCAACCCCGATGTCAGATTCGGAAGGTGCCGACCTGAGCGACGCAGATATGTAGGTGATACAAGATCTGTGCTCGAACAATGAGAGGCTTGACAGACACGATCAAACCGCTCATACGAAGCGGTTTTTCTTATGTACAAAAAGGAAAGGAAGTAGTATGGAAAGAAGATTATTTACATCGGAATCAGTAACAGAAGGACATCCTGACAAAATCTGTGACCAGATATCAGATGCAGTGCTTGACGCGCTGATGGAGCAGGATCCAATGAGCCGTGTGGCATGTGAGACATCCATCACGACAGGTCTTGTGCTTGTCATGGGAGAGATCACAACCAACGCTTATGTGGATATTCAGAAGATCGTTCGTGAGACGATCAGAGAGATCGGATACGACAGAGCAAAGTACGGATTTGACTGCGATACATGCGGCGTTATCACAGCCATAGACGAGCAGTCATCAGATATTGCCATGGGAGTTGACAAGGCACTCGAGGCAAAGGAGCATCTCATGAGCGAGGATGATATCGAGGCGATCGGTGCCGGAGATCAGGGTATGATGTTCGGATTTGCAACAAATGAGACACCTGAGTACATGCCATATCCAATAGCACTTGCCCACAAGCTTGCAAGAAAGCTCACAGAGGTAAGAAAGAACGGAACACTCCCATACTTAAGACCGGACGGTAAGACACAGGTAACAGTTGAGTACGATGAGAATGACAAGCCTGTAAGACTTGATGCAGTCGTTCTCTCAACACAGCACGGAGAGGAAGTCAGCCAGGAGCAGATCCACGCTGACGTTAAGAAGTATATATTCGACGAGGTTCTTCCACAGGAGCTCATCGATGAGAAGACCAAGTTCTTCATCAATCCAACAGGAAGATTCGTAATAGGTGGACCAAATGGTGACAGTGGTCTCACAGGACGTAAGATCATCGTTGACACATACGGCGGATATGCCCGTCACGGCGGCGGAGCCTTCTCAGGCAAGGATTGTACCAAGGTAGACCGTTCAGCGGCTTATGCGGCCCGCTACGTGGCTAAAAACATAGTTGCAGCAGGTCTGGCTGACAAGTGTGAGATACAGCTCTCATACGCTATCGGTGTTGCAAGACCTACATCCATCATGGTAGACACATTTGGCACAGGAAAGCTTTCAGATGATAAGCTTGTCGAGATCATTAGAGAGCACTTTGACTTAAGACCAGCAGGTATCATCAAGATGCTTGACCTCAGAAGACCTATCTACAAGCAGACAGCAGCTTACGGACACTTCGGAAGAACAGATCTTGATCTCCCATGGGAGAAGCTGGACAAGGTGGATGTGCTGAAAGCATACTTATAAGCAGATTAAAAAAATTCAGACAAATATAAAAGCACATGTATCAGATTGAAACTGATACATGTGCTTTTTGTATATCACGTTATTCCGTGAGTATTAATCTTTGTATTTCTTTGCGGATTCAAGTGCCGCATCTATCTCGTCGAGGGATGCCTGGATCTTGCTCTCCGTATCCTCTTTGACGTCAAATGCTGAATCTATAGGCTCGCTGTCATCGGCGACATCCTCAAATGCAGTGTCGTCATAGTCGTCAGTGTGGATGACATCGTCCTCATCAGGAGATACCTGATTGTCGTAATCGGAGTCTGCGTAACTCTCGTGGATAACCTCGTTGTCCCCAGGGAAGAGCGCCTTGTTGTTGATGGTGGGCACCTCGCTATTGTCGTGGTGAGGCATTCTGACGTGTTCAGCGGCTTTTGCGGAAGGCTCGGCAGCTTCTGATGTTTCATTTGCTGTGCTTTCCTTCTCCTCGTTGTCCTTCTTCAGCTTGTCTATCTGAGCCTCGTAATCAGCGATGAGACCCTTGAGTGAGACAGCAAGGATGATGATGACAACGACCAGTATCACAAGAACTATGATGGCTATGAGCATTATTACGAACTTGTGCTTGTCTATGAAGCTGGACAGCGAATCCGTCTCCTCGATGAGATCCGTTGCGTCAAGGAAAGTTCCTTCATTTGGATTGAAGAAATACCAGCCCTGGTGTCCGTCGTTTGTTGCTGCGTAGAGGAGAACGGTGTTGGAACTGCTTCCCTTCGTATAAGCTCTGATGTCCGTGTCGTTCAGGTTGATCTTCACTGGAAGATATCCGGTTGGCACTGAGACTGAATTAGGCTTTGGAATGATGTTATAAGTGTTGTTGTTTGAGTGAACGCTTACAAGGGTATCTGCAGGTGCGGATGCGTTCTGATCTGCCTCTGTGAGTGTTCCTACCTCATCCTCAGTAACAACAGGCTTGGTCTCGCTGTCGATCAATGCAAGAGGTGTTGCAGGCTCGGCTTCTGAACCGGTATCGCTGACAGTAGATGAAGCTGCTTCGGTGGAAGCGGCGGCTGACTTGTCGCTGATGGTTACCGAGTTGTATGACGGTGTCATGTCTATCGACTCTTCTGTGTCGGAGATGACCTCAACTGCTGATGTCTCTATGCTGGCAGTTCCGCTTGCAATGGCGGTAAATGTAAATGTTGCTGTCATTGCATCTCCAGGCTTTACATTTGCCTGGGAGTAGCTTACGGTGCCCTCAGATTCCACGGTGCCGCCGCTCACAGCCTTGAGCAATGTGGAATCATATGTGATATTGTAGCTGTAGCTTGATAAAGCCTGATCGGCTGCGTTTATACTTACCTTGATCTCCACGGTATCGCCAACAACGACCGTGGTGGATGGAACCTCAACACTAAATGCGACTGTAGCGGCATAAGTGGTATGAAGCATGAAAAGCATCATAGTCAACACACATGCAACTTCTGTCATAAACGTTCTAAAGCTAAATCTTGTAGTCCTCATAATATTCATATACGGTTATCCACCGAGTCCTCCTTATCCTCTGTTAATTATTATGGTGTAAGTACGTGTAGCTTTACTCTGGGATTTACATACTATCTTAAATGTATTCTTTCTCGATTTCAGGGTTTTTGTTCCCGTTCCGCTCACTGTGGAGTAGCTGCTTACAGGTGAAGCGTTTATTGTCACACTTGATACAGATGAGCGCACATTTACCGTGTACTGTGTAGTGCTGCTTATTGCAAATGTAGGTGACAGCTTCTTGCCGCTTACAGAGAGTGTTTTCAGGTAGTTGTTCTGGTTGCCCGGATTAGCCGCAGGCATCTTCATTGCTGTGCTTGGCATATTCTTGTAAACAGGTATGGCAAATGTTATGGCCTTGTTGAGTGCTCCTGAAGACTTGTAGGCATCATATACCTTCCATGCCTCTGTTGTAGGGGCCTGTACATTCCCCATGTACTGATGCCAGTACAGGCAGTCTGTGTAGGTTACGTTGAACTTCTGAGTATACAGAGTGTTCTGACCCTTGTTGATGTAGGACTCTCCGATATACATCGCACCGCCGATTATTGATTTGGCAGGTGTTGTCCATGGCCTGTTGTACGATGTGCCCGATGAAGCCCATCTCAGACCGTTTGTTATAGCGTTGCCTGATGCACTCTCAAATGCACCGATATTGTAGAAGTTATATATGCCGGGATATGAGGCATTCTTACCGTTTGTTCCCGAGGTTATCGAGCCTCCGACCTCCTGCTTGATACGTGAAGCAATGTGGTAAGGGCTGACGCCGGATTTCTGTGCTGCGGTGATTATCATGGACGAATATGTGGTGGTCGAACCGGTTGGGTGCGCATTGTGCATAAACGAACCAGATAATATAGCCTCAACTCCTGACTTTGTCTGTGATGAGTCGTATGACAGCTTTTCAAATGCGAACATGGAGCTTGCGGATGACATATATGTTCTCGGATCGAGGTAATACTTTACAAGATCGTCCGAGGCTGCAAACCATGTTGAACCATCATATGATGAGTAGGAGTCTGTCTTGTAGTTGTATCCAACGGTCTGTGATCTCCAGCCGTAGTTAGGACTGGAAGATGTACAGTTTACAAGGTTGTTGACACGTCCCTGTACGTTGACCTCGTTCTTGACCACGTCGTTCCAGTTAAGGTTGGTGTGTACCGCCTTGAATATCCAGTTTGGGTGCTCCGCATGGAGCTTTCTGAGAAGCACTTTGTAGCTCTCAGGGAAGTTCTGGGCGGATAACTGCTTTTCAAATGCTGCATCCGATGTCTGGTTACCGTCAGGTTCCTTGTATGTTCCCATTGTGATGAGCGATGAGGAGATAAATCCTGTATACTTCTTGCTGCTGTATGTGAGGTTGACCTTGTACCATGACTTGTTGGATGTATCAGTCACGGAGAGTGCCTGTCCCTTCATGAGCATGATCGCGCTTCCGTTGTAGGTTATAGGTGTACCCGCTGCCGTCTGGCGGAAGTATACATAGTCTTCATTCACGTAACCGCTCTTGGCTGCCTGAGCCGCTGTGGTAGGCTGCTGTGTAGTAGCCTTGGTCGTGGCCTTTGTTGTGGCTGAAGTGGAGTCGATCACGATGAACTTGGAATATACATAACCGGTGTAGCGCTTCTTCTTATATGTAAGCTTGACTTTGTACCATGTCTTGTTGGAAGTGCTCAGTACGGTCATGCTCTGACCGCCCATGAGCATGATCGGCGATCCGTTATACTTCAGCGGCGTGCCGTTTGGCGTTTTTCGGAAATATACATAGTTTTCATTTTTTCGAAGGTGAGCCTTCTTGGAGGTTGTCCTTGTTACCTTGATAAATGCGGAGTACACATAACCGGTGTAGCTCTTCTTCTTGTATGTAAGCTTGACCTTGTACCATGTCTTGTTGGAAGTGCTTAGTACGGTCATCTTCTGACCCTTCCTTAGGAGTATGGCCGAGCCGTTATATTTTATAGGCGTGCCGTTTGGTGATTTGCGGAAATACACGTAGTCAGACGTGAGAGTTCCCGTGGTCGCGGCTTCTGCGTGATTGTTTCCCACATACAGTCCGGTCACCGCGATGCAGACGACCGCCCAAATAAGCATTACGATAGAAATAGTAGTCCGGGTTCGTTTAGTATTGATATCCATAGTAACCTCCAT
>ULSM01012859.1_pt1 | contig 50595 bp, 40 predicted proteins | sample 1956381 | NCBI WGS metagenome assembly ULSM01 (sample SAMEA4835710, study PRJEB28245) | human gut metagenome | biome: gut microbiome; material: fecal sample | place: Denmark | collected 2008 | reverse complement strand
AGCGTCTGCTCCAGCCGTGCATAGACGGCAACGAGATAATGGAGATGTTCAGCCTGCGCCCGAGTCCTCAGGTGGGAATACTCAAACAGACTCTCAAGGACGCCGTGCTCGACAACCGGGTGCCCAACGAGCGCGAGCCGTTGATGAGACTTCTTATGGAAAAAGCCGGAAGCATGGGGCTTTTGTAGACAAAAGTTGTTAAGTGCGGAATAATAGTTGTTAAATTTGGAAGCGCGGATATAATTATATTAATTATTGTGATTAACTTTGCGGACGCAAAACTCGTATAGGGTACTAAAGTTTTGTGACCCGTGTTAACGTGATGTAGAGGATAACGCAATGTCATGTCCATATGTTTCCGTCATACGGTCTTATAACTACAAGAGTGAAACAATGTTTTTTATATAAGGTATGAGAAAAAGTAAGATTTTATTGTTTGCAGCTGCCACCGCAATGTTAGCGTCTTGCGGAGGCCAGCAGGGGAAAATGGGCGACAACGAGTTTGCCGTTAGAACCATCGAGACCCAGAGCGCTGAGCTTGAGACTTCTTACCCTGCCACCATACGTGGCGTGCAGGATGTGGAGATACGTCCGAAGATATCAGGCTTCATAACGAAACTTTGTGTCAAGGAAGGTCAGAGCGTCAAGAAGGGACAATTGCTCTTCGAGATTGACAACGTGACCTATCAGGCGGCGGTGAGACAGACAAAGGCGGCTGTGAACTCTGCACAGTCACAGCTCAATACAGCCAAACTCACTTACGAGAACAATCAGAAACTGTTCGACAACCATGTAATAGGAACATATGAGTTGCAGTCTTCGAAGAACGCATACGAGAATGCCGAGGCTGCACTTGCGCAGGCAAAAGCCAACTATGTGTCCGCTAAGCAGAACCTGGACTTCTGCTATGTGACGAGCCCTTCCAACGGAGTGGTGGGTGAACTGCCCTATCGTGTGGGCGCGCTTGTAAGCTCTTCGAGCGTCGAACCGCTTACAACGGTGTCGAACATAAGCACAATGCAGGTGTATTTCTCAATGACAGAGAAGGACATGCTCGACATGTCGAAGACCAAGGGAGGCATGCATGCCGCCATAAGCGAGTATCCGGCAGTGAAGCTGAAGCTTGCCGACGGCACCATATATGAGCACGACGGCAAGGTGGCTGCGGTGAGCGGAGTGATCGATCAGGCTACCGGCTCGGTGTCGATGCGTGCCGATTTCCCCAACCCTGAGAACATTCTCAAGAGCGGCGGGTCCGGAAACATCATCGTGCCTCATGTGAGCCAGTCTGTGATAGTGCTCCCGCAGGATGCTGTAGCACAGGTGCAGGACAGATATTTCGTATATATCGTGGGCAAGGACAACAAGGTTTCATACAGCCCCGTAACCATTAATCCGGACAACGACGGCAAGACCTATATCATAGAGTCGGGACTCAAGGCTGGCGACCGCGTCGTTATCAGTGGCATAACGACACTGAAGGACGGTATGCAGATCACTCCGATAACCGAGGACCAGTATAAGGAGAAGCTGAAGAAGACCAGTGAGATGGGCTCTCACCAGAACGACTTGAAGAAGTTTAAGGAGGATATGTCGAAATAACAAGTCGGGAACGGCAGTGCCGTCCCGTCGGAGAGGGAGCGTCACGCGCATGCCTGTGACCGCGCGGAATGCGCGGACTGCGGATGTGCGAAGGTCATGCGCCTGTACTCCGATGCGCGGCTGCGCATTCCGGACTTCTGAAAAGTATAAACAAAAGAGAATATGAGATTAGACAACTTTATAAAACGCCCGGTGCTCTCGACGGTCATCTCCATCCTGACCGTCATACTGGGACTTATAGGTCTGGTGTCGTTGCCTATGGAACAATACCCTGACGTTGCGCCGCCTACGGTAAGCGTGAGCGCCAACTATCAGGGAGCAAACGCCCAGACTGTGCTCAACTCGGTCATCGTGCCGCTTGAGGAGCAGATCAACGGTGTGGAGGGCATGACCTATATGACCTCTACCGCCACAAACGAAGGTTCTGCGCGAATCACCGTTTTCTTCAATCAGGGAATGAATGCCGACATGTGTCAGGTGAACGTACAGAACCGTGTGTCGCAGGCTTCAGCCCTTCTTCCGGCGGAAGTGACGCGTGCCGGTGTGACAGTGCAGAAACGTCAGACATCCACAGTGCTCCTTATGGCTATCATGGGAGACCCGGAGCGATATGACGAGAAGTTCCTGCAGAACTACGCCGACATCAACATCATTCCGGCTGTAAAGCGTGTGAGCGGTGTGGGAGACTGTGAGGTGATGGGTGCCAAGACCTATTCAATGCGTATATGGCTTGACCCGGCGAAGATGAAGAACTACGGTCTTATGCCGTCAGACATATCCGCTGTGCTTGCCGAACAGAACATCGAGGCTGCTCCGGGTAAGTTCGGAGAACAGAGTGACAACCAGTATGAGTACACCATACGTTACAAAGGACGTCTTCAGACACCTACCGAGTTTGAGAACATGATTATCTCAAGCGACGCGAACGGAAACACAGTGCGTGTGAAGGACGTCGCCCGCGTAGAGTTGGGAGGTCTCTTTTACAGTGTGACTTCCAAGGTGAACGGTCGTCCGGCTGTGATGATGATGGTCACACAGACCGCAGGCTCCAACGCCACACAGATTGTGAGCGACATCAAGGATGTCATCGCAGACCAGAAAACGATGCTTCCTCCAGGTGTGGAGATAGAATACATGCAGGACGTTACGGAGTTCCTCTATGCCTCAATGGATAACCTTATCCATACGCTTTTCGAGGCTTTCGTACTCGTTTTCGTCGTTGTTTACTTCTTCTTGCAGGACTTCCGCTCGACGCTCATCCCGCTTATAGCGGTTCCGGTGTCGTTGGTTGGTACGTTCTTCTTCCTCTATGTGTTCGGCTTCTCGCTCAACCTGCTTACGCTTTCCGCTCTTGTGCTTGCCATTGCGATAGTCGTCGACGACGCGATAGTGGTGGTGGAGGCGGTCCATGCCAAGCTTGACCTCGGCTACAAGTCCGCCCGTCTCGCGTCGATAGACGCCATGAGCGAAATCTCAGGTGCCATTATCTCCATCACGCTTGTGATGTCAGCCGTGTTCATTCCGGTGTCGTTCATAGGCGGAACGTCAGGTACGTTCTATAAGGAGTTCGGTATCACCATGGCAATCTCAATCATCATATCCGCCGTCAACGCCCTTACGCTCTCACCGGCACTTTGTGCGGTGCTTCTGAAACCGAAGAATGAGGACGGCACGGTGCGCAAGATGTCATGGCTCGACCGCTTCAACGCCGCGTTCAACGGGGCTTACGGAAAGGTTCAGGACAAGTACACCAAGTGTGTGCACAAGATTGTCGAGAAGCCTGTCATAGCCATTGTGGCTGTCATTGTCGGTGTAGCCGCAACGGCGTTCACGGCAATGACTACCAAGACCGGACTTGTTCCTGACGAGGATACGGGTACTGTGTTCTGTACGGTATCAACTCCTCCGGGCACGTCTCTTACTAAGACAAACCTCGTGATGGACCAGGTTGACTCCATGCTTGCCACCAATCCCGCGATAGACAAGCGTCTGCGCATCACCGGTTACAACTTCATCTCAGGTCAGGGAACCAACCAGGGAACGTTCGTCATAAAGCTCAAATCGTTCGAAGAGCGCGATAAGGAAGAAGGACTGGCTAAGTTCATGGACATTCACACGATGGGTTCGAAGATGGTGCTGGGCATGATCTACAAGCAGACGGCAGCCATAAAGGGCGCGCAGATACTTGCTTTCCAGCCGCCTATGGTGCAGGGATTCTCAGCCACCAACGGTCTGACGTTCTCCATGCTCGACCGTACGGGAGGTGATGTGAACAACTTCTTCAAGATAACACAGAACTTCCTTGCCGAGCTTAACAAACGTCCGGAGATAGCGACAGCCATGACTTCCTACAACTCGGAGTATCCGCAGTACATGATAGACGTCAATGTGGCGAAGTGCAAGCAGAGCGGCATCGACCCGGGAACGGTTCTCACAGCCATGCAGGGATACTATGGCGGTCTGTATGCGTCGAACTTCAACTCTTTCGGTAAGCTCTACCGTGTAATGATACAGGCAGACCCGAAGATGCGTGAGGACCTGAAGAGCATGAACAATATCTATGTGCGCACTGCCAGCGGCATGGCTCCCATCAATGAGTTCGTATCAATGAAGAGAGTGTACGGTCCGCAGGAGATAGCCCGTTTCAACCTTTTCACCTCTATCGATGTGAACGCCACCGCTGCCGAAGGCTATTCGTCGGGTGACGCCATACGCGCCGTTGAGGAGGTTGCAAGCAACACCCTGCCGACAGGTTTCGGCTACGAGTTCTCCGGTCTTACACGTTCGGAGCAGGAGTCGAGCAGTTCCACAATGATTATCTTCGCACTCTGTCTGACGTTCGTCTACCTTATTCTGAGTGCGCAGTACGAAAGCTATCTTGTGCCTCTGTCTGTAATATTGTCCATTCCGTTCGGTGTCGCCGGAGCGTTCCTCTTCACCAACATGTTCGGAAAGCAGAACGACATCTACATGCAGATTGCCCTCATCATGCTTATCGGACTTCTTGCCAAGAACGCCATCCTTATCGTGCAGTTCGCCCTCGAACGCCGCAGGACGGGTATGGCACTGTCCTGGTCGTCGGTATTGGGCGCGCAGGCACGTCTGCGTCCTATCCTCATGACATCGTTGGCTATGATTATCGGTCTTATGCCGTTGCTCAGACCTATGGGAGTGGGCTATAACGGTAACATGACTCTTGGCGCCGCAGCTATCGGCGGTATGCTTATAGGTATGATATGCCAGCTTCTTGCCGTACCGGCACTGTTCTATGTGTTCCAGTACTTGCAGGAGAAGATCAAGCCGCTTGAGTTCGATGACGACAATGTTGCGGTCGATACGGAGCTGCTGCAGTACACTCGTCCGATAGAAAAACAAGAAAAATGAATATAGAGATGAAAAGTTTCAATATCATAATAATGGTTTCTGCAGCCGCATTATTGAGCGGCTGCGGAATCTACGGCAAGTATGAGAGACCGGAGGTCGACGCTGCCGGCATCGTGCGCGACGTCACATCCAACACCGACACACTTGCCGTGACAGACACGACAAGCTTCGGCAACCTGCCATGGAAGAGCGTGTTCACAGACCCGGCGTTGCAGTCGCTCATAGAGAAGGGACTGGAGAACAACACCGACCTGCTCAACGCAGCACTCAACGTCAAGATGGTGGAGGCACAGCTCATGGCTGCCAAACTGGCGTTCGTGCCTTCGTTCACGTTCTCACCGCAGGGAACCATATCCTCGTGGGACGGCAACAAGGCGACGAAAACCTATTCGCTGCCCGTCAACGCCAGCTGGAGCATTGACCTCTTCGGCAATCTGCTGAACCAGAAACGCAGCGCGCAGATGGCTCTTCTCGCCACTAAGGACTACCAGCTCGTGGTGAAGACCAACCTTATAGCCAACGTGGCTAACGCCTACTACACACTGCTCATGCTCGACAAGCAGCTTGAGATAGTCAACAACATGGTGGGTCTGACAAAGGAGACATGGGACATGATGAAGCTGCAGAAGGACTTCAAGGGCGGCAAGGAGACAAGCGTGCAGAGCGCGGAGGCAAACTACTACTCGGTGCTCGCACAGGCTGCCGACCTGAAACGCCAGATACGCGAGACCGAAAACTCGCTGTCGCTGCTGCTCGGACAGCGCGCCCAGTACATAGAGCGCGGCAAGATAGACGACCAGAACCTGCCTGTGGAGTTCAGCACCGGAGTAAGTCTGCAGATGCTCAACAACCGTCCTGACGTGCACTATGCCGAGATGACCCTCGCACAGTGCTTCTACAACACGCAGGCGGCACGCTCCAAGTTCTATCCCAACATAACCATCAGCGGCTCGGGAGCGTTCACCAACAGTGCCGGAGCGGGCATCGTGAATCCCGGCAAATGGCTCCTCAGCGCGGTGGGAAGCCTCGTGCAGCCAATATTCCAGAACGGACAGCTCATCGCAGGACTCAAAGTGGCGAAGGCAGAACAGGAACAGGCTTACAACACATGGCAGAACGCAGTGCTCTCGGCTGGCTCTGAGGTGAGCAACGCGCTTGTTCTCTACAACTCGTCGGACGAGAAGAGCAAGCTCGAGGCGAAACAGGTGGAGAGCCTGAGGAAAAACGTTGAATACACTAAAGACTTGTTCCAGAGTGCCGGAAGCACCTATCTCGAGGTGATAACCGCACAGCAGTCGCTCCTCAATGCGGAGCTTGCGAAGGTTCAGGACGATTTCTACAAGATGCAGGCTGTGGTCAACCTCTACTATGCTTTGGGCGGAGGGCGTGACTAAACATGCATAAGACAGACCGGAGGTTTCCCGGACAACCAATCCATACAGGCTGTATCAGAGAGCCTCACGGGTCTGTCAGAATGTTCATAAATTTTATATGAAAACAAAAACAAACAGAATATGATCAGTCCAAAAGCAGAAATAAACCCCAAGGCGAGAATAGGCAAGAACGTCACCATTTATCCTTTCGCCTACATAGAGGACGACGTCGAGATTGGAGACGACTGCGTTATCTATCCGTACGTCAGTGTGATGAAGGGCACACGCATAGGACGTGGCAACAAGATATTCCAGAACACGGTGCTCGGAGCGGAGCCTCAGGACTTCAACTTCCGCGGAGACGACTCGGTGTTGGTTATCGGAGACTATAACTGCATACGCGAGAACGTGGTGATAAACCGTGCCACCTTCAGTGACGGAAAGACCGTCATAGGCAATCATAACTTCCTTATGGAGGGCGTGCACGTGTCGCACGACACCAAGATATCTGACAATTGCGTGTTCGGATACGGCACGAAGATAGCCGGAGACTGCGAGATAGAGAACGACGTGATATTCTCGTCCAACGTCATCGCCAATGCGGGAGTGCGTGTGGGACGCGGTTCGATGATACAGGGCGGAAGCCGCCTGAGCCGTGATGTGCCGCCATACATAATCGCAGGCAACAATCCTGTGAAGTACGGAGGCATCAACGCCACCATACTTACCAATCACAATGTGACCCAGAAGGTGCAGGCGCACATAGCAAATGCCTACCGTCTGATATTCCACGGACAGACATCGGTGTTCGATGCGGTGATTCAGGTGAAGCAGCAGGTGCCCGACGGTCCCGAGGTACGTCATATCATTGAGTTCATGAACGGAACAAAGCTCGGCATCATCAGCAAGATCTGACATCGTATTGTCATACTTATAACTCCTACGGTGCGACGGCAACAAGCCGCCGCACCGTTTTGTTTGATAGCCCGGACATGAAGAACATACTTCGTGGGACTGATGTCATGCCACGCATCCGCCGCACTTCATAAAGATGGTCTTGTGTGTGTCCGCATGGCGGTATATGCATCTGAAAGTGTATATTTATACGTTCAAGACGGTAAAATATTTTTACAGATAAAATAAGTGAAACAGAATCGCGAGCCGGTCCGGGCAGTGCCGGATGAGCACTGATAAGTTTCCTGATGCCGTCGTTTTACCATCCGAATCCTGCGAAATGCCTGCTTTTATATGTATATTATACGTGTTCGCACGCCGTCCGCGCTTTTCCGTTCTTCCATTTTGCCTTTCCTGATGCGCGGAACAGTGTCTTTGACTGTGCGGAACGGGCTCTTTCGTCTGGCGGAAGAGCCTTTTCGGGCATGTCGAAGAGCCTTTCCTGTAAGACAGGGCAGGACATTCTGTATGTCGGAATGGTGTTTTACGCTGACTGTCAGACCTTTATGCCTTATGTCCGGAATACCGGCTTATTCCGCTCCGAATTCTTTTCCGTTCAAAAAAAGGACATTCCCTGCGGGTTGACGGGAATGTCCTTGCATTATTCATACGCTGTTTCCGCATAATTATTCATTTTGAAATGCGGCGTCGGCAGTCATCAGTACGACGCCGTACATTCAATTCCGAGCCTCTCCACCCGCATGCGTATGGCGTCCAGCTCTTCCTTTCCTGCCTTCAGCAGTCCTCGTTCGGGCGTCTCGCGGTCTATCGTGTATATCATGACCTCTTCCGGACCGATTTCCTTCAAGGCATCCAGCCATGGCGCGACATACCTGTCGCCGGTGTTGTCCACATCGTTTCCGTTGTCATCAGTGCCTTTCATGAACATCGTCTGTATTATCACATGTCCGTGGAAGAGTTTCATCAGCTCTATTATCTTCCTTACGTCGTAGCTTCTGCTTGCCGGTCTGTCGGTCATGGAGATGTATTCCGGGTCAACGGTGTCGAGCTTCAGGATGTTGTTGTCCACCTTCATCAGCGCGCGTCTCACGCCTTTGCGGTGTATGAACGTGGAGTTGCTGAGCACTGATATTCTGGCGTCGGGGAAGTAGCGGTCTCTCAGCCTCACGGTGTCGTCTATTATTTCCTCGAACTGCGGATGCCCTGTCGGTTCGCCGTTTCCCGCGAATGTGAGCACGTCGGGACGCTCCCCGTCTTCTTTCATCCGCCTCAGCCTGTTCTCGAGAGCCTCCGCCACCTGTTCGCGTGAGGGTCTGCGGAGAGCGGGGATGCGGTCGGCGTTGAATCCGCATTCACAGTATATGCAGTCGAAAGTGCACACCTTTCCGTCTGCCGGTTGCAGGTTTATGCCCAGCGATGTGCCGAGCCTGCGGCTGTGCACAGGTCCGAATATGGGTGATGGATAGATTATTGTTGCCATAAACATTTATTTTTATTGGTCGGACAAAGGTATATAAAATATTGGCACCGTCTTTGTTAATAGTAGTTAAACTGTTGCGTGCGCGCTTTTTTTTTTGTTACTTTGCAGCGATTTTTGGAGTATTATACGCTATCCTGAAATGAGAAAGAAACAGAAAAGGTCTGGCGACCGTCACGGGTTGCAGGCTGTCACTCTTTGCATAAGCACTGCACTGGTGCTTATTTTGTTGGGTCTGGTGGTGTTTTCAGTTCTTACAGCCCGTAATCTTTCGGCATACGTGAAGCAGAACATCGTCGTTACGATGGTGCTTCAGGACGACATGTCGTCGAGCGAGGCGCAGATGTTCTGCTCGCGTCTGAGGAAACAGCCCTACATAAACCATCTTGAGTACATCAGCAAGGAGCAGGCTCTGAAGGACGGCATCAAGGCTCTCGGCACCGATCCGCGCGAGTTCACCGACATCAATCCGTTTCTTTCGTCCGTCGAGATAACGCTAAAGGCTGATTATGCGAACAACGATTCGCTCATGCACATTACGCGCGAGCTGAAGAGCTATCCCAATGTGGGAGAGGTGAAATACCAGCGCGACCTTGTGGATAAGGTCAATGCCAACATCGCCAAGATAAGCATTGTGCTGCTTGCGCTTGCCGTCCTGCTCACTGTGGTGTCGTTCTCGCTCATCAACAACACCGTGAAGCTCGGCATATACGCGCGCCGCTTCTCCATACACACCATGAAGCTTGTGGGCGCGTCGTGGGGATTCATACGCCGGCCGTTCCTGCGTCAGGCTGTGCTTATCGGACTTCTGGCGTCCATTCTGGCATGCGCTGCGCTCGGAGGATGCTTCTATGCCCTTTATTATTACGAGCCGGAGATTGTCAGTGTGCTCACATTGGACGTGCTCGCCATAACCGCCGGGGCGGTGTTTTTATCGGGTATAGTCATCACGGCGTTCTGTGCCATACTGTCGGTAAACAAGTTCCTGAAGATGAAGGCAGGCGACCTTTACAAGATTTGAACAATTCATAACACATACATTATATTATATGGACAGAAGAAATTTTGCACTCGGCAAGACCAATTTCATTATTCTGGCTGTCGGGATGGTGATAGTCATCATCGGATTCATCCTGATGAGCGGTGCCGGATCGGACGAAAGCGTCTTTTCCTACGACCTCTTCAGCGCGCGCCGCATAAAGGTGGCTCCCGCTGTATGCTTCATCGGATTTGTCTCTATAATCTACGGCATCATACGCAAACCCAAGGACGATAACGCAAACCTGCCCGAATGAATACGTTAGAGACAATCATCATAGCCATAGTAGAGGGACTGACGGAGTTTCTGCCCGTGTCGTCAACAGGTCACATGATAATAGCGCAGAGCCTGCTCGGGGTGGAGAGCACTCCGTTTGTCAAGGCTTTCACGGTCATAATACAGTTTGGCGCCATCCTGTCTGTGATATGCCTCTATTGGAAAAAGTTCTTTTATCCTACCGCCGAACGCTCGGGCGTCTCCTACTGGAGGGCGATGTACGACTTCTATGCGCGTCTGGTGGTGGGCGTCCTGCCTGCCGTAGTGCTCGGACTGGCGTTCAACGATTTCATAGAGTCAAACCTCGGGAACGTCACACTCGTCGCCGTGATGCTCATCATCGGCGGAGTGTTCATGCTGTTCTGCGACCGTATATTCAACAAAGGCAGCGAGGACACACGGCTGACATACAGACGTGCCTTCACCGTAGGACTCATACAGTGCATCTCCATGATACCCGGTGTGTCGCGTTCAATGGCTACCATCGTGGGCGGAATGTCGCAGCGGCTCACACGTAAGGCTGCCGCCGAGTTCTCGTTCTTCCTTGCGGTGCCCACAATGTTCGGCGCCACATGTCTGGAGACCTATAAGCTGATAAGCCACGGAGGCGGTTCGCTCCTCACCCAGGGCAACAATCTGGAGATGCTCCTGCTCGGTTCGGCGGTGGCGTTTGTGGTTGCTATACTCGCCATAAAGTTTTTCATAAATTATGTCACCAAGTACGGCTTTGCCGCATTCGGATGGTATCGCATCATTGTGGGCATCGTAATCATAGCCTGCGCCTTGTGCGGCATAGAGTTGAAAATGGTTGATTAGTCTGCCTGCATGAATTTTCAGAAAGGAGAAATCATAGCTGTGAACAAGCCTTACGGCATGTCGAGCTTCGGCGCACTGGCAAGGGTGCGCTATCTTATTTCACGCCGTATGGGAGTGAAAAGGGTAAAGACCGGACATGCGGGGACTCTCGATCCGCTCGCCACAGGCGTACTGATACTGTGCACCGGCAGGGCGACAAAACGCATAGAGGAGCTTCAGGCTCATTCAAAGGAATACACTGCCACGCTGCAGCTGGGTGCCACGACGCCGAGCTACGACATGGAGCATCCCGTCGACGCCACGTTCCCGACATCGCACATCACGCGCGAGAGCATAGAGAACGTGCTTGCGCGGTTTGTCGGTGACATAGAGCAGGTGCCTCCGTCGTACAGCGCGTGCAAGATAAACGGCAACAGGGCATACGAGCTGAAGCGGAAGGGCAAGGACGTGGAGCTTACTCCGAAAAACATACATATTGATTCCATTGAGCTGACTGACTTTGATGAGGAGACCATGAGGATGGGCATACGTGTCAATTGCGGGAAAGGCACGTACATACGTGCGCTCGCACGCGACATAGGACGCGCTCTCGGCAGCGGTGCCTATCTCACCACGCTGTGCCGTACACGTGTGGGTGAGTTTACAATAGACCGATGTCTGAACCTCGACGAGGTGGAGGAGTGGCTCGAAAATCAGGAAATAGAAAATATCGAATAATAACAATAATGAAGTTATCACAGTTTAAATTCAAATTACCGGAAGAACAAATCGCACTTTATCCTCATAGTGCCGTGCGCGAGTTTACAAACTCTGAAGGAAAGACAGAGACGTTCCGTGTGACACGAAGTGACGAATGCAGGCTGATGGTTATCCATCGCAAGTCGCAGACCATCGACATGTTCAGGAAGGATGCGGACGGAAAGCCGATAGAAGGGGAGTATCTCGACTTCCGCAACGTGCTCGACTATTTCGACGAGCACGACACTTTCATCTTCAATGACACAAAGGTTTTCCCTGCACGCCTGTACGGTACGAAGGAGAAGACAGACGCCAAGATAGAGGTGTTCCTGCTGCGCGAGCTCAACGAGGAGATGAGGCTGTGGGACGTTCTGGTGGAGCCGGCGCGCAAGATACGCATCGGCAACAAACTGTTCTTCGACGACAGCGGTACTATGGTGGCTGAGGTTATCGACAATACAACGAGCCGCGGACGTACGCTGCGGTTTCTCTACGACTGTCCTCACGACGAGTTCAAGCGCGAGCTTTACGCTCTCGGAGAGGCTCCGCTGCCCAGATACATCATCGACCGTCGCGAGAATCACCACGGAACGGAGGATGACTTCCGCGACTTCCAGTGCGTATTCGCCAAGAACGAGGGTGCTGTCACGGTTCCGGCGACAGGACTTCACTTCACGCGCGAGCTGATGAAGCGCATGGAGATTAAGGGCATCAACTTCGCATACATAACATTGCACTGCGGACTCGGCAACTTCCACGACATTGAGGTTGAGGATCTCACAAAACATAAGATGGATTCTGAGCAGATGTTCGTTGGCGCCGAGGCGTGCCGGATTGTGAATAAGACAAAGACGGAGGGACGGCATGTGTGCGCCGTTGGCACGAGCGTGGTCAAGGCTACGGAGACTGCCGTCGGCACGGACGGACTCCTCAAGGAGTACGACGGGTGGACAAACAAGTTCATTTTCCCTCCTTACGACTTCGGACTTGCCGATTCTATGATAGCCAACTTCTATCATCCGTATTCCACACTGCTGATGCAGACAGCTGCTTTCGGAGGATACGACATCGTGATGGAGGCATACCGCCTCGCCGTGAAGCACGGATACATGTTCGGATGCTACGGTGACGCGCTTCTCATTGTAAATGACTGAACCGCCTTCCGACAGGCATTCATATGTATAAAAACGGGAACGGGCGTCAAGTCCCGCTCCCGTTTATGTTTCAGAACGGATTGTTTTATTATGACGCATAAGGTTTATCTTTCTCTCGGAGCAAACATCGGAGACAGGCGTGCGGGCATTGCTGCGGCTCTGGAGCTGCTTGGCGAGACTGTGGGCAGGGTGGTGAGACGCTCTTCAATAATTGAGACTGAGCCATGGGGCTTTGAGTCTGAAAACAAGTTCTTGAATATGTGTGTGGCTTTGGAGACGAATCTTTCGCCGCATCAGCTGCTTGTCGCCACACAGGACATTGAGCGCAGGCTGGGCAGAAAAGCCAAATCGGCAGGAGGAGTATACGCCGACAGGCTCATAGATATAGACATCCTGCTTTACGATGACATAAGCGTCAGTACGCCTGAGCTCACCGTTCCCCATCCTCATATGCGTGAGCGTGATTTCGTGATGCGCCCTCTGATGGAGATAATGGACAGGACTGAATGACTCTCATCCGCTTTTCGGCATGAGCGGATGTGTATGCACTGTCGCCGTATGTTTCTTGCGTGAACGCCGTCGGTGTGTCTACTGCCAAATGATATGTGCCGTGTCATGCCCTATGATGTTTTTTTGTCGCTTCCCGATTTGGGTTTGGTGCCTTTCATGTAACGCATTAAAAGAGAACGCCCGGAAGAAACCTGATGCTTCTTCCGGGCGTTACTGTTTTTGGAAAAGAAAATTTTTGTCGCTCTCTTATTACTTACGCAAACCGAGAGCCTTTACTATCGCACGGTAGCGGTTCACATCGCGGTCGTACAGATAGTTCAGAAGCGCACGACGCTTGCCGACAAGTTTTGTCAGCGAACGTGCTGTAGTATAATCTTTACGGTTCATCTTAAGATGCTCCGTCAAATGGGAAATACGGTATGAGAACAATGCTATCTGGCTCTCAGCTGAACCAGTATCAGTGTTAGACTTTCCGTACTGTCCAAAGATCTCTTCTTTTTTTGCTTTGTCTAAGTACATAGAACTTTTTGTTAATGTTAATTAATGATTTTGCTAAACGCGGGTGCAAAGTTACTGCTTTTTGTCCGGTAACGTGTACATATGGTGCATATTAATCTGTTGTTTAACTTTTTTTTGCACGCAATCACATGCTTTCGCCATGTCCGGATGGGCTTTTCCGTGTGGCGACGGACGTTCCACCGCACCGCCGCAATCCTGTTCCTGTTGTCCGATAAAACGTTTTCCGCCTTAAATTTATATATGTATGGTATGCGAAGTATGGATTAAAATCATTACCTTTGCATCCGATTTTTTAAGGTAAATTATGCAAGATATCAGGAACATAGCAATTATTGCCCATGTGGATCACGGCAAGACAACGCTTGTAGATAAGATGATGCTGGCGGGAAAACTATTCCGTGAGGGTCAGGATAACAGCGGACAGATACTCGACTCGAATGATTTGGAACGCGAACGCGGTATAACTATCCTTTCCAAAAACGTTTCCATAAACTGGAAAGGAGTTAAAATCAACATTATAGACACTCCGGGACACTCCGACTTCGGAGGCGAGGTGGAGCGTGTCCTCAATATGGCTGACGGATGCATCCTGCTTGTCGATGCGTTCGAAGGTCCGATGCCACAGACTCGTTTCGTTCTTCAAAAGGCGTTGCAGATAGGTTTGAAGCCTATAGTTGTGGTGAATAAGGTAGACAAACAGAACTGTCGTCCGGAGGCGGTATATGAGATGGTGTTCGATCTTATGTTCGCTTTGAACGCCAGCGAGTACCAACTCGACTTCCCGATTGTTTACGGCTCAGCCAAAAACGGATGGATGTCGGCGGATTACAAACATCCTACTGACAATATAGATTATCTGCTTGACAAGATAGTTGAGGTTATTCCGGCTCCCAAGCAAATCGAGGGTACGCCACAGATGCTCATAACCTCGCTTGATTACAGCAACTACACAGGACGCATCGCTGTGGGTCGTGTGCATCGGGGAACACTCTTTGACGGCATGAACGTTACGATATGCCATCGTGACGGGACGCAGGAGCGTACGAAGATAAAGGAACTTCATACTTTCGAAGGTATGGGACACAAGAAGACCGACCATGTTGAGAGCGGCGACATCTGTGCCGTCATCGGTCTCGAAAACTTCGAAATAGGAGACACGATTTGCGATTTGGAGAATCCGGAACCGCTTCCTCCCATTGCAATAGACGAGCCCACGATGAGCATGCTGTTCACCATCAACGACTCACCTTTCTTCGGTCGTGAGGGCAAATTTGTAACAAGCCGCCACGTGAACGACCGTTTGCAGAAGGAACTTGAGAAAAACCTCGCCCTGAGAGTGAAGCCTTTTGAGGACACAACGGACAAGTGGATTGTCAGCGGACGCGGAGTGCTACATCTTTCTGTGCTCATCGAGACCATGCGACGTGAGGGTTACGAGCTTCAGGTAGGACAGCCGCAGGTAATATATAAGGAAATCGACGGTGTGAAATGTGAGCCTATAGAAGAGCTTACGATAAATGTTCCGGACGAATTCTCAAGTAAGATGATCGACATGGTGAGCCGTAGGAAGGGTGAGGTCGTCGCAATGGAAAGTCAGGGCGACCGTGTCAACATTGAGTTCGACATTCCTTCGCGTGGTATCATCGGTCTCCGTACGAACGTGCTTACGGCAAGTCAGGGTGAGGCGATCATGTCTCACCGCTTCAAGGAATACCAGCCTTACAAGGGAGATATCGTGCGCCGGGTCAACGGTTCGATGATAGCTATGGAGACAGGAACGGCATATGCATACAGTATAGACAAACTGCAGGACCGCGGAAAGTTCTTCATTGACCCTGGAGAAGAGGTCTATGCCGGTCAGGTGGTGGGCGAGCACGTGCATGACAACGACCTTGTCATCAATGTGACGAAGGCAAAGCAGCTCACGAATGTGCGTGCGAGCGGTTCTGATGAAAAGGCGCGCGTCATACCGAAGGTGCTTATGAGTCTTGAGGAATGTCTCGAATACATCAAGAGTGACGAGCTTGTCGAGGTGACACCCAAGAGCATCCGTATCCGCAAGACTATTCTCGACCACAACGAACGCAAGCGTGCCAACAAGGATTAATGCGATAACATGCATGCGGCGGATGTCTTTCTGATGTCCGCCGCTTTCTTTTTTAAAAGTCCGTACATTTCATATAATCTCTTGAATGTGGACTTTCCTTTCTGATACGACGCCTTTGTCTCGTATCTGTAAATCACTTTCATTCTAATCCGGAGAATGTTTTTGTCATGCCGTTTAATGAATATGATTGTCATTGAAACTGCGTTGGAAGTAGTGATTGTATTCATATTGTATAAGATTTTTGATATATGTGTGCTGTAAACTGCTTTTATATGCAAATGTGACAACAGTTTCCCATAATTTGTCCAATACATGTTTGTATTGTCGGAAAATACAGTTATCTTTGCCAAACATAAGCTTCGGTCCGGCAATATCAAGTCCGGTAAGACCCTGTTTTCCCGCCTCGATGTTGCACTAACCTTGCATCATATTTGTCATATTAAATAAACAATCACAACAAACAAACATGAAAATCAGAAGTTTTTTAACCTTTTTGTTTATGTTCATGCTGTCTTTGACGGGGCATTCGCAGAACATAGACACGGATGCCGTGTATGAGCTCCACATAGCCGACGGTCTTGTGCTCGACAACCAGGGCAGTTTTGGCAACGGAGCCCGCGTCTTTATCGCCAGACGAGTGGAAGGCAAGGAGAGCCAGGCGTGGAAACTTGTCAAGGTGTCGCATAATGTCTACAACATCGTAAACGCCAGTTCGTTGCGCTCTCTCGACAATGGCAATGGCAACAAGATGCAGCCCGCGCTGCAGTGGACGACCGATTACGGCAACGCAAACCAGCAGTGGGTTGCCAAACGTCTTGCCAACGGCAAGTTCACTTTCACATGCAAGGCGAGCGGAATGAACCTCGGCATGCACGACGCAGCCCAGTTCGGTGAGCCTGTATGGCAGGTTGCAGCCGACGATACAAAAGCCACCCAGCAGTGGACTCTTGTCAAGTCGAATGTCAAGGTGACAATGATAACGCCCAAGACATCGAGTAAGAACGACTGGGAGAATCCGCGTGTGTTCGGCATAAACAAGGAACCGGGACACGCCACATACATTCCTTTCGCCAATGTAAGCGAAATGCAGAACGACCCGGCTTACCGCAAGCCATGGCTGCGCACCCGTTCAAGCCGCTATATGCTTCTCAACGGACAGTGGAAGTTCCGTTGGTCAAAACAGCCGGAAGACCGTCCCGTGTCTTTCTTCAAGAACAATTACGACGTGTCAGGGTGGGACAACATAGACGTTCCGTCCTCATGGGAGATGAAAGGATACGGCACTCCCATCTACACCAACATAACCTATCCGTTCCTCAACAACCCTCCGTTCATCCAGCCGCAGCCCGGCTACACCATCAACAACGAACCCAACGCTGTCGGGTCATACCGTCGTGAGTTCACATTGCCAGCCGACTGGAACGACAAACAGGTATACATTCATTTCGACGGTGTGTACAGTGCCATGTATCTGTGGGTGAACGGCAAGAAGGTGGGCTACAGTCAGGGAGCCAACAACGACGCTCAGTTCGACATAACAAAATATGTCCGCAAGGGCAAGAACAACGTCTCGGTGGAAGTATACCGCTGGTCTGACGGCAGCTATATTGAAGATCAGGACATGTTCCGCCTCAGCGGAATACACCGTGACGTCTATCTCGTAGCCATGCCGAAAGTGCATCTGCGTGATCTTTACCTCACTTCAGACCTCAACTCCGACTTCTCCGCAGCCACGCTCAACATCCGTGCCAACATAGAGAACGACGGAAAGTCATCCTCTAATGCCGCTTTGCGTTTCACTCTTCTCGATACCGACGGACGCAAGGTAGGTTCCGCAACGGTTGACGCCGCAGCTGTGGCGTCCGGAAAGGAAATAGTAAAGAACGCGAAGATAAACCTTTCGTCTCCCAACCTGTGGAGTGCCGAGAAACCGTATCTTTATACTCTCAACGTGGAAGTGCTCGATGCTGCCGGCAACGTAACCGAAGCCACCGCACAGCAGTACGGATTCCGCAAGATAGAACTGCGCAACAACAAGATTTACATCAACGGAGTGCTCACCTATTTCAAGGGAGCCAACCGTCATGACATACATCCCAAGTACGGCAAAGCTGTTCCTGTCGAGACGATGATAGGCGACATTCTGCTCTTCAAACGCCACAACATGAACATCATCCGTACCAGCCATTACCCCAACGATCCCAAGATGTACGCCCTGTATGACTACTACGGACTCTACGTTATGGACGAGGCTGACCAGGAATGCCATGGCAACCACTCCATAACAGACAATCCCGAATGGACCGGCGCTTATGTCGACAGAGCCGTGCGGATGGTCGAGCGCGACAAGAACCATCCTTCCGTGATATTCTGGTCGCTCGGTAACGAGTCTGGCGGAGGCATCAACATCAAGGCAGAATATGATGCCGTGAGAGCCCGCGACAGCCGTCTGATACACTACGAAGGACAGAACGAGATTGCCGATATGGACTCGCGCATGTATCCGTCGGTGGAAAGCATGAAGCAGACCGACCGCAACGGAGCGCAGAAACCGTTCTTCCTCTGCGAGTATGCTCACGCCATGGGCAACGCTGTGGGCAACCTCCGCGAGTACTGGGACTACATAGAGAACCATTCCGAACGCATGATAGGCGGTTGTATCTGGGACTTTGTAGACCAGTCGATAAACAAACCGGGCGAGCCTGAAGACCATCTCTACTTCGGAGGAAGCTTCGGTGATGTTCCGAACGACAACGACTTCTGCTGCAACGGACTCACCACAGGCGACAGACGAATCACCCCTAAACTGCTTGAAGTGAAGAAAGTATATCAGTATATCAAGATGTTCTTCAGTCCGGAGACAGGCAAACTGAGCCTCGAGAACCGCTACACATCATACAATCTCGACGAGTTCGACCTCTTCTATACCATATATAAGAACGGTGTAAGCGTGAAGACAGGAAACCAGCCGCTGCCTTCGGCTGCTCCGTGGCAGAAAGCCGAGATAAGCATACCTGTTTCCGAATACACCGCAGACGCCTCTTCAGAATATTTCCTCAATGTGGAGATAAGGCTGAGAAAGCCGGAGCTGTGGGCAGACGCAGGCTATGTGATAGCTTCAGACCAGTTCGCCCTCAACACTAAGGACAACAGCCTGAAAGCCGTCAACGACAATAAGGACGCGCACAACCTGAAGGTTAACGTGGAGCAGAACGGGTTTATACGCATCGTGAACGACCGTGTGGCAGTGTCGTTTGACCAGAACAACGGTCAGATGACATCGTTGCGCTACGGCGGACGCGAGATGCTGCACATGATGCAAGGTCCCCGTTTCAACTGGTATCGCTCCATCAACAACGACCCGCGCGACTGGCAGAACACTGTCATCAACCTGAAGAGCTTCCAGTATGCACTGTCCGCCGACAAGCGTTCGGTAGAGGTGACCACCGTTCTTGAGGCGCACGTGGGCAATACTGTCGTTCCCCACACCGTGATATATACCGTTCATGCAGGCGGAGCCGTAGATGTCAAAGCCGACTTCCATGCCTCGGAGGACTTCCGTCTGCCGCGTCTTGCATTGCAGACAATGTTCAGTCCGTCGCTCGAGAACGTGGAGTGGTATGGCAGAGGACCGATAGAGAACTACCGCGACCGCAACGCCGCCTCTTTCGTAGGACTGTATAAGTCTACCGTAAGCGACATGCGCGAATACTACGTACGTGCCCAGTCGATGGGCGGACGCACCGACACGCGCTGGCTCTCGCTCACCGACGACAGCGGAAAGGGTGTCAGAATCACTGCCGACGGCACGGTCGACTTCTCCGCCCTCCACTATACCGACCCCGACCTGTGGCGCATCAAGTACGGCCACGACATCGATTTGGTTCGCCGTGCTGAGGTAGTGCTCAACCTCGACTGCATACAGCGAGGCATCGGAAACGCGAGCTGCGGTCCCCAGCCGTTGCCCGAGTATGAGATAAAGAGCGGCACCGACTATTCTTACACGTTCCGTATAGAACCTGCCGGAGGCATACAATAAAAACGCGAGACTTGCGTTTATGTAAAAAGAGTGGGGTAGTGACAAGCTCATTGGCACTCCCCGCTTTTCTTTTATATGCGCTGCCGTCCGCGCGCAGGCGCAAGGCGGGAGGCATGGCAGGCGTATGTGAAAGACGGCTGACGGTAAGAAACCAAAACAAAACTTTAGATATGAAAAAGAGGATTATTCTATTTGTGGCATTTGTCGCAGCGGTGTCCGTCGCTTACGCGCAGAACGAGGTGGGTCGGTTCTCCCTCATTCCGCGACTCGGAGTGAGCATTGCCAATCTTACCAACAACAGTGTTTACGTTGTGGGAGGAGGTTCCTTTGAGGACGAGGAGCTGAAATCGCGCAGCAAGGCAGGACTGCTCGCAGGATTTGATGTCGACTATCAGGCTACGCCACAGGTTTCTGTGTCGCTCGGTCTGATGTATTCCATTCAGGGAAACAGCTATCCCGACTATCAGACGGCTGGCTCGGAGGATGACACGTATTCCGGCTACCGCGATTGGTCCACCGACCTTCATTATCTCAACGTGCCTCTCATGTTCAACGTGTATGTAGCCCGCGGCTTTGCGCTGAAGGCAGGATTGCAGCCGGGCTTCTTCATCAGCGGCAAGACCAAATATGAGGAGACATCGTTCGTCCTCAATGAAGACGGCTCCAAAGAGTATGGCGATGTCGATAAGATAAAGTTCGATTATCCCGGCAACACGTTCGATTTCTCGATACCGGTGGGAGCGTCCTACGAGTATATGAACGTCATTCTCGACGCGCGTTACAACTTTGGACTGACCAATGTTTACAAACCTGGAGTGATAAAATACAGAAACCAGGTGATAACAGTAACCATAGGCTACCGTTTCAACCTATGATATCATGACAAAAAAGGAGATGCCCGGCATCTCCTTTTTCATTTATCAGCATATCGTTTTTTTTCTTGACGTGTCATTGACGCCGGTGCGTCATGACCGCGTTCCTCCTTCTTTCATCCGCGTTCCGGATAGCTCATGTTCTCCTCACTGATGTTCTCAAGCACCTCCTCCAGATATTTGCGTGCCTCCCATCGTGCCATAGGCAGGTCGTGGAGCAGCCAGTTGCCGCAGTCCTGAGGCGCGGCTCCGGGCACATCGCCCTCAAACGCAGCCACGAAAGCGAACGTGCGCTTCATCAGCTCCACGATGTCGGCAGGCTGCAGGTCGCCCTTCATCAGCAGGTAGTTGCCCGTGAGACATCCCATCGGACCCCAGTACACTATGCTGTCTTTCCACTCGCGGTCGTTGCGCAGGTAGGTGGCAGCCAGATGTTCTATCGTGTGCAGCGCGCCTGGATGCAATGCCGGTTCGCGGTTAGGCTCTTTCATCCTTATGTCGAAAGTGGTAACCGTGTCGCCGCCCACCTTGTCTTTTCTCGACACATAAATGCCGCGCAGCAGCCGGTTGTGGTCTATTGTGAAACTCGGTATCTTTTCCATATTCCTCATATTTTGTTTTCAGATTGATTCCATGAATGCCTTTGTCACGCCGAACGAGTCTTCCGCCATCCTCTCCCAGAAGTCGTAATACTGCTGTCCCTTGTCATCCTTGAGCGGGATGTCGCTTATTATGCGGAAGCTGATGAACCTCACGCCGCGCCGGTGACACACTTGCGCTATCGCAGCCGACTCCATGTCTACTGCCATAGCTTCCGGAAAACGCTCCAGAATGGCTGCCATCTTCTCGCGGGAGTCTACAAACCAGTCGCCGGTGACGATGAGTCCGGGCGTTATCCTCGTGCCGCAGTCAATGTCGCACGCCTTTCGCAGCAGTACGCTGTCGGCGTCGAAGCGTGCCGGCAAGCCCGGTATCTGACCGTAAGCCTGCTCGCTGCCGCAGTATACATCGTGATAGCACGTCTGCGACGACACCACCACATCCATGCGCTCGAGCTGTACTGACGCTCCTCCGGCAACGCCTGTGGATATCACCGCGTCAGGTCCGAACAGGCTTATCAGCTCTGCCGCGCCCATGGCGGCGTTCACCTTGCCTATGCCGCACTGCATCATCACCACCGTGTTTGCGCCGCTCGTGCCCGTGACAAACGTGAAACCGTGCTCCGACGTCTCTCTCACGTCGTGCAGGAGCGACTTTATGCGGATGAACTCCTTGTCCATCGCTATTACTATTCCTATTTTCATTGTTGATGACAGAATCTGTTTACGGCTGCAAATTTACCACAATCTTTTTGTCCGGCGAAGCATGCCGCGCTTTTTTTAACCCGAACCGCTCTTCCGGCTCAGCCTGTATCCCGTTCTGCAGACAGACGGATCGGTTTCCGGTTTTGCCGGAGTCGTGTCGGTCCGCACGCGTAAGAAGCATTTGCGCGGGTATATACAGTCGTCGCCATGCGCCTTATCCGTCATGTCCGGTGTGGCTCTTCCTTACGCCATATGCGTATGTCCCATGCATGACTTATTTTACACAGAAACGGGAGAATGTTAAAATCAAGTCACGCAGGAGTGCGTTTCCCATGGAAGAAGAGATTCTTGTGTCTGAAAAACGGAAAAATCACGTGTTTCTGTAATGTCTTGCATGACAGACTGTTACGCGCACCGTGGGTGTCTGGACCATCCTTCCGACGGTGCGGAAGAGCCTTTCTTGCATTGCAGGAAAGCCTTTTCCGTATTGCGGAATGTGCTGTTTGAGGGGGCGGAACGGGCTTTCCCGTGTCGCGAAAAGCACTTTCCGGCAGTCTGATGGCGTCAGTTTTCCGTTCCGGATGAGTCCGAACCGCCGTTTCATGCAGTGTTTCCGGCTTGCCGTTGTCTGTAATGCCGCATGGCTGTATGTTCCGGGTTGCCAAATTGTTAACTTAAAAGTGTTAATCCGAGAGAGCCGCGTCTCCGTCCTCCGCCCATGCTCTTCCCCTGCACGGCGCGCCTGACGGACGGGGAGAAAGATGCGTACGGAGAATCCGCAACACACTTGCGGCTTTGTGTAAAAATGTTTCCGCGCCTGCATTTATGTCGCTGTCGTACACGATATTTCGGATTTTTTCAGTAAGTTTGCATCTGATTAGCGAGGTCCGTCTCAACGTCCTGCGTCGGCTTTACCTGAAGCCTGTGTCGGCGCAATGCCGCGCTGTAGTCTGTGCATGTGTTCCGGACGGGTCTCAGCCGTGCTTTTGTATATATGAACAAAAACATAATAAATCAATGAAGACATTGAAAATGTGCCTGCCCGACTTGCTGGCAGTGCTGATGTTCGCGCTTATCTCGTTTGCCTATTTCTTTCCGGCAGACATCGAAGGGCGCATTCTTTACCGTCATGACTCGTCTGCCGGGCGCGGCTCGGGAGTGGAGCTGACCGAATACTACCAGCGTACGGGCGAGCCTACGCGCTGGACCAACTCGCTCTTCAGCGGCATGCCCACCTATCAGATGGCACCGTCGTACAAGAGTGCCGACGTGCTCAACGGCGTCGGAAAGTTCTACCACCTGTGGCTGCCTGAGAATGTCTGGTATGTGTTTGCCTATCTTCTCGGCTTCTACATCCTTCTCCGGGCTTTCGATTTCCGCCAGTCGCTTGCGGCTCTCGGCTCCATCATATGGGCGTTCAGCAGCTACTTCTTCATCATCATTGCCGCGGGCCACATATGGAAGGTCGTCGCCCTTGCCTATCTGCCGCCCATGATAGCGGGCGTGGTGCTTGCCTACAGGGGGAAATATCTGTGGGGCTTCATCCTTACGGCACTGTTCTCGGCGCTTGAGATTCAGGCGAACCACATACAGATGACATACTACTACATGTTCATCATCCTCTTCATGTTCGTCGCGTGGCTTGCCGACGCCATACGCAAGAAGAGCTACGTGCCTTTCCTCAAGGCTACGGGAGTGTGTCTGGCAGGCGCGGCGATAGGTCTGTGCGTCAATCTTTCCAACCTGTATCACACTTGGGAGTACACCCAGGAGTCGATGCGCGGCAAGAGCGAGCTTGTGAAGGAGGACTCCGCCAACCAGACAGGGAGCGGGCTCGACCGCGACTACATCACGCAGTGGAGCTACGGCATAGGCGAGACATGGACCCTGCTCGTGCCCAACACCAAGGGAGGCGCGTCCGTTCCGCTGTCGATGAACCAGACGGCTATGGAGAAGGCAGACCCGCAGTTCATGCAGATATACCAGCAGCTCGGGCAGTATTGGGGCGAGCAGCCGGGCACGAGCGGACCGGTGTATGTGGGTGCTTTCGTGCTGATGCTCTTCATTCTGGGACTCTTCATAGTGAAGGGAGGCATCAAGTGGGCGTTGCTTGCGGCAACGGTCCTGTCCATACTGCTGTCGTGGGGACACAATTTCATGTGGTTCACCGACCTGTTCCTCGACTATGTGCCGATGTACTCCAAGTTTAGGACGGTGGCTTCCATACTCGTCATAGCCGAGTTCACCATCCCGCTGCTTGCCATGCTGGCACTCAAGAAGATTGTGGACGAGCCAGACATCCTTACCCGCAAGATCAGGTTCGTGCTCATAAGCTTTGTCCTTACCGCAGGTGTGTGCCTGCTCTTCGCGCTCATGCCGGGAACGTTCTTCACCGACTTCATCTCCTCCTCAGAGATGGCTGCTATGAAGGGAATACCCGCCGAATATCTCAACCCGCTGCTCACAAACCTCAGGTCGATGCGTGAGGCGGTGTTCACGGCAGACTGCTGGCGTTCGTTCTGGATTATCCTCTTCGGCACTCTCATTCTCCTGCTGTTCAAGGCGAAGAAGCTTCGCGCCGGCTATATGGTAGCCGCCATAACCGTGCTGTGCCTCATCGACATGTGGCAGGTGAACAAACGCTATCTCAACGACGGCATGTTCGTGGAGCGGAGCGTGAGGGAGACACCCCAGCAGATGACCCAGACCGACAAGCTGATACTTCAGGACAAATCGCTCGACTACCGTGTGCTGAATCTCGCCACCAACACTTTCAACGAGAACGAGACATCATACTACCACAAGAGCATAGGCGGATACCACGCCGCGAAGCTCGGTCGCTACAACGATATGATAGAACATTACATATCGCCGGAGATGATAAGGCTGCAGAAAGCGGTGGTGGAGGCAGGCGGAGACATGACTAAAGTGCCTGGCGACTCCATCTGGCCCGTGCTCAACATGCTCAATGCCAAATACTTCATCCTGCCGCTTCAGGACGGGCAGACGGTGCCTGTGATGAATCCGTATGCCTGCGGCAACGCATGGTTTGTGGACAATGTGAGGTATGTGAAGAATGCGAACGAGGAGATAGATGCCGTTGGGAAGGTGAATCTCCGGCACACTGCGGTAGTGGACGAACGCTTCCGCACACAGGTGGGGCAGTCTGTCGCGCAGACTGGCAGCTCGCTTGTCACACTGAAGAAATATGAGCCCAACGAACTGACATACGAGGTGCAGTCTGACAAGGGCGGCGTGATAGTGTTCTCTGAGATTTACTATCCGGGCTGGACGGCTACCGTTGACGGTGCCGAGACCGAGCTTGGACGTGCCGACTACATACTGCGTGCGCTCAACGTGAAGCCCGGACGCCACACCGTGGTGCTTACCTTCAAGCCTAAATCGGTGGACAACACCGAGACGGTGGCATACGTGGCTTATGCCCTTCTGTTCATTGCTGTGGCGTTGGGAGTGTTCTTCGAGTGGCGCAAAAGAAGGTCCGACGCATAATTCCGGCACGGTATGGAGTTCAGGACAAAGGTGAGTGTGGGGCGCGCTCCGTTCAGCATACGCCCGTGTTGCAGGATGCTTTTCGTGGGATCGTGCTTCGCCGACAGCATGGGACGCCGTTTTGCGGACGACAGGTTCCGTGCGGTGGTCAATCCGTTCGGAGTGATGTACAATCCGGCAAGCGTGCTCCACACCGTGGAACGCTATGAGGGAGAGCCTCCGGAGGTGGCTGTGCTCACACTCGGGACAAACCATGTCTACATACTGAAGGAGACGGGCGAGATTGTGGACAACTGCCGCAAGCGTCCGCAGAGGCTGTTCCGCGAGGAGCAGCTTACGGTGGACGTGTGTCTCGATTATCTGTCGCGCGCGGTGGAGACGCTGCTCTCACGCAATTCGGATGTGCGAGTCGTGGTGACGGTGAGCCCCATACGCTATGCCAAATATGGCTTTCACGGCAGCGCGCTGTCTAAAGCCGTGCTCCTGCTTGCCGCCGACAGGCTTGCCTCAATGTATCCTGACGTGGTGGAATATTTCCCTGCCTACGAGATAGTGAACGACGAGCTGCGCGACTACCGTTTCTATGCCGAGGACATGCTGCATCCCTCGCAGCAGGCGGTGGCATATATATGGGAACGCTTCGCAGAGGCTTTTTTCAGTGAGGATACGTGGAGGTTTCTGGAGGAATGGCGTCCGATAAAGGAGGCTTTGGCTCATCGCCCGTTCCGTCCGGACTCTGACGAGTACAAGGAATTCCTTGCCGCAACCATGCGTAAGGCTGAGCTGCTCGCCCGAAAATATCCTGACATGGAGTGGGACGGAAAGAGCACCGTGGGCTGACACTCCTGTGCGCGGTGCCGGGATGGGAATGGAAGGCTCTTTTCTGTCGGATATAATGCGGAAAAGAACCTTTTATTTTTGTGTGTGCTTGTATTGTATGTGAAAAAAAAATATTAAGTTTGCACCGTCAAAAGTACAATAAAAATGACTTATAGTATCGTAAGAGTTACCACACTTATCGGTGCCCACCGTTATGGCAACACCGATTCAGACATAGCGTTCCTGCTCACAGACAGCCGGTCGCTGTGTTTCCCGGAAGAAACTTTGTTCTTTGCACTGAAATCGGAGCGCAATGACGGCTTTCGCTACATACCCGAGCTTTACCGCCGCGGAGTGCGCAACTTCGTGGTGTCGGCTGTTCCTGACGATTACGCGACGGCATATCCTGACGCCAACTTCCTGAAGGTGGATAGTCCGCTCATAGCGTTGCAGCGTCTTGCCGAACGCCACCGCGAGGAGTTTGACATACCTGTTGTGGGCATAACGGGCAGCAACGGTAAGACAATGGTGAAGGAGTGGCTGTACCAGATACTGTCTCCCGACATGATGGTTGTGCGTTCGCCGCGCAGCTATAACTCACAGATAGGCGTGCCTCTGTCGGTCTGGCTGATGACCGAGAAGACGCAGGTGGGACTGTTTGAGGCTGGTATAAGCAAGCCGGGAGAGATGCTCGCGCTGCGCAACATAATACAGCCCACCATAAGCGTCATTACCAATCTGGGTGCCGCCCATCAGGAAAACTTCGAGTCGCAGGAGGCAAAATGCCGTGAGAAGATGACGCTTTTTCACGACGCCGGCACAGCGGTCTACTGCTCGGACGAGGCAGTTGTGAACGACACTATGAATGCTTCGGACTACAATGGTGAGCGTCTGGCATGGTCGGAAAAGAACCCTGACGCGCCGTTCTTCATAAAATCGGTGGAAAAGAAGGATACCTCCACGACAGTACATTATATATATAAAGGTAAGGAAGGTGTCTACACGCTGCCTTTCATAGACGAGGCTTCGGTGAGAAACTCCGTATCGTGTGCGGTCGTGGCATTGCATCTGGGACTTTCTCCTGAGGTTCTTGACGGGCGCATGAGGCGACTCGAGCCTGTGGCGATGCGTCTGGAGGTGAAGAAAGGACAGCGGGGATGCACACTGATAAACGACTCTTACAACTCTGATGTCAACTCTCTCGACATCGCTCTTGACTTCATGAACAGACGGCCCGACCATAAGGGACGCAGGCGGACACTCATTCTGAGCGACATCTATCAGAGCGGCAGACCGCTGGACGAACTCTATGCCGACGTGTCGGCTATGGCGTGCAAGCGTGGGGTGGAGAAGATTATAGGCATAGGTCCGCAGATCGCGTCGCAGGCTGACGTGATAGAGGTGCCCGAGAAACACTTTTTCCCTGACTGTGCGTCGTTCATCCGCAGTGCGGCTTTCGACAATCTGCACGATGAGGTGATACTTATCAAGGGCGCGCGACGCTTCGGTTTCGACAATCTTACGGAACTGCTGGTGGAGAAAGTGCACGAGACGATACTTGAGGTCAATCTGAACGCCGTGGTGAAAAACCTTAACTACTACCGTTCTTTCCTCCATCCTGACACAAAGATGGTATGTATGATAAAGGCTGACGCTTACGGAGCGGGTTCCGTGGAGATAGCCAAGACACTGCAGGAACATCGTGTGGACTATCTCGCGGTGGCTGTGGCGGACGAGGGAGTGACGCTGCGCAAGAACGGAATCACGCAGAACATAATGATAATGAATCCGGAGATGACGGCGTTCAAGACCATGTTCGACTACGATCTTGAACCTGAGGTATACAGTTTCAGGCTTCTTGACGCTCTCGTCACGGCGGCGCGGAAGGAAGGTATAACCAACTTTCCTGTACACATAAAGCTCGACACGGGTATGCACCGGCTCGGATTCGATCCGGAGAAGGATATGGACGAGCTGATAGACAGGCTTCACAGACAGAACGCCATAATACCGCGGTCGGTGTTCTCGCACTTTGTCGGCAGTGACTCCGATGCCTTCGACGAGTTCTCCAAGCGTCAGTTCGAGCTATTCGACAAGGGAAGCCGCAGGTTGCAGGCAGCTTTTCAGCATAAGATACTGCGACATATTGACAACTCTGCGGGCATTGAGCATTTCCCGGAGCGTCAGCTCGACATGTGCCGTCTGGGATTGGGACTTTACGGAATCAATCCTATCGACAATTCGGTGATAAACAATGTGAGCACGCTTCGCACCACTATATTGCAGATGAGACATGTAAGTGCGGGCGAGACTGTGGGATACAGCCGCAAGGGAAAGATTGAGCGCGACAGCGTCATAGCCGCGATTCCTATAGGATATGCCGACGGTCTCAACCGACATCTGGGCAACCGGCATTGCTATTGCCTTGTTAACGGCAAGAAAGCCGATTATGTCGGCAACATCTGCATGGATGTGGCGATGATCGATGTCACCGGTATTGACTGCAAGGAGGGCGACAGGGTGGAGATATTCGGTGACGGTCTGCCTGTCACGGTGTTGTCTGACGCGCTCGACACAATACCTTATGAGGTGCTGACCGGGATAAGCAACCGCGTCAAGAAAGTGTATTTTCAGGACTGACACGTTTTACCGCGCACACCGATACACCGGTGGCAATGGAGCGGTATGCGTGTGATGGCGGCATAGTTTGTGCTCCGTCAGGTGTTTGGAATACTGAGACTATGGTATGAGAAAGAGAGGCATGTACGGCGGGATGCGTGACATGCCTCTCTTTCTCTTTCATTTCCGGCGGACCGGATGAGGCATGCCGTGAAGCGATAAAGCCTTTTCCGTCCTCCGCATGATTATGTACGGATTCATGACAGTGTCATTTCAGGAATCCCTGCCGCCTTAGAGCCTCCATCATTCCTGCCGACATCACTTCGTTGTCGTGTTTGGTGTAGCGGCAGTCAGTGAACACCTGGGCGAGTGTCTCCTTGTTGTTTATCTCGACAAAATGCCGGTTCTCCGGCAGTGACTCCTTTTCCTTATAATATTCATCGATGTCTTCCGGAGTATAGTCATGGAATGTCTCCTTGTGAAGAATGGCTTTTAGGGGCAGCCTGTCGGATACGGGCGGATTCTCGTCGGGCCATCCGAGGGTTATCGTTGCCACCGGCATGACGAGCTGCGGCAGCTTTAGAATGTCTATGATTGCCTGCGGGTCGTATATCGTCGTGCCCAGAAAGCAGTAGCCGAGACCCTGTTCGTCGGCAATGTTACAGAATGTCTGACAGAAGAGAAGCGCATCCGTGGCGGCGTTTATGAACGAAAGGAAATTGTCGTATCCCGGTGTTGCCTTGCGGTTCTCTGCCCATACGGTGGTCCGTCTGAAGTCTGCGCAGAAGGTGAGCACCACAGGTGCCTCTGTCACCATGGGCTGGTTGAAGTGAGCCGGAGCCATCCTCCGTTTCAATTCCTCGCTTCTTGTCACCACGACACTGTAGAGTTGAAGGTTTCCCATAGTCTGTGTGTGCTCTGCGCTGGCAAGCATTCTTTGCAGCATGTCGTCGGAAACGTCGCGCTTGGAGTACTTTCTGATGCTTCGTCTTGTATCTAATGAATTCATTTTTTTGTAAATTTTGTTCCATTACAAAGGTACTGAAATTTTCTTTTTCGTAAAATTTTAGTTGGCATAATTGACTAAATATTCCTCTAATGATTTCTTAATATGAAAATAATATTGTAGTTTTGCAAGTGCAAATATCCACGGCAGGTGTTGCCGTTTTCGCTTTGATAAGAAACCGGCTGATTGACATTGAGTTCTTGATTTTTATTGAATAATCGATATATTTTACTTATGGAAGATTTAAATACGTACTCATACGATGAGGCTTTCGGCGAGTCCCTTAAGTATTTCGACGGAGATGAGCTTGCGGCAAGAGTGTGGGTAAACAAGTATGCGATGAAGGACAGCTTCGGACACATATATGAAAAGTCGCCCGAAGACATGCATTGGCGTATTGCAAACGAGATTGCAAGAATTGAGAACAAGTATAAGAACCCTATGACGGCGCAGGAAGTGTTTGACCTTCTCGACCATTTCAGATATATAGTTCCTGCCGGAAGTCCTATGACAGGAATAGGAAACGACCATCAGGTGGCTTCTCTTAGCAACTGTTTCGTTATCGGTCTTGACGGCGACGCCGACTCTTACGGAGCCATAATGCGCATAGACGAGGAGCAGGTGCAGCTGATGAAACGTCGCGGAGGAGTGGGGCATGACATGTCGCACATACGTCCAAAGGGCTCTCCGGTGAACAACTCAGCCCTTACTTCCACCGGACTTGTGCCGTTTATGGAACGGTACAGCAACTCAACACGTGAGGTGGCGCAGGACGGACGGCGCGGTGCGCTCATGCTGTCTGTAAGCATCAAGCATCCCGACAGCGAGGCTTTCATAGACGCGAAGATGACAGAAGGCAAGGTGACCGGTGCCAATGTGTCTGTCAAGATAGACGACGACTTCATGGAAGCAGCGATAAACGACAGACCTTACACGCAGCAGTTCCCTATTGATTCGGACAACCCTATGGTGAAAAAGGAGATATCCGCAAAGCGGCTTTGGGACAAGATAGTGCACAATGCATGGAAGAGTGCCGAGCCGGGAGTGCTTTTCTGGGACACCATATTGCGTGAGAGCATACCTGACTGTTACGCCGACCTTGGCTTCCGCACGGTTTCCACCAATCCGTGCGGTGAGATTCCGTTGTGTCCCTACGACTCCTGCCGTCTGCTGTCCATCAATCTTTATTCATACGTAGTGAATCCGTTCACCCCTGAGGCGTACTTCGACTTCGACAAGTTCAAGGCTCATGTGCGGCTGGCTCAGCGCATGATGGACGACATAGTTGACCTTGAGCTTGAGAAAATCGACAAGATCATGGAGAAGATAAGCATCGACCCGCAGAGCATGGAGGTGAAAGGTGCGGAGTATCATTTATGGGAAAAGATAAAGGACAAGAGCGGGAAAGGACGCCGTACGGGCGTTGGCATCACGGCGGAAGGCGACATGCTTGCCGCGATGGGGCTGCGCTACGGCACTCAGGAAGCCACCGACTTCAGCGTGAGGGTGCATAAGACACTCGCGCTGAGCGCATACCGCAGTTCAATGGAGATGGCACGCGAGCGTGGATCGTTCGAAGTGTTCGACGCGTCACGTGAGTCTGACAATCCGTTCCTGCTGCGCATAAAGGACGCCGACGCACAGTTGTATGAAGACATAATGAAATACGGACGCCGCAACATCGCCTGCCTGACAATCGCCCCGACCGGTACGACAAGTCTGATGACGCAGACCACAAGCGGCATAGAGCCTGTGTTCATGCCAGTATACAAGCGTCGCCGCAAGGTGAATCCCAACGACACGGAGGTGCATGTGGACTTTGTCGACGAGGTGGGCGACTCGTTCGAGGAATACATAGTGTATCACAAGAAGTTCCTCGAGTGGATGAAGGTGAACGGATATGATACGGAGAAGAGGTACACACAGGAAGAGATAGACGACCTTGTGGTCAAATCACCTTATTATAAAGCTACCGCCAATGATGTGGACTGGCTGATGAAGGTGAGGATGCAGGGCGAGATCCAGAAGTGGGTGGACCACAGCATCAGTGTCACGGTTAACCTCCCGAACGATGTGGACGAGGCTCTTGTCAACCGGCTTTATGTAGAGGCATGGCGCTCGGGGTGCAAGGGATGCACCATCTATCGCGACGGAAGCCGCTCGGGAGTCATGATTTCCGTCTCGAAGAAAGACAAGAAGGACGACGCCAAGGACGATTGTCCGTGCGCACATCCCGAGGTTACGGAGGTGAGACCCAAGGAGCTGGAGTGCGATGTGGTGCGTTTCCAGAACAACAAGGAGAAGTGGGTGGCTTTCGTCGGGCTTCTCAACGGCTATCCTTACGAGATATTCACCGGTCTGCAGGACGACGAGGAAGGCATCGTTCTGCCCAAGACAGTCACCAAGGGAAAGATTATCAAGCAGAAGAACGATGACGGGCACAGCCGTTACGACTTCCAGTTTGAGAACAAGCGCGGATATAAGACAACGGTGGAGGGTCTGAGCGAGAAGTTCAATCCTGAATACTGGAACTACGCTAAGCTCATTTCCGGAGTGCTGCGCTACCGTATGCCCATCGGCAACGTAATCAAACTCGTCGGCTCCCTGCAGTTGAAGAGCGAGAGCATAAACACCTGGAAGAACGGTGTTGAGCGTGCTTTGAAGAAGTATATTGTGGACGGCACTGAGGCTAAAGGACAGACCTGTCCCGTATGCGGCGGAATACTTGTCTATCAGGAAGGCTGCCTCATATGCAAGAACTGCGGTGCATCGCGTTGCGGATAGTATTCTTCAGAAAATATAATCTTTATATACGGGGTGTTCCGGAGTCTGTCCACTGTGGGGTGGAGAATGAGTCCGGTGCACCCTTTCGTTTTATTCAAACCTTGATTTTCACTTTTTTATGTACGGATATAAGTGTGGATATGTCTTCATCGACGGCATGAGGTTTCATTCCTACCACGGAGTGATAGAGCAGGAGAGGCTCACCGGCAACGACTATACGGTGTCGGTGCGTGCCGGATACGACGTCACCCGGGCGATGCGCACCGACGACGTGAGCCATACGCTCAACTATGCTGATGTGTACGAGGTGGTGAACCGCGAGATGGCTGTCCCGTCCCGGCTCATCGAGCATGTGGCAGGCAGGATGGCGGAAAGCCTCTTCAAACGTTTCCCGCTCATATTGTCGCTCGACATAAGAATAATGAAACACAACCCGCCTATGGGTTCCGACTGCACGGGAGCGGGCGTTGAAATTCATTTAACAAATAATAAAACTAAATGATTCTTTGGGGTTTTTCTTATTATTGCTTACCTTTGCCACACCATACAAGACTGATGATTAACAGATTATTTGTAATATTGGCATTGTTTGCCGCGTGTTTCATATCGGTCAGAGGAGCTGACCGCAAGTTCGTTCTTGTCATAGATGCCGGTCATGGCGGTCGTGACGCGGGCGCATTGGGCAAATATTCAAAGGAAAAGAACATCAATCTTAATGTGGCGCTTGCATTCGGAAAATATGTGGAAAGGAACAATCCTGACGTCAAGGTGGTGTATACACGCAAGACAGACGTATTTGTGCCGCTGTACGAACGTGCCGAGATAGCCAACCGGAACAAGGCCGATCTTTTCATATCAATACACACCAACGCCCTGGAACGCGGAAGGATAGCGCGCGGTTTTGAGACTTACACGCTCGGAGACGGACGCTCCAACGCCACAAAGACAAACCTCGAGGTTGCCAAACGTGAGAACTCCGTCATTCTGCTTGAGGAAAACTACGAGCAGCACTATGTGGGCTACGACCCCAATTCGCCCGAAAGCAACATCATGTTCGAGTTTGTGCAGGACCGGAACCTTACGAAGAGCATCGAGTTCGCAAAGATGTTGCAGAAGAACGTGTGCCGTGCCGCAAGCCGGCCCGACAAGGGTGTGCACCAAAGCAACCTTGCCGTGCTGAGGCTCACGTCCATGCCTGCGTGTCTGGTGGAGCTGGGTTTCATCACAACTGCCGACGAGGAGGCTCTTCTCAACGACAGAAACAGGCTCGATCAGATGGCTGTCGGCATATACAACGCGTTCGTAGAATACAAGAACAAGAACTATAACGGCATATCGGTTCCTTACAGGACAGACAGCCCCATGCTGCCCGAGACACCCGCACAGGAGACTGCCAACACCGCGGAAACGCAGGACGATGTCTCCGCGCGGCAACAGCCGGAGCAGCGGACGGTGGCTGAAACCACACCGCAGCAGCAGGAACAGCAGACCGCCGCGCCGCAGCCCGAGCCTCAGCCTGCCGCATCAGCCGACGGACGTCCGGTGTTCAAGATACAGATTCTTGTCTCAAGTCTCAATCTGAAGGACGGTGACGCGCACCTGAAAGGGCTCACCGGATGTGAGCGATATGAGGAGAACGGAATGCAGAAATACACATACGGAGCGTCCGAAAACTACAACGAGATATACCGTCTGCGCAAGCAGATACTCGACAAGTTCCCCGAAGCGTTCATCATTGCGTTCAAGGACGGACGCAAGACGGATGTCAATCAGGCGATAAAGGAATTCAAGAGAAACAGAAAATAAATAAAGTGCAATATGAAATTTTTTACTAAAGAGGTCAAGATCGCGCTTGTTGCGATAACCGGAGTGGTATTGCTCTTTTTCGGAATGAACTTTCTGAAAGGGCTGAACCTGTTTTCTTCGTCGACAGATTATTATGTCGAGTTCGAGGACATAAGCGGTCTGTCTTCGTCAAGCCCCGTATACGTGGGCGGATATCAGGTAGGAACGGTCAAAAGCATCATATATGACTACACCAACAGAACGCCTACCAAGGTGGTGATTTGCGTGGACAAGGAAATGCGTATCCCGCAGGGCAGCCAGGCGAAGATTGTGAGCGACATGCTCGGAAACGTAAAGATAAACCTCGACATCAACGGCAAGTCATCGCAGATGGTGCCGCCGGGAGGTGTCATAAAGGGAGGAATAGACAACGGAGCCATGGGACAGCTGTCCGCAATGATTCCCGCCATAGAGAAGATGCTGCCCAAGCTCGACAGCATCATGGGCAGTCTGAACACGCTGCTTGCCGATCCGGCGATAGCCGCATCGCTTCACAACGTGCAGGACATAACCTCTAATCTCAACACATCGACACGCGAGCTCAACACGCTCATGCGCACTCTTAACCGCAACATGCCGGGAATGATGGCTAAGGCTGACGGCATTCTGAACAACACCGACACTCTCACGGCAAAGCTCGCGGCAATAGACATCGACCGGACCATGACCGAAGTGAACGCTACGCTTGCCAATGTGCGCTCTCTCACCGACAAGCTTAACAGCAACGAGGGCACGCTCGGACTGCTCATGAACGACCCGTCGCTCTACAACAATCTCAACTCTACGATGATGCATGCCGACTCGCTTGTGGTGAATCTGCGCGAGCACCCGAAGCGTTATGTGCATTTCTCCATTTTCGGAAGAAAGGACAAATAACAGGCAAATGACATTTTACAGTCTGACGGACGGTCAGTCCGCCGGATGTATCACATGCCGCAGAATGCCGGAGCACTCTGCGGCATGTTTTTTATTGTATGTGCGGATATGCCACCGGGCTGTATCTGTTTTGTCGCTCTCATTCTTGCGCCGCTCTGATTCCTGCGCCCCGCTGCGCTCCCCTGCGTCTGTACTGCCGTGAGCCTGCGCTGCGGAGAGGATGGGGCAGAGTCCGCGCCCTGTCAGGAAAAGCCCCGGTTGCGTAGCGCACCGCCTGTCCGCTATATCAGCCATGTATGTAAGGATGTATATTTATGGCTTTCCGGCAGTAAAAAATTTTGACAATCAAAAATCGTGAAATAGCTTCTCCCGATGCCGTCATGCCCCTGCGAAACGCCCGTTTTGCGCATGCCGCAACGTCGGAGTGCGCCTCTTGATGTTCGGAAGAGGCTTTTCCGCATCGCTGTAAAGGCTTTTTTGTGGCATGAAACGTGCTTTCCCGCAGGGTGAAAAAGGCTCTTCGGCACTGCGAAAGAGCCTTTTCGGGACAGTGGAAATGGCTGTCTTGTCTGCCGCATCCGTGCAAGTGGCTGTATGTCAGACACATCCGCGTGTCGCTCAAAATCCGCGTATTTGCTCCCGTCTTTTCTTCCTTGCGTGAAAACGCCGGTATTTCCGGGTTGACGTTCTACCGATATGCGTGTTTGTTCGTCATTCCCCGCTGTCGTCTGACTGTGTTTCCGGCACTTTCGCGGGCATATGGCAGAGTGCGAATTTAGCCGTAAGACGGTTGAAATATTTATTATATAAATTGAAAGAAACGATTTGTATATTACAAATTATTTCTTAATTTTGCATGGCATAAGCAAAAGATACGACATCGCAAGATACCTGTAAACATTTTATTTATGACGAATTCAAGTCCTGATGCTCTTTGGGACGAGTGCCTTGCGCTCATCAGAGGAAGCGTTACGGAGCAACAATATAAAGCCTGGTTTGAGCCTATCGTGTTCAAATCGTTCGATTCCGGCACCAAGACTGTTCTGGTGCAGGTGGACCGGTTTGTATATGAAGTGCTCGAGCAGAACCATGTAGAGCTGCTCACGCGCGTGCTCACACAGGTATTCTGCAACGATGTGAAACTCACCTACCGTGTCACCGACAGCGGAAGAAAGGGCACGGAGATACCCTCCGACATGCCTGAGAAACCGCTGCCAGACGCAAGGGCGCGCGAGACCGGCAGGCAGGGGCAGCCCAAGACACCGCAGCTCAACCCCCAGCTCGACATGCATCTCACCTTCAAGAACTACATAGAGGGTGAGAGCAACAAGCTTCCGCGCTCGGTGGGACTGTCCATCGCCGAGCATCCCCACAACATGCAGTTCAACCCTTTCTTCGTTTACGGACCGTCGGGATGCGGCAAGACCCATCTCGTCAACGCCATCGGAGTGCGCACACTTCAGCTATATCCGCAGAAGAGGGTGCTGTGCGTGAGCGCGAGACTGTTTGAGGTGCAGTACACCAACGCTGTTCTGCAGAACAAGATAAACGATTTCATAAACTTCTATCAGACCATCGACCTCCTCATTGTGGACGACATACAGGAGTGGGAGGACAAGAAGGGCACGCAGAACACTTTTTTCCATATCTTCAACCATCTTTTCCGTAACGGAAAACGCATCATCCTGGCAAGCGACAGACCGCCTGTGGAACTCAAAGGGGTGACAGACCGCCTGCTCACACGGTTCTCGTGCGGACTCATAGCGGAGCTGGAGAAGCCCAACGCGCAGCTTTGCGTGGACATACTCAAGAACAAGATACGTCGCGACGGGCTCAGCATTCCCGACGACGTGATAGCCTTTGTGGCGCAGACTGCGAACGGAAGCGTGAGAGACCTGCACGGAGTGATAAACTCGCTCATGGCATATAGCGTGGTGTACAACTGCAACATAAACATGCGTCTGGCTGAACGTGTCATCAAAAGGGCGGTAAAGGTGGACGACGAACCGCTTACTGTGGACGACATTCTCGAGAGTGTGTGCTCGCACTATGACGTGACTCAGGCGGCGATAATGGGGCGCAGCCGCAAGCGCGACATCGTTACGGCGAGGCAGGTGTCAGTATATCTCGCACAGAAATACACCAAGATGCCCTCCAGCCGAATAGGACGTCTCATCGGAGGACGTGACCATTCAACCGTGATTTACAGCTGTTCGCAGGTGGAGCAGCGCATGAAGGTAGACCCGACATTCGCCGACGACGTGGGCAGCATAGAGGCTTCGTTCAAGCTCAAACGCTGAAGCGGCTTTCCTTTTCCATTGCATTACATTATTATAATGTGCTTCTTGCGGCATGGCTCCGGCTGAATGATGTCCGGATGAGGTGTCCTGATGTTTGCGGGAATCCATGTCGCAGATGGCGGCACCGCATGTCTGACGCCGCATAAGGCGACCTATGAAAAAACGCACGGGACGTAATCAAATATAAAAAAGGACAAAGACAGTCTGTCATGACGTCTTTGTCCTTTGTCTTTGTGGTTATGATGAATGTGCGTTAAAGTGCCATCTTCACCTTCGCTCCTGCCATAACCCATATCCCGGGTTGCAATACGCTGCCTATGTCGTAGTATCTGTGGTTCGTGATATTGTCTGCTTTCAGATATATGTCATACCTTTCGGCTGTCCACGATAGCTTCGCGTCGAGCTTGGCATACGGATGATAGCCGTTCATGCGCTGCTGCCATCTCATGCTCCAGTGTGCGGTCAGCCTGCTCCATATGCGGTGGTCGAGCTGCACGCTGAGCTTGTGGCGCAGGTAGTCGAGGGCGTAGAGCGACCTGTATATGTCGCGTTCGGAGGTGTGTTTCTGGCTTATGTAGCCGTAGCCCACTTTCAGTTGGGTGAATATCGGGCATCCTGTCAGCAGGTCGGGGCGCACGGTCAGGTCGCACGCCACTCCGGTGTTGTCCACCTTGCCTATGTTCATCGCCTCATATTTTGTGCTTTCCTTGCTTTCGTATACCCAGTCAATGAGTTCCCGTCCGTGGTTGCGCGTCACGTAAGCCGTGGCTTCCCATTCCGGTCTGATGTATCTCACACCGGCTTTCATGGTGGTGTTTCTCTCCGGTTTCAGTGCGATGCTGCCCTTTTGCGCTGCGCTGTTGGCATACAGCTCGGTGTATGTGGGTATGCGCATTGCCTTGTTCCACGATGCGAATATTGTCCAGTGCTTGTCCGGTCTGTAGCTCGCGTCCACCCCGGGATACAGTCTGAAGCTGTTGTCAAGCCCGGTGTTTCTGTCTGCCGTCACTCCTGCCGACAGTCTGAAACTGCCTAAGCTGATGTAGTGTTCTATAAATAAGTCGGTGCATGTGCGCTTGCCTTCATGGTCGTATGAGCGTGTTGAACCGCTGATGCCGTGCTGACGGTCTCCGTCAAGCAGGTCTCCGTATGCGGTGCTTAGTATGTGTTCTCTTCTGATACCGGCTCCGGCTGTGGTCTGTCCAGCCGCCCACGACAACCTTGCATTGAGGGTCGCGCCGTAGACATCCATGCGGTGATAGTTCTCTCCGTTGTCTGCTCCGGTCTTACCACGTGTCAGCTGGAAGTGGTCGTAGCTTCTGTGACCGTATATTGCAGGACTTAACACAAAACGTCTGTCACCGAACGGCTTTATATCAGCGTTTACGGAGGCTATGTATCGGCGCGTCTCCTCATACTGGTTGTCGAACTTTGCGCTGTAGAACGTCGACGCCCCGTAGTCCTGCGACGTCACTCCCGTCTGCCACATCATGTCTGCATAGCGGGTGGAGAGGTTGCCCTGATAGAACAGTCTGCGTTTTATGAATCCGCTGTTCTTCGTCCCTCCGTCGCTGCGGCTTATGCCTCCGCCCAGCCGGTTGTTCGTGGTGCGGCTGTTGAGGGTAACCCCCGCCTCACCGCTTACAGTGCCGAACGAGCCTCCTTCGACTGTCGCGAAGGCGTTGCTGCGCTCCTTGCTTTTGGTCACGATGTTTATGGCACCGCTGAACGCAGGGTTGCCGAACACGCGAGCCGATGCCCCCTCGAGCACCTCAATACGCTGTATGTCAGATAAAGAAACGGGAAAGTCGGCGGCGTTGTGCCCGGTCTGCGGGTTGGAGATGTTGATGCCGTTGAGCAGGATGACCGTCTGGTCGAATGTGCCGCCGTTTATCGAGATGTCCGTCTGAACTCCAAAGCCACCGCGCTGACGGACATCCACGCCCGTGGCTGATTTTAATACATCGTTGACACTTTCTGCCGCAGCCCGTTGAATGTCGTCGGCTGTCGTGACAGAGACAATCATTGCCGGCTTCTGTTCAGCCAGCGGAGCCCACGCTCCGTTCACCACCACCTCGCCGAGCTTCACCTCCTTTTGTCTGAGTGAGTCTTTCTCGATAACGCCGCGCTTGGCTATGCCGTCCGCTTTGGCATGAGTCAGCGTTGCGACGCTAAGTGTTCCGATGAGCACTTCCTTACCCAGACAATTGAACAAGGCGTAGCTCTTGCGCGTGAAATGCGTGAAGATAAGAGCTGTGCGCGTGTTGAAAATTGGTCTGTACATAAATGTTGATATTAAAAAAACGGTGTAAAGGTAATAAAAAATCCTTGAAACGGCAACGGAGCACCGTCTCCGTCAACCTGTAGGAAAGCTTCTTCCAGCCGTGTGTGCAGGCTCTGTCTTCTTGCCGTCGTGGGTGAGATACACCATGTAGTCGCCGTCTCCGTCGAGCGTTATGCTGCTTCCGGCAGCCTCGTTGAGCGTTCCCTGCCACATGGCGGTGTATGCGTAGGGCTGCCATTTCAGTCCTTCACCAGTCAGACGGGAGCATGACAGGTTGAAGATGCTCACCTGCTGGCGTCTGAATGTGGCGAAGGTGTTCACGCCTTTTGCCGGTATGAAGTATCCGTTGTCGGTTATCATGACAGGCATGACGCCGAAGTCACGCATGTATCTTGCCAAAAGCGATATGTTGCCGAGCATGTGGTCCTCACGCTTTCCGGTAGAGCCGAGGTACGCAATGTGCCGGAATCCCTTGCCGATGCAGTAGCGGGTCGCCTTTGTCTGGTCGTTGTCGTCCTGTTCTTCTATGATGTGTATGATGTCGCGGTGGCTTTCTATGAAACCGGAGGGCATTGAGTCACCGTCCCCGACAATGGCGTCGGGTGTCAGACCGTGGCTCAACGCTGTCATCCCGGCGTTGTCGCAGCAGCACAGAAAAGTGCTTGCGCGCAGCACGGAAAGCGGTATGCGGTGGACGGGAAAGTCTCCGTCGCACAATATCACGGCATCGAATGCCGACCGTCCGTCAATGAGCGGATAGTTCATGTCTTGTGTTCTTTTGTTATTTGACAATCATTCTTCATATCAGTAGTGGCTCTACGGCTTGCCGGATTCGTCAGTATGGCGCGGAGAAAGAGCCTGTTCAAGCCTCTGGCGCGGTCATCATCCTCTTCCATCTGACGTATCCAAACACCGCAATGACGGCATAAGCTCCGTACAGCATGGCTTTGAACGGGATGCCCTTGTACGCATAGAGCACGCTGCACACCACGTCTACGACAATCCATATGAGCCATTGCTCCACATATTTGCGTGCAAGCGCCCACAGCCCGATGATGCTCAGAGCGTTCACAAAGCTGTCTGTCAGCGGCACGTCACTATCTGTGAATCTTACGAGAATGCCGTAGATGCCGATCCATGCCATCGCGAAAACGGCGGCAGAGGGTATTATCAGCTTCCGCCTGTAGTGTGTTACGGGCATCTCTCCTGCCGTTTTCTGTCCGCGTTTCCTGCCGTATCTCCACACGATGAAGCCATAGACAGCCGCCACGGCGTAGTATATAGCCATGCCGAAGTCGGCGTACAGTCCCGCCTCAAGATAGAGCACGATGTCTATGAGAGGCATTATGATGCTCGCAAACCACAGCCATATGCTCGCTCTATACTCCAGAACGATGTACACAATGCCTACAACCGTGCTCAGGATGTCAAGCATCATGAGCCGGTTGTCGGCTATGCAGTCCATTATACTGTTCATTTTCGCGTTGCTTAGAATGTGACGGAAAGATGCGCGAGGAAGTGAACGGGAGCCTGGGCGGAGTATGTCGACCATGCCCAACCACCGTCGTACGCCACTATCTTTCCCTTTTCGTTCCTGAAGTTCATCGAACAGCTTCCGTTGCTCTCGTACTCCTCGTTGAACAGATTGTACACTGTCACGCCCACGGTCGCGCTTTTCAGCCCTTTGACATTGAACGTATAGGACAGGTCGAGGTCGCTTACGAACATCGCGTCGATTACTGCGGAGGTGTAGGTCTTTCCGTCCCGGTTCAGATACTTCTTAAAACCGGAGTTCGTCATGTTCTGTTCGCTTACGTATTTGCTCATGAGCGACGCGCGCAGTCCCTTGTATTCGTAGGCGAATATGTTGTTGATGATGACATCGGGAGAGTATGCGAGCTTTGTCGTTCCTACGTTAGCGTATGACTGGCTCCAGTCTTCGTTTATCACCGTTACGCTCATGTTCTTTGCCCGGTTCCTGCTCAGTGTGGCGTTGATGTCCCATGCGAAGCCCTTGAAAGGACGCAGTCCGGCTGTCAGCTCGACGCCCATGCGGTAGCTGTCCTTTATGTTTCGCGCCACCATCTCGCCGTTTGAGTCCTGCGCTCCGGTGAGAACGAACTGGTTGTCGTAGTCCATATAGTAGAAGTTGACGCCTGCGTTGAATATCGCGGAGGTGTATCTGTAACCCACCTCAAGGTCGTTCAGCCGCTCGGCTTTAGGGTCCACGGCATCCGTCTCAGCCATCATGTCCTCAAAATCGTTGCGTGTAGGCTCTTTGTGGGCGATGGCGTAAGAGGCGTATACAGTGTGTCCGGGGGTGATGTCATACACAAGTCCGAACTTAGGATTGAAGAAACTGTAGTCTCGATCGAGCACGAGCGGTCTCTGCTTATGGCTGTCGTCGAACTCCTGCGATGTGCCGTCCATGGTGTAGCTTATGTGTCTGTACTGCATGTCGGCGTATGCGCTCAGTCCCGGAACGAACTCGTAGATTACCTTTCCGTATATGTTTCCGTCGGTCTTTACGGCGTTGTTGCGGTAGTATTCGTGGTCGGGACTGAGTATCACTCCGCCGTCATGATACTCCTTCCTGTCGTCCTCCGTCCATATGTAGGGACTTCCTGCCCACAGCACTTTGCCGAAGTGGTCGCCGTCATACCTGTTCCATCCGCCTCCGATGACGGCAGACAGACCGTTGTGGTTGTTGTAGTTGGCTGAGGCAATGAATCCGTAGAAGTCGTTGAGCATCTTTTTCTGTCTCACGATATTTGCCCTCAGGTCTGACGCTTCGGTCATTAGATACTTGTAGAGTTTCTGGTCTTCCTTCATCTGCTCGTAGTATCCGTCACCCCGTGTGTAGTGCAGTGCGACGTTGGTGTTCCATTCCTGCGACCATCTCTGGTTCCACAGAAGCTGGTAGTTCTGCTGATGATAGTTGTCGGTCTGGTTTTTATAGAAAGCCGTGTTGCCGTCCTTGTCGGTGTACATGCCGCTCGGGTTGTAGCTTCTGCCATACTTCTCCATGTCGGCTTTTGACGCATAGTCCCATGCCATGTATGTCTTTTCAGTGCCGTTGAACGTGATGAGCTTCACCACAGTGTTGTCGGCGAAGTATCCGCCTTGCATGAAGTAGGAGTTGAGTCTTGACGACGCCCTGTCAATGAAGCCGTCGCTGCCTATGTGTGACAGTCGTCCCTGAAAGCCCCAGTGCCCTCCGAGCAGTCCGGTGGAGAAACTGAGCGTCTCCTTGTGTGTGCCGTATGAGCCTCCGGAAAGGTCGAGCCGTCCGTACGCCTTGCCGCTGATGTTCTCCGTCTGCATGTTGACGGTAGCCCCGAACGCGCCCGCGCCGTTGGTGGAAGTGCCCACGCCGCGCTGTATCTGTATTGATTCGAGGTTGGAGGCGAAGTCAGCCATGTTGACCCAATAGAGCTGGCTGCTCTCCGCATCGTTCACAGGTATGCCGTTCGCGGTTATGTTTATGCGCGTGGGATCGGTGCCGCGTACATGTATGGCGGTGTATCCGATGCCCGTTCCCGCATCAGACGATGTGGTGACGGAGGGAGTGAAATTGAGTATCCACGGCATGTCCTTCCCCTTGTTAAGTATCCTTATCTGCTCTTTACCCATGTCAGAGTGAGCCACGGGAGTCTTTTCCCCGGCACGTGTAGACACCACCTGCACGTTCTGAAGTTCGTATGTCCTCAGTGTGTCGAGCCGTTCGCCTGTCGGCGAGGATGCGTTTATTGTTGCGGCACAAGCGAGTGCGGCAATCAGTAAAACTGTTTTTTCCATTAAATTGTATGATTTTAAAAATACACAAAAAGGGGTGCTTTTCATGTGTTGTCTTATTCCAACGCCGGTACTAACCGGATCTGGTCAGAGGGTTTAATCTCAGCCGGAAATCTCCGGCACCCCTTAACTTACTCTCTGTAAGTCGGACGCAAAGTTAATGTAAATAATCTTAACGGCAAAGAAAAACCGTTTTTTTCGTCGGAAAAGAAACGGAGGCACCGCTGTATTGTGTCACCGGAAAGCCTGGAGGGGACGATACTGACGGCTGTCACTGACGCATCTCTTCCTGTTCTATGTATTTCGGAGACGGACCATACCTGTTGCAGAACGGCTGGCTGTCCTGACATAACATTACGATAAGTACTATCGTGTAGACGGGAGCGACAATGTAGAAAAGTAAAATCCCGACTGTGACAGTAATGAAGACACTTCCGTTCCTCAGGCTTGAGTGCAGACTGTCGTGCGCGTGCATGGAGCCTGCCGCACCGTATACGGCATCAGCCACACAGGAATAGCATGACTGAAACAATATAAGCATCAGGAACAACACGGGCAGCAGCAGGAATGTGCCGTACCACCAGCCGCTTCTGCCGGTGTCGTGAAGCCGTCTGAAGGTGAGCGGAACCTTTGAGAACTCAAACAACAAGAATATTATGGGTGTTACGATGAAGCGCGTGGGAATGAAGATGAATACGAACGGAACCGCGAACGACTCCACAACGCTGATTGCCAACATTGTCCACCAGTATTCGGAGCGGCGCGAACGTCCGCTGAACTGCATCGGCTTGCTCATCGACTCGCCCAGAGCGTCGGTGAACTCGAGTGACGGGATGAATCTGTTCTGTTGCATATGATGTGTTGTAAGCATGCTTTGCGCGTTGTCAGGCGGCGTGTGTCAGTTTATCCCGATGAGCGACTGGTCGGGCAGTTTGCCCATGTCGGGGAAGTCCATGAATATTATTCTCACGTTGCTGTAGTCCTTATGGTCGTACTCGGCGTTGTTTATCGCGACCGCAATCACGCCGTGATCTCTTCTCCATGTGGTCTTGTAATCGCACCGGTCGGTAGTGACGTAGAGCATGCGGTTGTCGTATGGCACCGGATTCTCGAACACCTCTATCGACGCGTATGGCTGTCCCATCTTTTTGGTGAGCAGTTTTTTCATGTCCTCATAGTCGCCCGACAGTTCCGGCCATGTGTCTCTGAACGGCAGCGACACGGCTACGCTTGTCACCCTTTTGCCCATGTTGACAGAATAGACATATATCTCGCAATCCTTGTATCCTCCGAAGTCGCCTTTGAAAATGGCGACTCCTTCTTCTGTCACCTTAGAGAAGGTGAGGCCTTTTTTTATCATCTTGTTCACAAAAGAGTTGAGCGTGCCTGTTATGGGTGTCTCCATAAACTCGAGATGTTTCAGCGTATCAGTTCCGGCAGGCGGTATCTGCGTCTGTGCCGCCGCCGTCAATGTGAGCGCGAGGCATAGCAACAATGTCATTGTACGTTTCATATCATTTCCTCCCTTTATGCTTGTGGTTCAGTAGTATGTGCCATTCGTATTTGCCGCAGGTATCCCCGCAGCTTGCAGACTGTTTATGTCTCTTCTTATTACAAAGTTAAGAAAAAAGCATACAAACTGTATATTCTGCCAATATAATTTAACATATAAGAGCCGTAAAAATACGCCTCATGACTCTAATTGTGACTTATACGAACCTTGAAAAAGAGATTGATGTTGTAATAATACTGCGCAGGCAAGTGTTAAAAAAACACCCTTCAAAATGCCGGAAAATTCTCGGAGTTTTCTTTATGTGCGATTATGGCGTGAAAAAGGCGATTTTTCGTGACTTTGTCAATTGCTTGTGTGTCAGCCGATTGTGCTGTTATTGCTTATGGATATGCTATTGCCGATGATGCGGAAGAGGCTTTCCGGCATTGCGAAACGGTGCTTTCGGGTTTCCGGTAAAGCCTTTTTCATGCATCAGGAGAGGCTTTCCGGCAGTGCGATAAAGCCTCTTTGGCAATTCAGAAGCCTTTTCGGAGACACGGAAGACACACCGGAGGGGTGTGCCAAAGTGCAAAAACTGTGTTTTGGGATTATTTCCGATGTGTTCCGGAATTGTTAATTTTGAGTTGGGTTTTCATTAATGCAAGTTAAAAAAATAGCGTCCGACGGATGTTTTCAGAGTCTGGCACGCTGACAATACGAGGGTTTGGGCTATCTTTGTATAAGATAAGCCTCGGCTCGGCAATGTCCTGACTGATAAGACTGCGTCTTACCGTCATGCCGTTGCTCTCGCCTTGCATTATCTTTGTATAAGATAAGCTGCACTCGGGAAAGTAAGAGCAAGCTCTCTTTCCACTCGTTTGCATTATCTTTGTATAAGATAAGCTTCGGCTCGGCAATATCAAGTCCGGTAAAACGAAGTTTTCCCGTCTTGCTGCTGCTCTCGCCTTGCATTATCTTTGTGGAAACATAAATACTATTTGCAAATAGTAAAAATAAGGAGGACATACAGAATGAAACTGCTTGTGATAGAGGATGACGCTGACCTTCGCGAGATAATCGTGAGGTCGCTGGAGAAAGAGCGTTATGTGGTGGAGACAGCCGCCGACTGCGCCACGGCACGCATGAAGGTGTTCGTGTATGAGTATGACTGCCTGCTGCTCGACATAATGTTGCCTGACGGCAGCGGTCTTGACATCCTGCGCGAGATGTCGGCTCGGGGACGGAAGTGCAACGTCATAATACTCTCCGCCAAGGATTCTATAGAGGACAAGGTTACGGGTCTTGACCTCGGAGCGGACGACTATCTTGCCAAGCCGTTTCATCTCGCAGAACTGCACGCGCGCCTGAAAAGCGTCATGAGGCGCAGCCGCAACGACGGGGATAACGTCATGAGGATGGCAAACGTGTGTGTGCACACCGACAGTTTCATTGTGGAGGTGGACGGAAAGCCCATGGAGTTGGGCAGAAAAGAGTATGACATACTGACCTACTTCATGAACCGACCCGGCAGACTCATAGAGAAGCAGATGCTCGCGGAAGCAGTGTGGGGCGACTATATCGATGTGGCAGACAACTTCGACTTTGTATATGCCCAGATGAAGAACCTGCGCAAGCGTCTCAGGGCAGCCGGTGCGGGCTTGGAGATAAAGACAGTCTACGGTTTCGGTTACAAGCTTGTGGAGATATGAGACTTATAAACTACATATCGCTTCGCCTCTCGCTGATAGCCGCCGTGGTGCTGGGCTTCTGGTCGGTGTTCTTCTATTTTGCCATCATAGACGAGATAAACGATGAGGTGGACGACTCTCTGGAGGACTACGCCGAGCTCGTCATACGCCGCGCTCTTGCCGGAGAACCGCTTCCCACCGCCTCAAGCGGCTCCAACAACCAGTATTACCTGCGCGAGGTGTCGGCTGAGTATGCCGGCAGCCATCAGCACGTGCGCTATGAGGACCGCACGGTTTATATCAGGGAAAAGCGCGAGTTTGAGCCCGCGCGGGTCATCACCTATATATATACCGGTGACGGCGGACGCTTCTTCGAGGTGGAGGTGTCGGTCCCGACAATAGACAAGGCTGACCTGAAGGAAGCCATATTCTACTGGCTTCTGTTCCTTTACGTAGCCATTCTGCTCGGTTTCGTGGTGCTCAACCTTGTTGCCGTGAAGCGCAGCATGCGTCCGCTGGCTGTGCTGCTGAAGTGGGTGGACGACTACCGGCTGGGTCGTGAGAACCGCAGACTGGACAATCCGACTTACGTTACGGAGTTCAGAAAGCTGAACGAGTCTGTGGTGCGCTCCATGAAACGCAGCGAACAACAGTACGAACAGCAGAAAATGTTCATAGGCAACGCCTCTCACGAGATGCAGACTCCGCTCGCCGTGTGTCAGAACCGCATTGAGATGCTGCTCGACGACGGCAACCTCACCGAGCAGCAGATGGGCGAGCTGGTGAAGACGCTCGGCACTCTCGGTCAGCTGTCGAGGCTCAACAAGTCGCTCCTTCTGCTCTGCAAGATAGAGAACGGGCAGTTCACTGATGTGGAGGAGGTGGACATGGACACGCTTGCGGAGCAGCTCATGGGCGACTACGGAAGTGTGCTGAAGACGCGCAACATTGAGGTGAGCGTCGTGAGAGAGGCGCACTGGCATGTGAGGATGAACCCCATGCTCGCATCGGTGCTTGTGGGCAATCTGCTGAAAAACGCCTTTGTGCACAACGTGGACGGCGGACGTGTGGAGGTGAGCATAAACAGCCATGGCATGACGGTGGCAAACACAGGCAGCGGCGGTGCCCTTGACAGGACAAAGATATTCACCCGTTTCTATCACACGAGGGGCATGAAAAGCTCCACGGGCATCGGTCTGTCGCTGGTGAGTGCCGTGTGCGGGCTTTACTCCTTCGGCATAGACTACCGTTACGAGAACGGTATGCATACGTTCGAGGTGACAGACAGGCGCGGATGAACGCCTGTCCGGAGATGCCTTGATGCGGTGAGGGCGGCGTAAAGGGCAGGTTCTTGTTCTTAATAAAAGTTAATCATGGGGTAAAATCCCGTTATTTCAGATTCATTTCAGATTCACTTCCCAACTTTGCGGTACGGAAGTCAGAACGGCAGGAAGCGGTCGTCAGACAATGCGGCAATACGGTTTCTGACCCGTAGAGAGGACAACAGACGAAGTAATAACCCTTAAAAAGAAATGAATATGAAAAGATTTATGAAAGTCGGCATCGCAGCATTGCTCTGCCTGTTTGTAGTGAGTGTAAACGCAGTGGCTTCAAACGACAAGCCTATAGAGGTGTCGCAGCTTCCCCAGACGGCGCAGCAGATTCTGAAAAAGGACTTCGGCAAGATGAAGGTTGCGCTGGCGAAGATGGAGTCGGGACTCTTCGACACAAGCTATGACATCATATTCACCAACGGCGACAAGGTGGAGTTCGACGGCAAAGGCAACTGGACAGAACTGAAATGCAAATACTCGCAGGTTCCGGTATGGCTCATCCCGCAGGCTATAAAAAAGTATGTGAACGAGAATTATCCGTCTGCAAAGGTCATAGAGATGGAGAGAGACCGCAGCGAGTATGACGTGAAGCTTAGCACAGGATTGGAAATCACGTTCAACAAGAAGTTCCAGGTGACTGACATAGACAATTAAACGGAAGGCTGATATTATGAAATGGAGACTCTATGTTGTGGCTTTGATGGTCGCGGCATTCGTGACCACAGCCTGCAGCGACGACGATGACAGATTCACGGCGGATGATGTTCCGGTGAAGGTTATGGAGACTTTCAAGGCAAAATATCCTGATACGATAGCCCATTGGGAAAAAGAACGCGGCAGGATAAAGGCTGAGTTCGTTGTGAACGGGCAGGAGACGGAGGCGTGGTTTGAGACCGACGGCACGTGGATAGGCACCGAGACCGACTTCAGAGGCACGCTGCCGGATGCGGTGCGCAGCCTTATCGAAACAGAGTATGCCGGTTACACGATAGATGATGTGGACTGGGTGGAGACGCCTTCGGTGAACTATTTCAGCATCGAACTGGAGAGACATGGCAAGCCGGATGTGAGGCTTCTCATAAAGGAAGACGGCACTTTGCTTGGATGAAAACCGTTTTCTCCTGACAAGACATAATGAAAGGAGGTTGCAGCCGGATGTGGTCTGCAACCTCCTTTGCATATTGTCGATGACATGCCTGCGCCCATTTGTGCCGCGTAAGGCATTTTGCGTGTGGGCGTGTGAGCATCTACTTGCCTTTGTGATAGCCCACAGGATTGTTGAGAAGCGGCAGGGCCGTGTCGCCGAGACGCAGTATCTTCTTCAGCGCGGCGGTATCCATGGTGGCTCTCGGCACCGTGACGAGTCCGTTGCCAGCACAGAACAGGCATATGTTCTGCGACACATAACCGGCGTCCATGGCGGCTGTCATGCGTGTGCGTTCGTTCTTCGCGTCGCCCAGCCTCGACAGTTCGGACACGAGCACGAGCGATACGGGAAAGCCGTTGACGAAGTCCTGACCTCCCGCGACCGCGCTACGGTGGTCGCCTTCGGTGATGAGCTGCAGACGGTTCTCGGCGGCAACATATTTGTATGCGCCATTCCGGCTTATCACATACACGTCGATGTCCTGACGGTTGAGTGCCGACGGAGCCGTGCGCTTGTTGTCCGCGGTCCGGTTTATGCCGTTGGCAGCCCATAGAAGGTTGGACAGGTCTTCCTTGCTCAGGTCTTTGTCGGCGCACTCACGGTGCGACTGTCTCTGTGCGAGCGACTTCATAATGCTTGCCCCCTTGTCTGTGTCTGGCGGCAGAAGCGTTATGTCCTTGTCGCTTTGTGCGGTTGCGCATGATGACAATACTGCCATCATGGCGGCAAACATCATCTTTTTCATGTTGCGGTTGTTTTAGTGTTGATAAAAAACGGATGGTACAGCATGATGTGCCCATGCCGTGACCATCCGTCGCGATGTATGTCTCTGTAGTTTATTTACAGCTTGGAGTCCACGGCTTCAGTTGCTTGAAGAAGTCGTTGCCTTTGTCGTCCACAAGGATGAAAGCGGGGAAGTCCTCAACGTGTATCTTCCATACGGCTTCCATTCCGAGTTCGGGATATTCCAC
>ULSM01011027.1_pt1 | contig 57900 bp, 88 predicted proteins | sample 1956381 | NCBI WGS metagenome assembly ULSM01 (sample SAMEA4835710, study PRJEB28245) | human gut metagenome | biome: gut microbiome; material: fecal sample | place: Denmark | collected 2008 | reverse complement strand
GACGGAAGAAACTAGTCGATATCTCAATCAAAGCCCTCCAATACTATAAACATATATGGAAAGAAGGAGTCATAAGTGAGTAGAAAGACCGATGAAGTGGTTCGGTATCGTCGGCCTCCTGCGCTGACTCCGGATCAGAGGGAGAATGAACTAATCGGTTTGGCCGTAGATTTAGCCGAACAGCAGCTAAGGAATGGGACAGCGTCGTCTCAGGTCATCGCACACTATTTAAAACTCGGTTCATCCCGAGAGCGTCTGGAAAAAGAGCGACTAATCAGTGAGAATCGCATGCTGCGTGCAAAGGCAGAAGCTTTGGATTCCCAGAGAAGGACAGAGGAGCTCTATGCTGAGGCTATCCTTGCAATGCGGGGCTATGTTGATATCTCCGACGCAGTAGTTGTTGATGAAGTTGGAGATGATGGACGATGATTCGGTGCTACAAGGATCTTCGGAGGCTTATAAGTTTCGAAGAGCGATACCGGTATCTTCGGCTTACTGGACAGGTCGGTGAGTCAATATTCGGTTTCAACCGTCATTTTAATCAAACATTTTACCAATCTAATAAAAGATGGAAGACGGCTAGGCAAAAAGTCATATTACGAGACAATGGCTGCGATTTAGGGATTGCTGATCGGATTATAGGAAAGGGCTTGACCGTCCATCATATGAACCTTGTCACCCTAGATGATATTCTTGAAGATCGTGACTGGATCTATGATCCTGAGTATCTGATTTGTGTATCCGATAGAACGCATAAAGCGATTCATTATGGTGATGAGTCGCTTTTAATTATGCCGCCGAAAGAAAGATCCCCCGGCGATACAAAACTTTGGTGAAAGGAGCTATATGAGTTGGATAGTATTCTCTATAGCATAAAGAAATTAATTGGTTTGGAAGCCGACTATGATGCGTTCGATGCTAGCATCATCATTTTTATTAATGGCGCATTTTCGACGCTTCAACAAATGGGCATTGGACCTCTTACTCCATATCGAATTCAAAATATCGCTAACGTTTGGTCGGAATGGTCGGACGATCCTTTCGTCGTTGAAGAAAGTAAGAACTATGTATACTTACAGGTTCGAAAAGCATTCGATCCCCCGACCAGTTCATATGTTATGGACGCATTAGAGAAGCAGATATCTGAATTGGGATGGCGATTATATACGCATTGCCAAAAAGAATATTGAGAGGAGATTAATAACTAATGTATGAACTTTATCATTATAACATTCCCGGTTCGCATTGGGGTATTCGTCGATTTCAAAATAAAGACGGTACACTCACAGCGCTCGGAAGGGAACGATATAGGAAATCTCAAGCCAACGCGAGTTCAGACAATACTCCCCAAAAAAAGAAGATTTTTGGAATACTCAGTAAGGAGCAACGTAAAAAAACTCAGACTGATATGAGCTCCGACGATACTCCTCGAAAAAAGAAGGTTTCCGAGATGTCTGATAAGGAACTTCAAGACGTAGTCAACCGATTGCGAAATGAACAAACGTACGCGCAATTAACTGCACCGAAAAAGAATCCAATCCTTCAGGCAGGAATGAAAGCCGCTATTGGCATTATAGAATCGAGCGGTAAATGGCTGGTTTCTCGTGCGATAGAGAATGTCAAAGAGAGTCAGGCGAAAGAAAGAGCCAAAGCAGAAGATGAGCGAATCCGAAAATTGATAGATTCACGTGCCGATCCAACGAAACTGAGCTCTAAGGACTTGAAGCTATACAACGAGCGGATACAAAATGAAACGACAGCATACACTCGAAGTCTGATATACCTCGCTAAACAGAACGAAGCTAAGGCCTCGGCAGAAGAAGAAGCTCGATATGAAGCATGGCTAAAGGGGCGATCGGTGCTTAATCGATCTGGTTACGTTTGAGCAGACTTTCAAATACAGCCACACCTAAATACTACGGCGAGTTTCGAGACGCTGTGATGCGCGGGGAAATTCCGGTTTGCCAAACCATTTCGATGGAGATGAATCGGATCGACGGACTTATCGCAAATCCCGGAATTTACTATGATCCAGCTCCTATTGAGCATTTTATAAACTTCTGTGAGAACGAGCTAGTTTTGACTGACGGATCAGACTTCCATATGCTGGATAGTTTTAAGTTATGGGCAGAGCAGGTGTTCGGATGGTACTACTACATAGAGCGAACTATATACCAGCCCAATCCATCAGGTCAAGGCGGAGAGTACGTTCGAAAACTAATTAAAAAGCGCCTTACCAAGAAGCAGTATCTCATTGTCGGACGAGGTGCTGCCAAGTCGATCTATGATAGTTGTCTGCACGCATATTTTCTGACCGCCAACAACAAAACCACCAGTCAGATAGCAACTGCGCCAACGATGAAGCAAGCAGAGGAGATTCTTAAGCCATTAAAAACAGCTATAACAAGAGCAAAAGGACCGATGTTCAAGTTTTTAACGGAAGGCTCTCTTCAAAACACAACTGGCTCTAAAGCAAATCGCGTGAAATTGGCACCGACTAAAAAGGGAATCGAAGACTTCATGACTAACTCGATTCTTGAGGTTTTGCCAATGGACATCGATAAGCTTCAGGGATATCGGCCGAAAATGTCGACCGTAGACGAATGGTTGAGTGGTGACGTTCGCGAAGACGTCGTTGGAGCTATCGAGCAAGGCGCTAGCAAATTGGACGATTACCTAATCGTCGCAACAAGCTCAGAAGGAACTGTTCGTAATGGCAGCGGCGACACAATCAAAATGGAACTACTGAGCATCTTGAAGGGCGAATATTATAACCCGAGCGTTTCAATTTGGTACTATCGTCTCGACGACGTAAAAGAAGTATCCGACCCCGCAATGTGGATCAAAGCCAATCCGAATTTAGGAAAGACCGTTACTTATGAGGCATATCAACTGGATGTAGAGAGAGCGGAAAAAGCCCCTGCTTCCAGAAATGATATTCTGGCAAAACGTTTCGGAATTCCGATGGAAGGCTACACCTACTTCTTTACGTATGAGCAGACTCTGCCCCATCCGCATCAAGATTTTTACGGAATGCCCTGCGCAATGGGTGCCGATCTTTCGCAGGGAGACGACTTCTGCGCATTTGCATTCCTGTTCCCACTTAAAGGCGGTGCCTTTGGTGTAAAAGCACGATGCTACATCAGTTCTATTACACTTGCTAAACTTCCGAGTGCTCTTCGATTAAAATACGACGAGTTCATCGAAGACGGCAGTTTGATAATTCTCGATGGTACCGTCTTGGATATGGGTGCCGTGTATGATGATCTCGACCAATGGCTCATATCCGAGGTATCGTATGACGTTCGAGCATTCGGCTACGATCCATATAATGCCAGAGAATTCGTCGAACGATGGGCAAGAGAGAACGGCGCTTATGGAATTGAAAAGGTGATACAGGGAGCAAAAACAGAGACCGTTCCTCTTGGTGAGATCAGATTGCTCGCTGAGGAAAGATTGCTTCTTTTCGATCAAGGAATTACGACGTTCTGTCTTGGAAATGCAATTACCCTCGAAGACACGAACGGAAATAGAAAACTGATGAAAAAACGGCACGAGGCCAAGATCGATGTTGTCGCAGCGCTTATGGATGCTTACGTAGCTTATAAGCTAAATAAAGATTCTTTTGAGTAATAAGATAGGAAGGTCGTTTGATGGATTTATTCCATTATGGCGTGAAAGGCCAAAAGTGGGGCGTTCGCCGATTCCAAAATAAAGATGGGACACTTACAGCAGAGGGGCGAGCACATTGCAAGATGCTTCGAGAAACGCATCATAAAAGACGTGCTAACTCCGAAGTCATGAAAGCCATTGAAGCCGGAAAGATTTCAGTGAAGGTGAACGTCAGTAATCAGACGAAGCATATACAGGGCAGTCATAATTTTGAAATAGGAAAGAGCTATATACTTGGAAATCTTAAAGATTGCCAGACACTAATTTCAGAACTGTATGGAACTGGGCAAGCATTAGTTAAAGGTAACAACGGCGAATTTAATAACAAAGAAAGGGTCAGAGCTTCCCGAGAATTCGGAGTATACGTCAATGAAGAAACCAAGCAGGAATCCAAGACTCGATATGGAATCATCCATTATGGAAAAGCCGGAGCGCACATTATTCCGGCAAGAAGTAAGGAGTGATTGACCGTGCATCTGGAGAAATATGACGGAAAGAACGTTCGTATTGTCACAATCGACGGTGAAGTATTTGTTGGTTTCGTCTACTATTTCAGTCCGGGAGACGAAAACGAGAACGGTGAAAATTCGATTATTGTCGATCTTCCTGACGGTAGGGCTTTTGATTTCGACGAATCCGATATTCTTAAAATTGAAGTTGTTTCTGACGAAAAGAGTAAATGAACTTCTTAGATAGACTTCAACACGGATGGAATGCATTCCTAAACAAAGACCCTCCGAAGATTCAATACGGAGGATATTACGGCGGAACTCGACCGGATCGACCTCGATACACGCGAGGAAATGAGCGATCAATCGTCTCCGCCATTTACACCCGAATTTCAATCGATGCAGCGGCTACGTTGTTTGAGCATGTACAGCTCGACGACGATGGCCGTTTTTTATTTGCCCGAAAGAGCGGTCTGAATGAATGCTTGACCGTCTCTGCCAACATCGATCAGACGGGGCGCGCCTTCATGCAGGACGTAATTCAGTCGATGCTAGACGAAGGCTGTATCGCGATCGTTCCCGTAGATACTACGAATGATATTACAAAAACGGGAGGCAACGCATTCGACATCAATTCGATGCGCGTCGGTAAGGTCGTAGATTGGTTCCCTCAGCATGTTAGAGTAAATCTTTATAATGAGCGGACTGGCATTAAGGAAGATATTATACTCCCCAAAAAGTCCATATCCATTATTGAGAATCCATTCTTTTCTGTGATGAATGAACCCAACTCGACCATGCAGCGACTCGCTCGAAAACTTAGTTTACTCGATCGGATTGATGAGCAAAGCGGTGCTGGGAAACTGGATCTAATCATTCAGCTCCCATACGTCGTAAAATCAGAGGCTCGTAAAGCGCAAGCAGAGCAACGACGAAAAGACGTCGAGATGCAGCTTTCCGGAAGCAAATATGGTATTGCGTATACGGATGGAACTGAAAAGATCATTCAGCTAAATCGCTCTGTCGAGAATAACTTGATGTCGCAGATTGAGTATCTTACCAATATGGTCTATAGCCAATTGAGTATGACTGCGTCTGTGCTTGACGGAACTGCTGATGAGAAGACCATGCTCAATTACTATAACAGGACAATTGAGCCAATTCTCTCCGCGATCGCTGACGAGATGAAGCGGAAATTCTTGACCAAAACCGCTCGATCGCAGGGTCAGGACATCGAATTCTTCCGTGAGCCGTTCAAACTCATGCCTGCGGATCAAATCGCAGAAACGGCGGATAAGCTCACACGTAATGCGATTCTTAGCTCGAACGAAATTCGGCAGATTATCGGCTTCAAGCCTTCTGAGGATCCGGATGCAGATAAGCTGCGTAACAAGAATCTCAACGCTTCCGATCAGATAATTGAGGAGGAAGCTAACGAACAGACTCAAGCTCAAGAAAGGAGTCCAGATGAGTAAATATGACTTTAGTGGCTGGGCGACCAAGAATGACCTTCGATGCAGTGACGGCCGAACGATTCGACGCAATGCTTTTGCGGGCGACGACGGCCGTACTGTTCCGCTGGTCTGGCAGCACAGTCATAATAACCCCGAAAATGTGCTCGGGCATGCGCTCCTTCAAAATAAGGACGAAGGTGTATACGCCTACTGCACGTTCAATAATACCGATAGCGCACGCCATGCTAAGGAGCTGATCCGGCATGGCGATATTTGTGCCCTTTCGATTTATGCCAACGGTCTTAAGCAGGATCATGGCGACGTTCTCCATGGTTCGATCAAGGAGGTTAGCCTCGTGCTCGCTGGTGCAAATCCGGGCGCTCTGATCGATTACATGGATATTCAGCATGGCGAAGAAGCGGCTACCGAAGCGCGCATTTACACAGACATGGGTATTTCGCTCGAGCATGCTGACGAACCGGAAGAAGGAGAGAAGAAAATGGCAGATACCAATAAAGAAAAGACGGTAAAAGATGTCTTTGACACCCTCAATGAGGAGCAGAAGAACGTTGTATATTATCTAGTCGGTCAGGCTATGGACTCCAAGGGAGAAAGCGAGGCCGATGACAAAGAGGAGGATAAAGAAGTGAAGCATAACGTCTTTGAAAATGATACCCCTGAGAACACTCTTACCCATGCGGAATTTATGGAAATTGCGAACGATGCGAAGCGTTGTGGCTCTATGAAGGATGCCTTCCTCGCCCATGGCATCGAAAACGTCGGTATGCTGTTCCCGGAATCGCACAACCTGAATACTCCCCCGGAGTTCATTAAACGTAAGGACGACTGGGTTGCTAAGGTAATGAATGCCGTTCATAGAACTCCGTTCTCTCGTGTCAAGTCTATGTTCGCGGATCTGACTGAGGATGAAGCCCGTGCTAAGGGCTACATTAAGGGCAAGTTCAAGAAGGAAGAAGTGTTTAGCTTGCTTAAGCGAACGACTGATCCGACTACGATCTATAAGAAGCAGAAGATGGACCGCGATGACGTTCAGGATATTACCGATTTCGACGTCATTGTGTGGCTGAAGCAGGAAATGCGCATGATGCTCGAAGAGGAATGCGCGCGTGCTATCTTGACCGGTGATGGTCGCCTTACGTCCAGTGACGACAAGATTGCTGAGGATCACGTTCGCCCGGTTTGGACCGATTCCGATCTGTTTACGATCAAGGTTCCGGTTACCGTTGCACAGAGCGCCAGTGAATCTGATATCGCCAAGGCTACTATTCGTGCGATTATCAAGAGCCGCAAGAATTATCGTGGCTCCGGCGATCCGGTGTTCTATACGACGGAAGACGCTATCACCGATATGCTGCTTCTCGAGGATACGACGGGACGTATTATCTACGACTCCATGGATAAGCTCAAGACGGCGCTTCGTGTCAAGGATATTGTAACTATTCCGACCATGGAAGGCCTTAGCCGAGACGTTACCAATGGTGTCAAGGTTGAAACCCATAATCTGGTTGGTCTGATCGTCAACCTTAACGATTATAATGTCGGTGCCGATAAGGGCGGCGCGGTCAATATGTTCGATGATTTCGATATTGACTACAACGCGCAGAAGTATCTGATCGAGACCCGCTTCTCTGGTGCTCTGACGAAGCCTTATTCTGCTATGGCGATCGAAACTGTCGTTTCCGCTGGCTAAAAATCAAAATGGAGGTAAAACATAATGGCTGTTAAGAATCCTGAATGGTATAACAAGCTCGTTCTCGGTAGCATGGATAAGCACATGATCTATGGCGATCTTGCGCACAAGTATGTTGATGCATCCGTATATACGGCAGTTTCTGACACCGAAAATAGCTGCACGGTACTGGTCAAGGGTATTTATAAGGCGACCGGCACTCCGAAGTACAACGAAATCGCGGCCACTTCCGAAGAAGTTTATCGCGACTATATTTCGGGGTCTATGCTGATTTGTGACAATGTTGCAGATACTCCTGCTTTCTTCAGGCCGTCCGGAATGACGTTCGATCTGACCAAGGTGGTCGATGGCGGCGCTTCTCCTATCACGGTCACTTATGCCAAGCCGAAGGCCGGTACCTCCGAAGAGACGTTCGAAGTTGTCAAGTGTGAGACCAAGGAACGCTATACGGCTGCTTAACGTATGGCTAAATTCTATGGTGTAGTGGGATATGCCGAAACAAAAGAAACGGAGTCCCCCGGAGTTTGGGAGGAGCAAGTTACTGAACGAACTTATTATGGGGACGTGCTTCGAAATACACGTCGGAGAGATAACGCAAATGGTCAACTGAATGACAATTTGAATGTCAATAATCTGATTAGTATTTTGGCGGACGCATATGCCTATGATCATTTCTTTGCTATTCGCTACATCGAATGGATGGGGGCGCGTTGGAAAGTCACTGATGTTGAAGTTCAGCGCCCTCGTCTTCTTTTGACGATTGGCGGTGTTTACAATGGGCCAGAGAGCGGATCTTCATCGTAAATTTGAAATCGCATTGGGAAGCAAAAATGTGTATTTTCAACCACCTGAGACAGTAAAACTGAAATACCCATGTATTATTTACGGTCTATCTAAGCTATCTATCAAGCATGCTGATGATAGACCGTATTTGATTGATCGAGCGTATGACGGTATTCTGATTGACCGCAATCCAGACAATAGAATTCTGGACGCACTTTTGAAATTCCCGTTGTGCGAGTTTGGAAAACCATATCCGGCGGATAATCTTAATCATTATCCGTTTACTATCTATTACTAAAATCAAAATGGGAGGAAACCATATGAGGATTGTTTGGGACGGAGACGGCCAGCGTTTCTTTGAAGCTGGTGTTCGGAATTGCATTCTTTATACTCGTGATGAAACGAATAAGTGGAAGAACGGAGTCGCGTGGAATGGCATCACGGGAATTACCGAAACCCCGGATGGTGCGGAAGCAAATGATATGTATGCTGACGACATCAAGTATGCGTCGCTGCGAAGCGCAGAAACATTCGGTGGTTCTATCGAAGCTTATATGTATCCGCCGGAGTTCGCTGTATGTGACGGCAGCGCTACTCTTGCCTCGGGTGTATACATCGGTCAGCAGGCTCGCAAGCCGTTCTCCCTGTGCTATCGAACGATGGTTGGCAGCGACGTACTTGGCACCAATGATGACGAGTATAAGCTACACATCGTATACAATGTCACTGCTTCTCCGAGTGAAAAGAGTTACGAGACTATCAATGATAGTTCGGATGGTATCACGTTTAGCTGGGACTTTGAAAGCACCCCGGTTGCCTGCACCGGCCATAAGGCTGTATCCACGATTGTGATCGATACGACGCAGCTCGACGAAGGTGGAAAGACTAAGCTCGAGACGCTGCTTGACAAGCTGTATGGAACCGAAAGCACTGAACCGGAGCTTCCGACGCCGGATGAAATTAAGCAGATCTTTGCTGCTTAATTTGCTGTAAATTGCAGACATTTGAAAGGAGAGACCAATTTTATGCTTAAGAAAACGATTACTTATACTGACTATAATGGCCTTAGCCGCACTGAAGACTTCTTCTTTAATCTGACGAAGGCTGAACTTCTCGAATGGGAACTTGGAACCGAAGGCGGCATGCAGCGTCTTTTGGAAAAGATCGTAGCTGAGAACGACCGCGTTAAGATTGTCAACATGTTCAAGGAAATCGTGTTGAAGGCCTATGGCGTGAAGAGCCCCGATGGTAAACGATTCGATAAGGTTATTGATGGCCATAGAGTCGCGGATGATTTCGTCCAGACAGAGGCGTACAGTGATCTTGTTATGGAGCTGCTGTCGGATCCAGATGCCGCCGCGAAGTTTGTTAATGGTATTGTTCCGAAATTCGAGCAAAGTGGTGCTCCGGTTCCGTTTAAGCCAGCGAATGCATAAGGATGTGATAAGGAATGCTTGAGATTACGGTGCCTGCCGGAGAATACTTTGACGAAATGACCAACGAGTTCATCGAAACAAAACAGACGGTACTGCAACTCGAGCATTCCCTCATTTCGCTTTCAAAATGGGAATCAAAATGGAAAAAGCCATTCATTGGAAAAACGCCAAAAACAATCGAAGAGAGTGTTGATTATGTTCGGTGCATGACAATCGGAAGAGTTGATCCTTCTGTTTATCATGGGATAACATCGGATATGATGGACCAAATCAATCGATATATTGATGATTCAATGACGGCTACCACCTTCTCCAATCGCAATCCTCAAAAAGGAGCGCAAAGTAGGATTACTGCTGAGATTATCTATTATCAGATGACTGCGCTGGGGATTCCATTTGAGTGCGAAAAATGGCATCTCAATCGCCTTTTGACATTGATCCATGTTTGTTCGCTCAAGCAACAGCCTGCCAAAAAGATGAGTAATAGAGCGCTTGCTCAACGAAATACGGCGCTCAATGAAGCACGGCGACAGAAAGCTAGATCGAGGGGATGATTCTGGTGCCTCAGACTATTACATTTCAGCATAGAGGCAACTTTAAGCGAACCGAAAAGTTCTTTAAGGCCATGACAAAACGGATTTGGATGCGAAATCTAGAATCATATGGTCAAAAAGGAGTCGACGCGCTTTCCAATGCTACTCCTCGAAATAGTGGAAAAACTGCATCAAGTTGGCGATATGAGATTACACAAACAAATTACGCAGTCACAATAAGCTGGCTAAATGATAATACGAATGACGGTGTAAATATCGCTGTCATTTTGCAATACGGGCACGGCACTCGAAACGGTGGATACGTGAAGGGCATCGATTACATCAATCCTGCGCTTAAACCGGTTTTCGACGAAATCGCGCAAAGCGCATGGAAGGAGGTAATCTCTGCTTGAGTCAAAGTATCGATGAACGCATCGTAGAGATGCAATTTCGAAACGACCAATTTGAACGAGGGATTCGCGAGAGTCGAAATTCCTTGGATAAACTAAAAGACAGTCTCAATCTTGAAAAGTCGACTGGCGGAATTGGCGCGCTCGGAAAGGCATTTGATAATCTATCTGGTGTGAGCCTTCCATCCGTTCAAACAGCTCTAGAGCATGTCGGGAGTGGTTTCTCGGCTCTAAAGATAATGGCGACTTCTGCCTTAGCCACAGTAGCAAGCAGCGTAACTTCCTCCGCTACGAATATGGCGAAGAGCTTGAGTATTGATCAGGTAACCGAGGGCTTTTCTAAATACGAAGAAATTATTCGATCTACCAGAACGATTATGTCCGCGACTGGAAAAACAGTCGACGAAGTCAGTGAGAAGCTAAGCAAATTGAACTGGTTTACTGACGAGACCAGTTATAACATGGCTGACATGACAACCAATATTGCTAAGTTTACATCTGCTGGCGTAGATCTTGGAGAATCTGTCGATGCCATGATCGGTATTGCGAACTGGGCAGCAGTTTCCGGTCAAAATGCGCAAACCGCTTCTCACGCAATGTACAACATGAGTCAGGCATTAGCGGCTGGCAAAATGCAATTGACCGATTGGCGAAGCATCGATATAGCTAGTATGTCGACGGTTGAGTTTAAACAAACGGTCATTGATACTGCTTTGGCACTGGGCAAACTAGTTAAAGTAAATGGTAAAGTGATGACGAGCGATAAAAAGCTCGAGGTAACGACCACCTCTTTTAACAACACCTTGGCCAAAGGTTGGTTTACTTCTGACGTTATTGTTGAAACGCTTAAGAAGTATGCCAATTACACGAACGAAGTTTATGATATTTGCCAGAAGGAAGGAATATCGGCCGCTGCCGCAATGGATCAATTAGCGGATAGTACTGACGAACTCGGCAAAAAATCATTTCAAGCGGGTCAGGAATCAAAAACATTCAAAGATGCTATTGATGCGACTAAAGATGCCGTGAGCAGTCAATGGATGAAGACATTTGAGCTTCTGTTTGGTAATCTGGAGGAAGCGGTATCGCTCTGGACTGAAGTAACTAATATTCTTTGGGAGGTATTCGCTGCGAGCGGTGTCGCCCGAAACGAACTTCTTCAAGTTTGGCATGACAGTGGTGGACGATCCAGCCTGCTAAATGCTTTCCAGAATCTTTACGATATTATCGAAGCTATTGCTGAGATTGCATCCTCCGCCTTTCATTCGATTATTCCCCCGATGACGGCTGAACGACTGCTCGCACTGACAAAAGGATTCGAAGCTTTCACGTTCCGACTGAAAGAGGCCATCGGATTCGTTACAGATTTCAAAGATAGCGTTACAAATGCTGTTGCCGAAATTATCAACGGCGATCCGGGCGAAACCATTGAAGATGCTATTTTGACGACTGCCGCGAAAGCAGACGCCGAAAAAGCCAAATCCGTGTATGATTCTATGCCCGAATGGATGAAGCAATGGGCGGACAAAAATAGTGATATTTCCACTCCGCTTATTCGCGCATGGAGCAAAAAAGGTAATTTTGACAAATGGGCAGAATACCAAGCCGCTAAGTTTGGAATCCCCATCGATCTCATTAAGAAGCAGTATGATGCATACAACAAACTGAATGATACTGCAAAGAATCGAATTCAGGAAGGCAAAAAACGAGAGTGGGCTGACGGAAAAAGCTGGAGTAAATCCTATACCGACGCATGGAACGCATACTTTGACGCTGCCGATGCCGTAAATTCGGCCATGAACGAGTCCAGCAAAACTTCCAAAGAAGCAACACAGGACCTCGAAAATGTTGGTGATGCTGCGGATGAGTCTGCTGAGACAGCTTATGCTTCGCTGACTATTTATGAGAAACTAACTAAAATTGTTAGGGGATTTGCGTCATTTGTTAGCATTGCGAAGACGATCGGAACTGAACTCGCTAAGGGTGCTGGCAAACTCACAATAGCGCTTAAGCCATTGGCGGACGTATTCGTTGATATTTTAGCAGAAATCGGAGACTGGTTGGTTCGCCAAGACGAAGCGATTAAAAAGAGCGATTTCTTAAAGACGACAATCGACAGCGCGATTAACTTTTTGAAGCCAGCTATAACAGGTCTTGCCAGCGTAATCCGTTTTCTTTGGACTAGCTTCAAAGGGATATACGGTGCAATCAAAATGTCCGGCCTTTTGGATGTTCTCAAAAATAAATTCTCGACTTTCTGGGACTGGCTTAAAGGATTCGGAAACGAACTTCAAGAGACCGGTGTTTACGGAATCGTAAACGTTATTAAGGAATTCGGCATTAAACTCGTCGACGCTATAGAACAGTTTTTCTTGATAGACACTAGCGGCGAAGCAGGCATTAAAGAAAAACTTTTGAAACGACTGCAACCTTTTCTCGATATTTTCGGATGGATTAAAACCCTATTTACAGAGAAAGAGATAGATAGCCAATCGGATGGCTCTGAAGGTGGCACTGGCTATGCAACCCCCTATCTAGACAGGGTTAAGCAATTCTTCAACGATACGTTGACTGCCATATCATCGTTCATCGATACTGTAAAAAGTTCCGAGGCTTTTGCCAAAATCACAGATGCTATATCGAGCCTAATTGATTACGTCTCGAACATCTTTTCGTCATTCAAAATCGAAGCAAAAGAAAAGTCCGGCCAAGATTTCATTAGCAAAATTCTCGACTATCTAGTTCCGAAAGCACTGGCCGAAGAAAGCGAAACCGAAGTTTCCGATACAAAAACCGGTCTGGAACAAACCACGGATACTATTGACGCTATTGGCGACATTGTCAAGAAATTTGGCGAATCGGTGCTGAACGTTATACAGACAATTGCCGAGTATGTCGTTCCCGCTTTCAGGTATGCCATCCAGACCGGACTCACTGTTTTAAAACTGTATAAAAGCGTGGTTCTGGTTCGTTCTGTATACGCTCTATCTAGTGCGGCTAAGGGCATTTCGGAAGCATTAAAAGATATGGCAAAAGCCATGAAGGCGCAATACGCAGATAGCATCGGTGATACCTTCTTAAAAATAGCAGGTGCGATTCTCATGATCGCTGGAGCTATCTGGGTTATTGGAACTATGGATCCCGAGACGCTTAACAGAGGTGCCTTTGTTACCGCAGTCATCGCCGTCGCCTTAATTGGGATATCTGCTGCATTCGGTGCGCTGTCGAAAAAACTACCTGACGCAGCCAACGTTGGCGACCAAATGAAGGGCATCGGCACAGCTATCTTGATGATCGCCGGATCTATTATTGCGCTCGGGCTAGTTCCAATTGGAGTTCTTCATCAAGGTGAAGCCGCTGTTGTCGTTATCTTAAGGGCACTATTTCTCTTTTCATTAGCGACTAAAGCATTAAAACTTGACAACTCCATGAATAATATTTCGGGATTTGCAACGGGAATTTTGCTTCTCGCCGTCTCCATCGCCATTCTAGGCATGTTGCCGATTGATGCACTGGCTAAAGGTATCCTATCGCTCGTTGGTATCCTCATCAGTCTCGGTGTATTCTTGCGGCTCATTTCGAAAACCGATCCGAAGAAAGCGCTCCCCGCGATTCTCGGAATCTCCCTGATTCTTATTACTTTTGCTGGGTGTATTGAGTACATTAAAGATGTCCCTTGGCAAACCATTGCGGCGTTCAGTGCTGGTCTATCTGCCATCGTACTCGCCCTCTCCAACGCAATCACGTTGTTGGCTGGTGTACCGTTCGTTTCAGGTCTTAAAGCTATCGGCCTACTGTCTGCGGCTGTACTGGCTCTCGGTGCCGTATTCGGAATGGTTCTAAACATTGTATCTGGAACAGTATCTTCTGCCATCGTTCAGCTTTCAAGTGCTATGGAACTCGCCGGAAGTATGATATCCGGGTTTATGAGTTCGATGGATGGAATAAGCGGAGCAAAAACAGATAAAGTTGCAGCTACATTCGAGAAACTATTCGGAATCATCGAAAGCGTTCCAAGTGTGGGAACCGGATTTAACTTGATGGCATTCTCCGGGTGCCTTAGCCAACTCGGCTCTGCTCTTGGATTGTTCATCGAAGGATCTGCCCCTGCTGAAAAAGGCATCGACTCTAGAGTGGCATCTCTCGACAAGCTCATAGATGCTGTCCTTAAAATCAGCGGGTCGGAAATTAAAAATGTCGACGATTTTGTTGGATATTTGACGAGTCTCGGTGGCGCACTCGCACTATTTGCCGGTGCCGAATCGGGAATCACCGACGATGAAGCGACTGAAAGACTAAATACTGCCTCTGGATTGCTGACCACGTTGGTCACAAACATGCCGACGGATATAGAGTCCGTATTGAGCACCATTCCGGATTCGACTAAGATGAGTGTTTTCTCGGCCAATTTGGTTGCTCTTGGTGGCGCGCTTTTATCCTTCTCGAATAGTGTTTCCGAGATCAATCAAGATAAAGTCGATAATGCGATCGATAGTCTTGGCCTACTCAATGTTCTAGACAAGAATCTAAAACGGCACGGTGGCGTGTTTGATCGAATTGCAGGCATTGCAAGTCTGGATACATTTGCTACATCTGTCAAGAATATCGGTAATGGCTTGAACGATTTCACAACATCCACGTCAGATATTGATCCCGAAAAAACAACGTTCGCCATCAATTCGCTCGGGATGCTTAATTCTTTGGATAGAAGTTTAAAGCGGCATGGTGGAGTATTTGGCTGGCTTGCTGGCGAATCAAATCTGGCGACATTCGCTACCAATGTAAATGCAGTCGGCACAGGACTTAAGGAGTTCTCAACCAAGACTCAAAACATTGACTCTACGAAAGTCACTAACGCAACGAACGCCTTGTCGGTTCTCGCGGCTATTGACGAGGGACTTACTAACCATGGCGGCGTGATCTCTTTCTTTACCGGAGATCAAACCCTTTCAGATTTGGGCGACAATCTTGGGCCTCTTGGTGAAGGACTAGCTTCTTTCTGTAAAGCTCTGGATGGAGTTGGCAATATTGAACTCGCCGTAAGGGCATCCACAGTTCTTCAGAAACTCGCTATTGCAGATACTAACCTCAATCTTGCAGGAAGTGTTCTTCAACTTCAGACATTTGCAGGCAGCCTCCATAACGAAAAAGGAACCGGAGTCGGTCAGAAATTGGCAGCATTTTCAACCGACCTTTCTGAATTCGATTCGCAAGCTGTTGCGTCTGCCACGACCGCACTTACCAATCTGTCGCTGATCGACTCGAATAATCTCGAAGCTCTGGCCAAGAAATTCAAAGATGGAATCTTGTCTCCGGGGACAATGAGCACGATTACGAGCGGTATTACAACGTTAATGTCGAGCATTGCATCTATTATCAGGAGTCGTTACGGAGAATTCTACTCTGCCGGTATTTACTTGGATAGCGGTTTGGCAATGGGCATCATGAACGGAAGTTGGAGAGCCGAGAACGCGGCACAAACTGTTGCGTCTAGAATCATCCTTAAAACAAAACAAGCTCTGGCCATCAATTCTCCTTCTCGAATTGGTAGCGAGCTCGGCATGTACTGGGATAAGGGCATTGCTGGTGGCATGTATGCATATTCGAATCTGATCGATCGAGCTGCGGAATCCACCAGTGAATCAATGATTCAAACTGCCTCTGGCATAGTTGCTACTGTTAGCGGCTTGATGTCTAGTGATATGGACCTGTCTCCGACAATCACTCCAGTTATTGACATGTCCAATATTCGAGCCGGAATAACCGGAGTTAATGGCATGTTTGGCACCCGAACGATTGATGTACAGGGCGTAAGTACCCTGAATCTTAACAGTCGCGTCAACGAAGCAATCCCAAATCAAAATGGAAGTAATTATGGAGTCATTGTGAATGCGATCGCATCCGTCAATGAACGAATTTCCGATCTGGGAGAGAAGTTGGCCAACATGCAAGTTATTCTCGACAGCGGAGCGCTAGTCGGCCAGATTGCGGGTGATATGGATAAGAATCTCGGTGAACGCACCATTCTAAAAGGGAGGGGTAACTGATGTATATTACGCACTACGACGGAGAACATTCGGTTATCTTCGGGAATAAGGATAGCTGGAAGGATTGGCATCTTATTCCCACTTCCCGACCCGTTTTCTCTCCACCAGAAGTAAAAACTAACATAGTGGATGTTCCCGGAATGGATAGTGGAATTGATATTTCTGAAGTTCTCTCCGGGTATCCACTTTATAAAAATCGAACTGGTTCTTTCGAGTTTATTGTCGATCCAGATTGGAAGCCATGGAATGTTCTCTATTCTGAAATAGCCAATTATCTCCACGGGCAATATATGCGGGCAATCCTTACAGATGATCCGTCCTTCTTTTATGAGGGAAGATTCTCCGTGAATGATTGGAAGTCGTCTGCCAAAAATTCATCGATCGTGATCAACTACGATGTTGAACCCTATAAGCGGAATGTTGTAGGTACACTTGACGAGTGGATTTGGGATACGTTCAATTTTGAAACTGACGTTATTCAGAATTACAAATTGCTTCATGTTGACGGCAGTACAGTTGCGACGATCATTGGTAGTGCGCAGCGAGTGTCTCCAATCTTTACGTCTACAAGTGATATGACGATTGAGTTCCATGGTTCGACGTTCCCGATTAAAACTGGAACCCATAAGATATATGGTTTGACGTTCGGGAATGGAGAAAATGTACTGACGATTCGAGGAACGGGAACGATCAGTATCGACTATAGAGGAGGTAGTCTGTAATGAACTACAAGCTATATGTCGATGGGGAATTATTCTTTGCGAACGATTGGAATGAAAAAGAGTATCGGCTCGTGTCCCCTAAAATTAAATTAGAACTTAATAAGGCCGGAAGCGTTGAATTTACCATTCTCCCGACGCATCCATTCTACAATGCTTTTTCGCAAATGAAGAGCATTGTAACCGCGTATCGGGATGATAGATTGATATTCGATGGCCGAGTCTTAAGCGACGATACGGACAACTATAAGCAACGCCGAGTTTATTGCGAAGGTGCTCTAGCTTATCTAGTCGATTCTGTGTTGCCTCCCTGTAAAGGCACGAGAACTGCCGAGGAGCATTACCGGCTTATCATAAATGCTCACAATGAACAGGTAGAGCCGGAAAAGCGATTCTCTCCCGGAATTGTCTCCATTGATCAGAAGAGCGAAAGCCAGATATTTGGCGAAGACAGCTATCGAGAGGATTTTTCTTCAATCGAAACCGACTTGCTTGATGCATATGGCGGATATTTGAGAATCCGGTATGACAGTAATATTCGGTATCTCGATTATGTAAAATCGTATGATTCGACAAACAGCCAAAAAATCCGATTTGGATCTAATCTTCTGGATCTGACAAATAAACGCTCTGGTGAAGATTTGTTTACCGTACTGCTTCCGATTGGCAAGGATAAACTAACTATCGAAGGCGCAGGCCTGAGCTCCAAATACACGCATAATGGAAGATATTTGGAAAACTCAGAAGCCATTGCTCAATACGGACGGATTGTAAAGCTCATCGATTTCGGTAACGTTGAGGATCCCAACACGCTCCTTAACAAAGCCGAAAAATATATGAGCGATAACTATAAGGGCATCCCCCCGGAATTGACCATTAAGGCTTTTGATCTCCATACATTCTATCCAACAATCAAGCCGTTTAATCTCGGCGACGATATTGTTATTGAATCAGAGCCTCACGGAATCAGCAGAACATTGATGTGTACTGTGATAGAACTCGATCTAACGTCTCCAGACAAAGATCAGTATACACTGACCGATCCGAATCAGATTACAATTCAGAAAGATCGAACGCTTACCGGTTCTGCCAGTAGTACATCTGACACGGCTTCAAAAGCGAAACGAAGTGGCGCAGGCGGTGCTGCGGCAGCGAGTTTACTTGAGAAATTCATTACTGAGGTAGACGGCGTTCTCACGATAAAGGATCACAAGATTCATCTCGAGAGCATGCCGGGCGGAACCCTTGGTCAGATTACAGCAGCACTTGATATCGGCGATGGACAAATTATCGGCAATGTCAAGAACAGTCTTGATACGCTGTCGTCTAAGATTACTCAAACGGAATCTTCGCTTACTTCCGAGATCAACAACAAAGTTGAAGGTCTCAATAGTAAGATCACCCAAACGGATAGCAGCATTCGGGCTGACGTAACGGATTCGATCAATAAAGTTCAGGGTAGTCTTGAGTTGACGATCAAAGACGTTGATGGTTTAAAGCAGAGCGTCTTGACGATTGATACGGATATTACCGATATTAACAGTGAAATTACCAATATCAAAAATCTGTACGCCAAAAAATCGACCATCGAAGAACTTTATGCGACGAAAGCTTACGTTGCGGATCTTACATCAGCTACGGCGGTTGTCGGCTTACTAAAAGGCCAGCGCATCTCCGTTGGCGATCTTGATGCTCACGACACGTCAACCAATATGCTTACTGTCAATGGGCCACTACGATATAAAGGGGCCACTGTTAATCCAGACTCAGTCAAAGTCGTAACCGATTTTACGCAGGCGTCAACTTACGGAATTCATCTTGAAGGTGACAAGTATGTTACATTTCTTCGAACAAGTGAGGCATTTGTCCCGACGACATACACGCCAGCTTACGGAGAAACAATCACCTTCTCTTAAATTCTAGGCGCGGACCTGTTGAATTGCGGGGAACTCCTTAGAGCCTTGTCAGCTACAGCATGAGGATGAAATAAGCCTGAGTGCGAATGCTCTAAAAATCGATAAGGATTGGACAATCAGCGCAGCTAAGACCCGAACAGGGTAATGTTCAGAGACTATCCCCGGCGGGGGAGTAGGCTTCGGCCAAAGCGGCAGGCCTGAGAAAATTCAAAATGGAAGTATTTTCTTGGTGAGATAGTCCTCGTCATACTGAAAGGTTATGGCACATAGAGCAATTGAAGGTTACGACAGTTTGCCGACCCTATATACCAATTACGTCGCATCGTCCATCACAGATATGAACGGCACAGGCTATACGCCGTCTCAGGTATGGATGGATTACAGCGGGTCGAGTCTCACGGATTCGGACGGAAACAATGCAGCGAACAGCAACATCTATCTGGCGGGAACGTCGGAGAAGAAAATCGGTGTGGCACATTGGCCGGATACGCTTTACAAGGGCAATGGTACGAGTGTTACAAAGCAAGGTACATATAACACAATAACATACTGGGACACCGCTTCGGGCGGGACATATCAGCGAACAAAGCAGCATCGGATGGGATATTATACCGCAAGTTCAACGACAGTTCGTCCTCGAGGAGAATCCGTATCGGCAATCGAATATGATGATGTTTTGTATCAAGAGGGAAGCTCTGTGAGGACCGTTGGAAAGCAGGTCGTCTATACGCCATCGAGCGCAAACCCGAGATTCTATAGTGCCTCCAAAGTAACCCGAGTAAGCCTGAAAAAAGCAGTGCTTACGACGGCGACGGCTACCGTATTAAAGATTTGATAGGAGAAGTGCTATGAAAGTCTATATTTCTCAGCCCATGGCTGGTCTAACCAAAGAGCAAATCAAGATCGACCGAGAAAACGGCATCAAAGTCGCTCGAATATATTATCCGGATTGTGAAATTCTTCCGACGTATTTTGAAGACTATGACACTTCGAAATTTACGCCTTTGGAGTACATGGCTAAGTGTACGGAAATCATGAGTCAGGCGGACGTATGCTTCTTCCTGCCATGCTATTATGAATCAGCCGGATGCCGCCTCGAAGACCACATGGCACAAGTCTATGGTGTTAAACGAATGTATCTGGACTTTGGCGTAGACGCGGATAACCTTCACGAATTTGTCTACGAACCTATTGCGATCGTAAGGGAGAACTAATATGGAAGTCAACGAAAAAGATATTCTGCGTGTTATCAAGACGCTGAATAGTATTGAGGTTAAGGGTTATCAGAATTTGAGCATGCTCTATGCTGCGATCGACTTTCTCACGAATCTCGTAACAAAGAAATCTGCGACAGAAGAAACTTCCAGCGCAGAGTGATCCAGATGTGGAATCCAAGCCTAGAAATAGACCGTGACAGCCGGTTTCGTTCTCATACCTGCAACTACAGCAAATGTCAAGAAAAGTCTATTTCGGAGGTTGACATGAGCGATACGAAAATGTACACTAAGGATGAGGTTCAGCAAACGATCTTGCTATCCCTCACGCTCCTTGACAGCGGAATATTCGATGCAAGACAAGGAGAAGATGATATGGCTAAACGATTAAAACAATACGTCACTGTTCGAGGGAAAGGACATTGGGTAACAGGTCAAAACACGGCCGATCTACTCGAGAATTATAGAAAGCTCATTGAAAGCTCAGTCGACGAAAATCAAAATGGAAGTAGAAATTCAGTAAAATTCGGTGACTATCTTCGGGATTATATCCGAACCTATAAGTCCTCGCAAAGCACTTCTACGATGGTCAATCGCGAAAGAATCCTTAAGAATCACATTATTCCAAGGCTTGGTGACACTCCGATAGACGATATTACCACTGGGGATATTCAGGAATGGTTCAACGAATTATCGAAGACATATTCTAAAGAAACAATCCTGAAGATCAAAAACATCATGTCTCCAGTTTTCGATGGTGCAGTAGAAGATGGCTACATAAAACGGAATCCGCTACACTCTTCCAGATTGAAAATTGAGGGCAGACCAACGATTCATCATAAAGCACTACCGCCTGATAAGATTGCGACTGTGCGGAATACGATTCCCATCATGGATGTTCGAGAACGTCGTATGACGGCTTTATTATGCTCTACGGGAATGCGTATTGAAGAAATTCTCGGATTGCGTTGGGAAGACATTGACACAGAACGTGATTGTATCCACATTCGACGAGCCGTTGTGCATCCGGGGAGATCAGCTCCGGAAGTAAAGACGACGAAGAACGGTAAAGAACGAGTAATACCTATTCCTCAAGGGTTGCTTGCCCAACTTAGTCCGAGGGAACGAACTGGGTTCATACTGAATAGCTATTGCGATCTGAAACGAGAGCGTCCCTTGAGCTATACGGAATATCGTAGATCATTCGACCGAATCCGCAAGCTATGTGGAATAGAGGATTATTCAGCACATGACTTTAGAGACACTTGTGCAACTGAGTGGAGAGAATCCGGCATTTCCATCGACATGATCGCTCGTCTTTTAGGGCATCAAAAAACGGACGTAACGGAACAAAGATACGTCAAGTATAGACCCGAATTATACAAGCAGGCACAAGAAAAAATGAGCGTGTATGGAACATCGAATGGAACAAAAAGGGAAAGATGAGGTCTGGCGTCTTCCGGAGTATAAAAGAAAACCCTCAAGTTTTCTAAGAAACTCAAGGGTTTTTCGTGGAGCTGATAGCCAGATTCGAACTGGCGACCTCATCCTTACCAAGGAATAAAATTGACCAAATTTGCATCGAATATTTCGTTGAATTTTTACAAGCATCCTGATCGCAGATGTTTATCAAAATTCAAAATGGAAGTGCAAAATCGCCTCTATGCGCATCATACCATTGACACCCTATCGCGTCAAGAACATGTGCTATAATAGAGGGATAGAATATATCTCTAAGAGATCGTGAAAACACGGTCTCTTTCTTTTTTTTGTATTTTTGGAGGAGGTTTGCATATGGGCATTAAACCCGATGATCTTATCAGCAAATTCCAATATGCTCTTGATAATAATTGGGGTTACATCCTTGGAAAAGCTGGCGGCGAATGGACGCAAAAGGATCAGGACAATACCAAGAATGTGATGGCTATTAAGTACGGTCAGCAGTGGGTTGGCCATAAGGTAGCAGATTGCAGCGGATTGTTTTCTTGGGCATTTAAGCAGCTTGGCGGAAGGATGTATCACGGAAGCAACACAATGTGGAGAAAATGGTGTACGGCAAAAGGTACGCTAACCGAAGAAGCTATGACTAAGCTTTTCCCCGGAACCGCCGTCTTCAAAGTCAAGGACGATGATTATTATCATACAGGTTTGTACATTGGGAACGACACTATCATTGAAGCTAAGAGCACCCTTTATGGCGTGACCACGAGTAAACTTAGTCAATGGCATTGCTGGGGTGAACTCAAAGGTGTCGATTATCCTATTATTGGAGCGGTGCCTGATCCGATTGAGGATGATAAAACTATTATTCCTTCTACAGTTGGAAATTATAGAGTTATCAAATGGGGTATGCAGGGCGATGATGTAAAACTCATGCAGCAGATGCTCATCAATCGCGGCTACGTCTTGTCTGCTACTGGAAAGTATGCTAGCCGAACGCTTAAAGCCATCACAGCTTTCCAAGAAGCCAACGGTCTTAAAGCAGACGGCATTGTAGGAAAGAAAACGTGGAACAAACTTTTGAGCTAATCATTTTAGTTCTAATCGTCTTAATGATACTGGTGGACATATTCAAAATGGAAGTATGAAAGGAGCCCTAAATGACTGTAAATGAATATCATGGCGCTGCGATGCGGACTGCTCCCAAACTGGATGACGATTCCATGCTGATCAATGCTGCTCTTGGACTAACTGGAGAAGCTGGCGAAGTAGCAGATATCGTGAAGAAAAGCTATTATCAGGGGCACGAACTCGACTTTGATGCTATCGTAGAAGAGCTCGGAGACGTAGCTTGGTATATCGCCCTTGCCTGTCAGGCGCTTGGCATAGGCATGGAGACGGTTCTTAAAATGAACATCGAAAAACTCGAAAATCGTTATCCTTATGGTTTTGATCCGTCAATGAGCCGGAACAGGACGGAGTGATTTTGTGAGTAAGATTAGCGAGTATCTAAACAAAATCAAAACAGCCATTTATGGGCGAGAAGTTCGTGACGCTATCCACGACTCTATTAAAGAGTGTTATGCGGATGTGACAAGCAGCGCAACATTAGCTAATGAAGCAAGCGACAAGGCAAATGCAGCTACAGAAAAGGCAAACACGGCTGCTTCTAATGCTGACACAGCAACAGCCAGTGCAAATAGAGCTACAAGCCTTGCTAATACCGCTGCATCCAATGCGGATAATAAGGCTGATTTGGCAGATAGAGCAACCGCAAATGCAAATGCCGCGACCGAGAGCGCTAATGCTGCTGCTTCTAGTGCTACGGATAAGGCAGCTTTGGCTGACGCAGCGGCTACCGGAGCAACTGCGGCTATGAATTCGGCAAACGAGGCAGCCAGCAATGCTAACGGCAAAGCTACTCTAGCGGACGAAGCAACCGCAAATGCAAACGCCGCGACCGAGAGCGCTAATGCTGCTGCTTCTAATGCAGACAACAAAGCCGCTCTTGCTGATAAGGCGACGACTAACGCGAATAACGCTGCAAACCTTGCCAATACCGCTGCTACTACCGCAGACGATAAAGCTGCGCTGGCGGATAACGCTGCTGGGCTCATTCGCAGGATGGATGTCTCAACGACTCATCTTCCTCCGGGTTCTGCTCCAACTTCATCTTTGAATACTGTCGAGGACACATCCGGTTTGTCGCATTACAGTCTTGTCCTCGGAATTCCGACAGGAAACACTGGCGCGACACCTGCTTTGACTTTTGAAGTATCCACAGGTGAGGCCGGAACGAGTGCCACTGTTGAAGTAACAGGCACGGCTGAAGCGCCAATCGTGCATCTCACTATTCCAAAAGGTGACACAGGAAAAATTGAAAATTTGGTTATTAACGGAAAGCCCGTAGACAATGGAACGATTACGCTTACTGCTTCAGATATTAATGCATTACCGAGTGATACGGCTATCCCGACAAAGACAAGTGATTTGACTAACGATTCGGGATTTATTACAGCGGATAATGCCCCGGTGCAGAGCGTGAACGGCAAAACTGGAGTGGTTAGCCTTTCAGCAGAAGATGTCGGGGCATTATCCGGAACGGATGTAACTCTAGCAATTGCCGGAAAAGCTGCCGATGCAAAAATAACTGGTGACTTGATTAACCAGCTAAAGGCCGAGAAAGCAAATGAATCAATCGTATCTGATGCGTGGCAGAGCGGGAAAACCTATGCCGTGGGCGCGTACTGCATCTATAACGATACACTGTATAAGGCGTCAGTGCAAACAACTGCGGAACCGGGAAATAGCAGCGATTGGGTACAATGTAATGTGACGAACGAGCTGGTAGCGCAAGGTGACACGCTGAATAATGCATGCATTAAAGAGTATTTTAATGGCAAGTTAGACAAAACGCGATCCGTAACATACCCGGTCGTATCTATTGCGGGTTATCTCGTTATTGCGTATAACTACGCTTCGGCTGCTATATTTCTGGTGCGTGGAGAGGGGACAGGCGGTTCTGTGCTTCGTATCGCGCCCGCAAATGACCGTAATGTGATTAGTTGTGTATGGCGAAATGCGCAATTAAATATTACATCGACCGATGAAGCCACGGGAATTGTATGCATAATTAGATTGTATTAAAAAAAAAGGGGGGGGGCAAATCAAATGAGGTACTACACGATTAAGATTTTGACTGCTACTGATGGTGCAGAAACCCGAGATCTGCGCGGCTTTGACGCACTTGATGATGCCCTTGTTCGCTATCACAGCGACTTGCAGGCCAACATCAGCAAGTGCAAGTCAGTATACTGCGCGGTCATCAACGGCGTTGGTGGCGTGTATAAGAGTGACACTTGGAGCGCGCAGGCCGATCAACCGGAAGCATAAGGGCACCATAAAAGAAGGAGACTTGCGATGGGAGAAAACAAACCGATAAGAGAAATCGAAACGACAATCGACGAGATTGAAGGATTGGTCATCAACATAGGCCGTGTCTACGAGAATAAAGTAACAAAGCTGCTGGTTGATCTGTCGTCGACCTTGATCGAGCACCCAAACGCTACCGCAAGCCTTGTCGTGCGCCAGCCTAATTGGCAGTCTTATCCCGCAACGGTTACGCTCAACGGGATGACGCTTGAGTGGCTCATCACCGACGCAGAGATAGGGTTGCAATCGGTGGAACATACAAGATTGATTTTTCCGGAAATATCGGAAGTGCTGCTGCGAATACACCTGTTCAGCTCGCTATTGCACTTGGAGGGGTTGCTATTCCAGCAACGGTTGCAGTCTCTTCTCCTGCGGCCGAAAATGTGTTTAATAATGTTTCGACTGGGACATATGCCAAAAACACATGTTGTGATTTGAATCGCGTCAGTGTGGTCAATACCGGAACTGTTCCGGTTATTCTGACTGCGAACATGAATTTGCGGATTGCCCGAGTTAGTTGAGGAGGTGACTTGTAGATGCATGAAACGATGAATAAGTCGAAAGAGCTTTGTGAAATCGAACGAACCATCACGCAAGCACTTCAGACTGAGATTGGTAAGGGGATCCAGAATACAGATACGCATGAGCTTGGCGAGGTTATTGATATGATCAAAGACCTTGCAGAAGCTCGAGAAAAGTGCTGGAAAGCCTGTTATTATGAGAAAATTGTTGAGGCCATGGACGATAATCGGAATGACGAAGAAGCCTACGAATACGGACGTCGAGGCTATCGTAAACCGCCAATCCGCAGACCTCGTCCGCGTGACTATGACGAAGATTTTGACGAAATGCTTCGTGAAGGCGATCGTTACGTCGAGAATCCTCGATATGGTCAGGCCTACAATGAGTACCAGACAGCTAAACGACATTATACCGCTACGAATTCGGCGAGAGACTGGGACGACATGAACCGGCATGCCAGTGAGCATGTATCGGACACTATCGAAACCCTGCGTGAAATCTATAAAGGCGCTGACCCCGAACTAAAGAAGCGGATCAAAGCTGATATGAATAAGCTTATCAGTGAAATGCCGGGATAACCGTCTATGAATAGCTTCTACTTAAATGGAATTTTGTGGAAGCTGGAACATGTAAATCCTGATAGTCCTATTCTCATGGATCGAGACGGGCGATTTAACGTGGCAACGACAGATCCTCGAACGAGGACGATATATATCTCAAATCGTCTAACCGGCCACTTTAAAAATCGTGTTTTGATTCATGAGATAGGGCATTGTGTGCTATTCAGCTTCCATCTGATCGACGACATCTACCGCATGGTGAAGCCGGAATACCGTACAGAAGCGGAAGAATGGATATGTAATTTCATAGCGGACTACGGTATGAAAATATTTGAAAGCGCATATCTCATCTTAGGCGATGAGGCGTGGGCTTATATTCCAAGGGAACTTGAAAAATTGGTCGGATAGAAGGTGAAAAATGTGGTGGACTGGCAACAGCTTATCGCAACCATCATTTGCTCTGTTTTGGCATCTTCTGGATTCTGGGCACTTGCTCAGAAACTCATGGAACGCAAAGATGTTAAGACGCAAATGCTGGTCGGGCTGGCGCATGATCGGATCATCTGGCTCGGTATGCAGTATATTGAGCGTGGATGGATTACAGAGGACGAATACGAAAATCTGTATGACTATTTGTATAAGCCATATGAGAAAATGGGCGGAAATGGGTCTGCAAAAAAGATTATGCAGGAAGTAAACCGATTGCCCATTCACAAATCTTCGTATGCAACGAAAGGAGTAACAAAATGACTTTGAATAACAAGACTTATGACGTGATCAAGTGGTTCGCTCAGTATTTCATTCCGGCTGCGGGTACTCTTTATGCCGCGTTGTCGAAGATTTGGGGCTTTCCGTATGGCAGTGAGGTCGTCGGTACGCTGAGTGCCATTGATATTTTCCTTGGCGCTATTCTCGGTATCTCTTCGTCCAATTATAACGGCGAGGGTACGCTTGAAATTCACTCTGATCCGGAAGCGGATAAGGACGTGTATCAGCTCATGCTGAATGTTCCGGTGGAGTCTCTGGCGGATCGTGATTCCGTGACGTTTAAGGTTAGCAAGCCTTCGCAGGAGTAACATTTCCTATAATGAGAGTTCATGAAAGGAGAAAATTGTGAATATTTGGAAAATTATCGGGCTTGAAGTTGACGAGCCAGAGGAAACGAAACCGGATGATATCGATGTCGAAATCGAAGAACTGACGAAGACAATTCGAGAAACTGATCCGCTTACAGAGAATTATCCTAAACTGACCGAACGTTTGAAAGGACTGTATGATATTAAGGATAAAAAACTTAATACCGATCCAGTTCCCGAACCAACGTTTTTTCAGAAATATGGAGATACTCTTCTGAAGTGCGGGTTCTCGATTCTATCGACGTTTATGATTCTTCATTACGAAGACGTCGTCGGACCGATTCATTCGACGCTAAAAAACAGACTAGGTCGCGATTGATAATTTCAAAGATATTTTATGGATTGAACTCTCGGAAGAGATCGCTGTGAAAACACGGCATCTCTTTTTTTCGCAAAATTTACATAGGCTATGATAGGAGGTGACATATTTATGTCTAATGAAGATATGAAAAATGTAAGAGTCGAACTGTATATGGCGATCAATGGTCACGCACCAATGTCTGAATTGAAGGAGGACGATCCTGAGGAAGTCGATGCTGGTATTGTACATGATCTGCTTCTCGATGAGATGATTCGAGATAGATTATTAAAACTGTCAATTAAGCTTAAAGATAAAGGAGACACGTTTGATCCGGATATTGTGATTGGCATTCGACTCAATACAGACGAAGGTACTCTTACTGACTATCATGAGACATTTGAACCCTAAACTAAAAAGAGTCCTAGCAAGGGCTCTTTCTTTTTCGCATTATGAAAGGAGATTAGCTTATGGCTGGTGCACGATTCGAAGTTGTGATCGATTTCGAAATGGATGACGAAAAATATTCGTCTCAGGAGTCCTGCGACAAATTCCTTGAAGGCTTTCTAGCATTGCTGACCGAGGAGTTTTCGGGCAATGGCATCAAGAAACACATCCACCTTGTAAATCTCATTGTGAAGTCTGGGCCAACTAATTCAGATGCTCCAATTCACAGAGCGTCGATCAAAGACTATGATGACCCTAAGCATTTCTCGTAATTCGCAGAAATTACAGGCCTTATAATAGAAATATTATAAGGAGGAACTTATTATGTACACGACAACTATTAGTCACGCAAATGGTTACTCATGTGATGTGGAACTCAGGGATTTTAATGCCCCGATTCGGTTCTACTTTAAAACGCCTTCCCAAAGGAAGATATTCTCGGATTTGATCCAGAGATACAATCGAGTGGAAGCCATTAAAGGAAGACCTATTCGGGTGACGCATTACGATCTCGATGCCACTCGCATGAATGTAGTCTATTACTTTGGCGAGATAATTGCAGAACAGGTGTATCCTAGCCTTAGTATTTAAAGAGACAGAGCTCTGGCAAGGGCTCTTTCTTTTATCGCGTTAAAAACTTTTCCTATAATGGAATTATATAAAGGAGGATACTAGAATGAATCTGTATGTATTACCGAATTTAAATCCGAATGAGACTAGATGGGAGAAATTCAAACGGAAGTCTATGGAGAAGTTTAACGAGGCAAAAGAATGGTGTATCGAGAACAAAGAAACAATTTTGCTAATTGTTCCGATTGCAGTTGGTACTTTAACGACCATGATTAAGGTTGTCGGCAAAAACGCAAATCTGAATAAAGAGGAAAATTTGAAAAACTTGTATTGTTATGATCGTTCGCTTGGCCATTATTGGAAACTTCGCCGAGAACTATCCAACGATGAGTGGCTCGAAATTGATCGAAGAAAAAAGAACGGTGAAAGACTTAGTGATATATTGGATGAACTTAGAGTGTTGAAATGATTCCGAATAAGAGACCTGCATGGTCTCTTTCTTTTTGTCGCATAAAATGCATCTCTTATAATAGGAGGTGATCTTATATGAAAAAGATCGATTTTCTAGGAAAGAGATTGTATGTATTAACAGATAAAGAAATTCGTGACCATGATAACTACCCTTTGTATTGCATTGATCTGGAGACATATCGTAAAACTTGCGAGGCGTTGCGTCAGCATTTAGTGTCGACTAAATTTAGTACGATGCCAGATTGTGAAAAGACTCGCATGCTGAATCTGTGTATGGAAGCCTATAGAGGACTGTTCAACGGGCGTTCGATTCTTAGGTTATGAATGCTTCTTAAAAGAGACCTACATGGTCTCTTTCTTTTTATTTTTCGTAAGGAGGTCTTGACGGATGAGTTCAGATGCAGTATACTTGTTTATAGGTTTTGCAACGGGCATTCTCTCTACGGTCTATATTATCGAACGTTTCTTCACAGAATAACTCGCGAGAAAAACATGGGCTATAATAGAGACCCTATTGGAAGTTTACCCTAGGAGGTGCAGGCATTGGGTTCTGCATTAGCCTAATGAATCGTCTAATTGTAGGACACCGGATTACCGGAAACGTATGTCAGAAGCATACACGGGTTTTTATTTTTTCGACTTTGGAGGAGAAGCGTATGAGTGAGCAGCAGATGATCACTTGCCCGAATTGCGGAGCTAATCTGAGGATAGACGATGATCATGATATTTTCTTTTGTGAATATTGCGGGACAAAAATTCGAAAAGAATCCGATCATTCATACACGAAGGTCGAACAGGAAATTCGGTATATCGATGAAGCTCGTTTAAAAGAAGCGGAATTAAAAATTAAGGAACTTGAATCTGAAAATGCGCCAATGCCAATAAAAGATTTTTTAAAGAGAATGTTATGTTTTGTGCTTGGCATGATCATTATATTTGCCATGCAAGAAATATTATTCTGCATCTTCGATATCCACTGATTTTCTAATCGCAAAAATAACAATGCCTATAATGAAGCTATATTTCGAGTTTCGAAAGGAGATTTTTATTATGAGTATTGCTATGACGGCTATGAGTCTTATGATTGGATGCATTGGAATTGTTGTTTGTTGGAAAGGTTTCAAGCTGGCATTAAAACTTGTTGGAAAAATGTTTGACGAATTCGGAAGTTGGCTGGAAAATATAATTTAATTGACGGATTGGGTTCACGGAAACGTGGACTCTTTCTTTTTATTTTTGAAAGGAGAGTCTCTATGAAAAATCTGTTTGCCTTCGGTATCCAAGTCCTTAAACGATTCGGTAAGACAAATACCTCTACGATTCTGTCTGTTGCCAGCTCTATTGGTACTGTAGCGGCAGTTGTGCTGTGCGGTGAAGCAACGGTAAAAGCTGTTCGTTTGGTCGAAGAGAAGCAGCCGGAAGGTACGGTTGAAATGGTCAAGACGGTTGCTCCGGTATATGCTCCGACAGTTGCGGCAACGGCATTGAGCATTGCCTGTGGTTTTAAGTCCAATGATATTTCCAAGAAGAAGACTGCGGCGTTGACCACTCTGCTTAATCTTTCCGAGAGCATGGCAAAAGACTACCGGGAGAAAGTTGTGGAAACAATCGGCGAACAAAAAGAACGAGAAATTCGTGATCAGGTGGCTAGAGAGAAAGCGGAGAAGCAGGCCAATCAGGTCACAACTATGTCTCGAGAAAGCCACGAAGGTGAGTCTCTTTTCTTTGATGCATACAGTGGAAGATATTTCTGGTCCACGCATGAGCGGATTATGAAAGCGTTCAACGATGTCAATTATAAGATTCTGGGAAGTTTTTATGCTTCGCTGAACGATTATTATGAAGCCTTGGACAATCCGAAACTGACACCGAATAACATGGGTGACGAAGTTGGCTGGGGAAGTCCGACGAAAGTTGAACCCTATATCACAACTGGCATGAGAGAGGATGGTATTCCGTATGGCATTATTGACTTCGACATCGACAGCAAACCCAGAACTCGATTCGATGTGCTCTAAGTATAATCGATATGCATCAAAAAGAGGGTATATTTGTGATCAGAAAAACTCCACCTATTCGCTATACGGATTACAATGGAAACGAACGTGACGAGGAATTTTATCATAATTCAACTGAACCAAAAGTTGTTGGAATAGATCTTGAATGCGATAACCAGAATTACGTATGGGCTCTTGACGGAGATTCAGTGGATCTAAATCACAATATATGCGGAACGACAGAATATTGGAAGTTCTATAAAAAACATATTTCCCCGAGTATGATTCAATCTTCCCATATTCCTGAACAAAAGCCAATCGAGGACGCTAAACTACTCGCCGCCCAACAGGTGCAAATCGATTACATATATGCCCATTTGATAAATGACTCTGTTCTGCGCCATAATGCATACGTGACACCAAACTATGGGGACTTCCGTGAAAAACATATTTCTAAACAGAAGCCACCAGAGCAGCCCACCAAAAAGAAGAGTGCAGCGATCGTAGAGGTTGCTGTACTTATATTTTTACTCCTGTGCCTGAATGGCGCATTCTTCTGGTCGCTTATTTTTGGGCTACTTACGCACTGACAGTTGAGGTGATACGATGAGTGCTTGTTTAGTCACCGAAAAGTCCGATTACATTAATCCCGTCACGGAAGGCTGGGAAAGTTTTTATCTGACAGCCAAGGACGCAGATATTCTTACGCATTGCATGGAAATGGGCACTATGAGCAAGACAGCGGTTCTGAGAACTGCGATTCGGTATTATGAATCAATACTTGAAAGCGAGGTAAGCTAATTATGGAAATTGCGACTTTGTGCCTTTTACTCGTATGGCTTTTCTTATTTTGTTTTTATATGACATATGCATGGAGGTGCAGACTAAACGTGCAAAGGGAATTTGAAATTCAGGCATGGGCGGATGATCCTAAACAGATCGTCCCCCTTTCAGATTTTCTAAAACATTTTGGTGATTTTGATAACACGATGAGACTTTATAGTAGTATCGACCCAGATGATAGCTATCCGAGAATCTACATGGAATATGCCGGACCGGGTATGGGCTACGTTCAGATTATTGATACGCTCAAGAAGTGGAGCAAAACAGAAAAGATTGACTTTGACATTAGAGAAAAAGAGGCGCCTAAAAACTGGAAAGACCGAGTTAAGAGAGCTACTTTATATGAAATCGTTGGCGGGCGCGTCACAAATATGCGGGAGGGATATTTCCGATGAGAGTCATCAAAAGAAACGGAACGGAAGCGACGTTCGACAACACGAAGATCGCAGGCGCAATCACGAGGGCAAGCAACGATCGAATTCCATTCGAAGACATTGCAAAAATTACGGACTCAGTGAGCGATATGTGCTATAAACTTGATCGCGCGCCCCATGTCGAAGAAATTCAAGACATGGTTGAAGATGCCTTGATGGAAAACGGCTATGCGACCGTAGCTAGAGATTATATTCGTTATCGATATGATCGAGAGAAGATCCGTAAAGGAAACAGTACGGATGCTGAGATTCTATCGTTGATCGATCAGGCAAACGAGGAAGCGCTTCAGGAAAATAGCAATAAAGATCCGGTCATTAACAGTGTTCAGAGAGACTATATGGCCGGATACGTCTCTAAAGACCTGACGGAAAGATATTTTCTTCCGAGAGACATTGTGGCGGCACATAAGCAGGGCATCATTCACGTACATGATGAAGACTACTTTGCTCAGCATATGCACAACTGCTGTCTGGTTAATCTTAAAGATATGCTCCAGCACGAAACAGTCATTAGCGGCGTGAAGATCGAAAAGCCCCACACCTTCTCGACCACGTGTAATATCGGCATGCAGATTGTCGCACAAGTCGCATCCAACCAATACGGTGGGCAGACGATCAGCCTTGCACATCTTGCTCCCTTCGTTGATATTTCAAGACAGGCAATTCGTAAAGAAGTTATGCAGGAGATGCTCGACTATAACATTCCGGGTGGCGAATTGTATGTCGATAATATCGTGGAACGCCGTCTCCGAAAAGAGATTCAGAAGGGTATTCAGACTATTCAGTATCAAGTCATTACATTGATGACAACTAACGGGCAAGCGCCTTTCCTGTCGGTCATGATGTATCTGAATGAAGCTGAAAATCCACGAGAAAAAGAAGACCTCGCTATGCTTATCGAGGAGATGCTGAATCAGCGTATTCAGGGAGTAAAGAACGAGTCCGGCGTTTGGGTTACTCCTGCATTCCCCAAGTTGCTTTACGTAACCGAGGAAGACAACATCCATGAAGATTCTCCATATTTCTATCTGACGAAATTAGCAGCCAAGTGCACGGCTAAACGAATGGTTCCGGATTATATTTCCGAGAAATTGATGCTGGAGCTAAAGGGTGACTGCTATCCATGCATGGGTTGCCGAAGCTTCCTTACGCCTTATAAGGATGAGGACGGAAAGCCGAAATACTATGGACGTTTCAACCAAGGTGTCGTTACGATCAATCTTCCGGATGTTGCGCTCACTGCCATTAAAGAAAAGAGGGCTTTCTACGCTGTCCTCGACGAACGGCTTGAGCTCTGTCACCGTGCTTTGCGATACAGGCATGAGCGGTTGAAAGGAACCGTATCGGATGTTGCTCCGATCCTTTGGCAGCACGGTGCTCTAGCCAGACTAAAGCATGGTGAAACGATCGATAAACTGCTTTACAATGGATATTCGACGATCTCGCTAGGATATGCCGGTCTGTACGAGTGTTGTCAGGCTTTCATGCATGTCAGCCATACTGAACCCGGAGGTGAATTGTTTGCGATTAATGTCATGAAGCGACTGAACGATAAATGTAAGGAGTGGCGTGAAGCAGAGCATATCGATTACAGTGTGTATGGAACCCCACTTGAGTCCACGACGTACAAATTTGCTAAGTGTCTACGCAAACGATTCGGTGTCATTAAAGAAGTAACCGATCACACTTATATTACAAATTCGTATCATGTTAATGTACGCGAGCCGATTGATGCTTTTGCAAAGCTTGATTTTGAAAGTCGATTCCAGAAAATGAGTCCAGGTGGCGCTATTAGTTATGTTGAAGTCCCGAATCTGAATAATAATGTTCTCGCAGTAATCCGATTGATTCAGTATATGTACGACCATATCATGTACGCTGAAATCAACACAAAATCAGACTATTGCCAAAAATGCGGATATGACGGCGAAATTCAGATTGTGGAAGATGATGGAAAACTCGTCTGGGAATGCCCTGTATGCGGCAATCGTGATCAGAAAATGATGAATGTGGCCAGACGAACGTGCGGTTATATTGGAACCCAGTTCTGGAATCAGGGGCGAACAGCAGAAATTAGAGATCGGGTGATGCATTTATGATGGATTGGATTTGCGCATTTATTTTAGCATGGATAGGTATGGTGATTTGGGAGGCATTCTTTAATGGTAATTGACTATGCTACTTTCGGAGCAATCGTTCTGCTAGTGTGGCTTGCTGGATATTTATTTGGGCTTGGTATTGGATGGAGGTGACATATTCATGAAGTTTGATCCCGTAATATTCGTTGCTTCATTCGTCGTCGCATGGCTCATCGGTCGTTATCTTGCGCATAAGTAATTTATAAAAAGACATATTTGAAAGGAGAGCTTCTATGTCTAAAACTTTCTGGAATCTTGTTCGCTTTACCAAACGACATGCCCCTACAATCTTGAGCATTCTCGGCAGCATTGGCGTGATCGGAACGGCTGTGTCTAGTGCGAAAGCTACGATGGATATTGCCGACATGTACGCGGACGGGGTTGATCTGACAGGACTTGATATTGCTAAGACTTATGTTCCAACCGCTGTTACTGCTGGCGTGACGATTGGATGCATTATGAGTGGCAATGTGATAAGCACTAAACAGACTGCTGCCATGGCTGCACTATATGCCGGAGCAACTAAGACATATTCTGAGTATCGAAACAAGGTCATTGAGAAAAAAGGTGCGGACTTCGATAGAGAAATTCAGGCGGAAATCACGAGGAATAATCCCGGGTACCATCGCCAAATGTTGACTTGTCCGGACGGTAAATTTACGTTTATTGAGCCTGTGACGCATCAGGTATTCCAGAGATATGAGCGCGAGGTCATGGATGCCGAGTACCATTTTAATCGGAATTTTGTTCTTAGAGGTTATGCTTCTCTGAGCGAGTTCCTTTATTTTTTAGGCATTCCTGCTACGCCTGAATCTGAAATGATCGGATGGTCTGTCACGGAAGGATTCTATTGGATTGATATTACCCATGACCTGCTCGATGTTGACGTTGACGGAAAGAGTCTTTATCAGATCACGTATGATATTGAGCCGAGTGCTGAATTTCTGGATGGCTGGTATACGGATGGCGTAATTAAAGACGGCGTGCCGGTTGAGCTGGCGGAAAGTGGTGTAGAATGAAAATTGCAAAATTTGTCCCCTATGATGTCGCCAATGGTCCCGGCATTCGTATGAGCATTTGGGTCAGCGGATGTAGGAGGCATTGCCCCGGATGTTTTAACCCAGAAGCACAGGATTTTGAGTATGGGACGCCGGTAACCGATAGAATGCTAGACGCTGTCATAGTCTATTCGGAATCTCAAAATCATGATGGCTTTAGTTTCCTTGGAGGAGAACCTTTCGAGAAAGAAAACGAACCTATGCTTTGTGTTATAGCGCAGGAAATTAAAAAGCATAGACAATCGCCTACGCAGGATATTTGGTGCTGGACTGGGTACACATGGGAAGAACTGATGGATGATTGTCGACGCGGCCATATGCACATGCTGTTAAGGTATATCGATGTGCTCGTGGATGGCCCATTTATCGAAGAAAAGAAGGATATTTCGCTTTTGTGGCGCGGTAGTTCAAATCAGCGCATTATCGATGTGCGAAAATCCTTCGAAGCAGATAGACTGGTTCTCTATGGCTCGCTAAAATAACAGGTTCTATAGTAGAAAGGATGGTGTTTACCATGATGGAAAAACTGTATAAATTCTTCTATAGACAAGATGATGAGAATGACACGGACGTGGAGTACACGCAAAAAGAAAAGAACTATTTCTGGATGGGCGTAAACTTTGGTGCCTTTGTCGGAATCTTTATCATTAATATTGTGTTGTGGGGAATGATTGCATTGTACCCACATATGGGATTCTGATCCAAATTAAGAAGGAGGTCTTCATGGCCTCTTTTCTTTTTGATTTTTCGAGGAGGCATTATGGGACGAGGCAATTACTACGCTTCTGGTAATCATGCTGCTCAATGGTATGTTGACTATGAGCCTGATGTTCTGGAAGACGTATTTCGAGAGATCGAAGTACGATTCCCCTCTTTTCATAAACAGGATAAGTGGATTCATCGAGATTCTCATGTTCTGCTGGCGAATAACCTCTTCTATATTGGTATTGCGGACAATGAGCATAACGTCGCCGTATTTCTCAGCAGTAAAGACAATAGGGTAGCCGATTGTTTGGCAGCTCGGCATTTCGATACTTACGAGGAAGGGATTCTTAATATTCTGTTAAGCTTCTTTGGCAAGGTATACGTTCCTACAAGTTCGTGGACTTCGCGAAAAATACAAAGCGTATAATAGACAGATTAGTCTGTACTTGAAAGGAGAGTTGATTTATGATCACTAGAATTATTATTGGATTTTTCGCTATTGTTGGCGTTGTAGATACGTTGACTAGTATTATAACGATAGTATTTCCAAAAAGCCGGGTAACGAAATTCCTTTTTAAATATTGCAGTGTAAAATTTAATGCTCAAACTTATGAAAGAATCGACTAATCTGTTCTGTGTGAGAGTCTATGGAAACATAGGCTCTTATATTTTTTCTCGCGAAAATTGCAAGGCTTATAGTAGAGAGGAAACTCTTAAATAAAATTTATTGGAGGATTTGACTTATGGAAAAGACGAATCAGACTGTTGCTCAGGAAACTGTTACGACCGAACAGACGCAGGAGACTAAGAAGCAGCGTATCCAGAAGCCTACGAAGGCCGGTGTGAAAAATTTGTTTTTTAACCGGATCCTTCCGTTCGCTGCTGGAGTCGGAGCTGCTGTATTGGGTGCTGCTCTGCTCGGCGGAAAAGACCGTGGCGACAGTAACGATGGTGACTATACTGTAAGCTAACCAATGATATTTAAGGATCTACTCAAAGGAGGATGTTAAGGAAACTTGGCATCCTCCTTTTCTTTTCGCCGTTCACGAAAGGAGGATATTCTTGTTCTTTGAAAGAGTGGCGCAGAAATTCGCGGCTAAAGCCACCGAGACCGCGATCGAAACCGCTAAGGAAAGCGGAAAGAAAACGCTGGATGATTTTATGCCGCTGATCGAGATTGTTATTTTGGGCGTTGTCTTTGCCTTTGAAATGGGTCAACGAAAGAAAGATGATGCTCCGAATAAAAATGCTCCAATCATTATAAACAACTATATCGATCCCGGTCACCATGAGCATTGATACATATTTGAAAGGAGAGCACCAAATGAGAATTGATGACGTAAAGGCGATTGTGAATCTGATTGTCGGTATCGGCATTGAAACGATCATCTGCGGCGCGATTAAAACCGTCTTGCCGAATTCCAAAGGGTTGTCGAAGGCCTGCGTAAGTATTGCCAGTTTGGCGATTGTTGCTGCGATCACGGATGCAACGCAAACGACGACCGATAGTGTTGTTGATGAGGCTGCTAATGCGATCGGAATTCTCCAGACTGCTTTTAGCGAATCGGAGGAAAATACTTATGAGTGAAAACCGAGGCGTTCCCATGTATCCGAATAATTCTGATGCAGCAAAGGAGAATGCTAATCGAAATCTTCCTGCAAAAGCGGAGAAAGTCGAAAAAGTTATCGAGGGAAATGCTACGGTAAAGAAGGCTTCTCTCGGGCAACGTATTATGGATAATATATTTGACGGAAGTATTGAGGACCGGCTGACGAATGCCGTGTTTGATATTTTCATTCCGTCAGCTAAAAAGATGTTTGCAGATGGCGTAATTGACTTGGTATCGACACTTCTAACTGGTCAGCCTGTGCGAAATCGTGGGCAATCTCGGGGTGGTTCCACGACCGTTCGAAACAACCCTCTCCCCTATAATTCTATGTATGACTATGGCGGTGGATCGCGAAGAGACGTTGGAGAACGAAGTCGTCGTATTACTCCGGACGAGATCGTTGTGAATACCCGCGATGAAGCAGAGAGTGTATGTCGGAAACTCGAAGATCTGATGCAGTTATACGGTTATGTAACCGTTGATGATTTTTACAGTACGGTTGGTGCGCCCAGTCAGTATACTGACCGGAAGTGGGGCTGGAAATCCTTTGGTGGTGGTTATCCGAACTATGAGCAAGTTCCCGGTGGATATTTGATCGTCATGCCTAGAGTTGAACCGGTGTAAGGAGAGTAGCGATATGAGTATGAATAATGTAACGACTTTTCAGCAGATCACCGATATTGTTGGCACCCGTGACTACAGAACTGAATATTACATTGGAATAATCGATATCAATATTCATTATCATCGAATACTGGTCGGGAAGGCGGTCAATCTATTTAAGCGCATGGTCGAGCTTGGAGCTACTGAAGAAGAATTAACGCGAGCTGCGGAGTATGCATTGGTTTGTATTGATACAATGAAACATTGTCTTGATTATAAAAAGTGCCGTGCGGATAACGGAATTGCAGCGCTGGAAAAGAAATACCCGATCGAAAAGAAGGACTGACATATGGACAAGAAGGAAGTCACTAAAATGGTTGCTGACGCAGTGGATGTTGGAACTTTTTATGGAGCGGGATTAGGCGCTCTTGTGGTTGGAGGTATCGCCTTGGTGCTTGGAGGAGGATTTTTTGCGCTTTTTGTTCATAATGCAAAGCGCTTTAATCGTGATTACCCTGATTGGTATGCTGGCTTGAATGAATCGAACGATAACTGAGAAATAGGCACGACATATAAAGGAGAGAAGCGCTATGAAGTTTTACGAATTGGTCTCCACTATGAGAAAAGACGGATATTCTGAACGGGACATTGTGGACGAACTTGGTTTCGAATCCGTATCGCAATTTCGTAAATGTCGAGCACTGAGCGTAAAAAAGCACCGTCTGTCTATATACAATCGCTTAGAAAAACTTAGTGCGAGAAATTATCCCGATTCACTAATCGCAGAAAAAATGGGGATTTCGGAAACTCAATTGAATAATATCCGTGAAGTTACCCGATACTCCTCGGCGAAGAAGTGGGCACAAGACTGCGCAATTCGTTTAGTTAAAAAATTTGCATTAGAATCCGACTACAAAGCACGATATGCCAATGATGAAAATAGCAGTTCATCGATGAGCGAGCGCTTTCAGAATGATCTTATTCGAAATTCGACGTCACTATTCAATGCGGTAATGCATGGCGGGTCGGCTGAAGAAACTCGCCGGATTGCTGAATTCATAATGGTCTGCGTAAAAGCTCGAGACATGAACTTGGATTGGTTTCGGTGCTATATCGACAATGGAATCGAAGAACTGGAAAAGAAGTATTCGGTTAAAATTAGGAGGTTTTAATTATGAGCGAAATTCTGATGGTCTTTTGTGCGGGAAGCGTGGGAGGCGTCATTTCCACGATTTTTACGCTTGCTTGGGTAACGGGCGCGATCAATAAGGTGGTTAATGAACTGAAAAATACGACAAAGGAGCAGAGCAATGGCCAAACCAGTCAAAGCTAAGGATATTGGCATTCGGGTTACCAAAAAAGCGATGGAGAAGATCTCAATATGATTAAGACTTGCAGTCGCTGCAGAAAAGAATTCGATATGAACACCTGCGAAACTTATACGGATATACAGTACATAGTTCATAAGGTCCGTAGGAATAGCGGGCGTTTCTGTAAGGGCATCCTTTGCAAAAATTGCGAGCATGATTTTGAGTTTTTTATGTTTGAAAAGTGGGAGGAGAACGCTGAGTATGGCCAAACCGGTCAAAGCTAAAGATATTTGCAAATGGGCAAAGATAAATGAGATTGAGCTTAATCCGGATAGCACCGAAGATAAGCAATATATTAAGGAAGCGATTGCCCTAACTATGCGGTGGATGGACGAGGGAATCGACCGGGATATTTCGATTCAGATGGCATGTGAGCAGGTGTTGCTCGGAAAGGAAGTTGAGTGGTAATGGATAACATCATCTTTGAAAAATACAACGGAGAGACAGTCACTGTCGTTATTGATGGAATAGGGTATCCGCGTGAAGTCGTTGATAAATGGACTCTAACGGATATACTAAAAATTCGAGACGAAATACTTCTAAGGCATCAAAGAGAATCAAAAGCGTATACTGACGCTATTTTCGCTGCTTTTCGACCCTACATTGTAAACGCAAAGGCCAAAAAAGCTCGGATTGACGCCCAAAAAGGTCTTGCTCAAACAATCCGCGAAATGCCCAGAGAAGATGTAATTGCCGTTTTTACTGTTTATTTTGATGAACTTCTTAACAAAGCGAATGGAGATGATTCGAAAAATGATTAAGGTAACGACGAAGATCATTCATGAAACGCCGGATAAAAAGTTCGTCATTATTGATGGTGTGTGTTATTCACGTGAAGCTATAGAAAGCTGGGCCTCTAACGAACTCGCTGAATTCCGGAATAAGTTGATTCACAAAAATCATGAAGCAGCTATGGACTATGAGAATGCTATTTTTGAGGCCTTCGAACCTTATATAAAAAGGGCTGAGATTCGAGAAGAACAACATAGCGATTACATTGAACTTGAACAGATGATTCGACGAATGCCGCGAGAGGATGTAATCGCAATATTTGCTGCTTATTTCAATGAGTTTCTTAGCAAGTCGAATAGGGAGGGCTCAAAAAATGAATAAGAATGCGCATGTTATCGCTATTTCTCACGAGAAACTGTCTAGCATGACTGAAGCCGAACTTCGTGAAGCAATGCAAACAGAACTTAATCAAATCGAGGCAGAATGCAATTGTCGGAAGAAAGCTATTGCCGATGATTATGAACCTTATATAAAAGCTGCTAAAGATCGTCAAGGATTCGATAAGCTGAACATGCTTAGAAAACTCATCGAAGAAATGGATATTGCTGATGTGCGATTCGCGTTGAATACGACAGGATACATTGTGCTTACGCGCTCCGAATCCGAAGCAATTATCAACTATATGGGTATCAAGTCTATGTTTGACGAGGTGTTTAAATGAAAATCATTGAGCAGTCTTATCGCATTCTTTGGAATCCCGGCGATGTCATTGAAAAAGCTGCCAGAACATGCTATCGCAGCGAAGACAAGATTACCGATGACGGATCGAGCGATCAGAAGATTAAGGAGATGCTGACCACTCTCGGTCATACCGCTATGCTTGAGCATTCCGTCTTGAGCGTTGAATTCACGACTGACCGAGCGATTGCGAATGAGTTGGTTCGCCATAGGTTGTGCAGTTTCGCGCAGGAATCCACTAGATATTGTAATTACAGCAAGGATAAGTTCAGCAATGAGCTAACTTTTGTGAAACCTGAATGGGTCAATGACTGCACATTCGGATCTAACTTATGGCTGGGTATCTGTGATATGGCGGAACGTTATTATAAGGCGCTTCTCACAAACAGCCTCAAACCCGAAGATGCTCGCTGCGTTCTCCCTCTATCCCTTGCCACGAAGCTGGTGATGACGACGAACTATGCTGAATGGCGACATATTCTCGAGCTTAGAACGTCTAAAGCTGCTCATCCTCAGATGCGTGCTCTCATGATTCCGCTTCTGAAAGAACTTCAGGAGACGATTCCCGTTATCTTCGACGACATTAAAGTGGAGGAATGAATTATGAATACTGAACTTAAAAAGATGAAGGATGCCGTCGATTCGACAAACGAAACAATGCAGTCTGTAATGCGAACATTTCGGATTATTGAGGGTTCTGAGGATGCTCTACTAGATATGTTAGAAAGGCCATTTGCCAAATATTATAAATCTCCTGACGAGGAACACAGAGAAGTAGCGCTGATCATGGCTCTTGAAATGGGGCTTGTTTGGAATAGCATGGTTGATGAACTGGGTGATTCCGCATTCCATAAGGATGCACTCACGAAGCGATTCCTAAAAATCATTTGGGAGGAATAAGCATATGAGGATTAATTCTAGCAAATACGTCGACGAATTCTTGTTTCATTGCATTCGTTGCGGAACGATATTTTACGCATCTGAAGAGGATGAATGCGATTTTGCAGAGGAGTTTAATTTTGATTGCGGAAAATACATGGGTTCTTGCAACTGTCCGGAATGCGGGGATCGAGTATATAGTACTCAGAAAGGAATGTTTCGAAAGGATCAACCATCTGTTCGTTTCATCACGCCTATAGAGTACAAACTCACGGAGGAATAATCATATGAAAATTGAACCGGACCGTCAGATCGTGTTCTACGAATTCATATGCCGGACATGCGAAACGCAATTTACAGCCGGAAACACACCCGAGGACAGGGGCGAATACTCTTACGAAGAATTCTTTTCCGCAAACGCGGGTTGCTTCTATGCAGTATGTAATTGCCCCAAATGCGGACACGTGGTCTATTCCGTTTCTCACTATCATGTAGCAAAGGAGAACAAAAATAAATGGAATCCTCATATTCAACAAGCCCTTGTACGAGAGGCTGCGAAAATCGATGCGTCGAACCCAATTGACACATGACTTGCGAGGCCTATCTCAATTGGAGGAAAAATGTTGACCGGCAGCGAGAAGCAGTTACTGAATATCGTGCGAATGTGGGAGCAAAAAAGAATAGAGTTCAACAAACGAAAAAGGCTGCTGGATTATATCGTTGATATTCTGAAAGGAGAGCACCATGTTAGCTTCCTGCCCATTTTGCGGAGGTGCGGCGACAGCTCAATATTTGCCTCAGCGATACGGGGCGTCTGCGAATCCAAGATCAGGATTCTTTCAAGACTACTGGGTCGGATGCCCGAAATGTGACGTTTTTATAAAAACAACTGTGTGGCGAAAACGAATCGGAAACCAGATATCGAATTTCGATTTGATCGATCGACTGGAAACGCGGCGTAAATGGAACTACTACGCTTCTTGATATTTTGGAAGGAGAATAAAAACTATGAATCTTACTATTGTAAAAACTGGTATGAAACGAATGGGTTTGATCGTCTATAAGCATATGCCCCAGATCCTGTTCGGCGCGGGCGTCCTGACCGGTGCTGGCGCGCTGATTGAAACGGCAAGGGGTACGACGAAAATTGATGATATTTTCTCTCGCAAAGAAACTCGTTTGGCTAAGATTGATGCACTTATGATTAACGATACCTATACCGAGGATGATAGGCAAAAAGATATTCTGAAAACGAAAGCGATCATGTGTGTCGACCTCGCGAAAGCATACGCCCCTGCTACCATTCTGTATGCGGCGAGTGTGACCTGCTTCCTCGGCGGCCATCATATTCTCGCTCAGCGTTATGCGGCGACGGCTGCTGCTCTGACGGCTACGACGAAGGCATTCAATGGCTATCGTGGTAACGTTAAGGATGAACTCGGCGACGAAGCAGATTGGCGATTCCTCCACGGCATTAAGGCGGAAGAGCTTGACAAGGTTACGATCACGGACGAAAAGGGCGAAACCAAAGAAATCACCGTTGTGAAACGGAGTGATATTGGCAAGAACCCAAACGATTATTCCATGTATGCCAAGGTGTTCAAGAAGGGCAATGACTATTGGCAGGGAGAATCTTCCTATAATATGTGGTTTCTCAAGAAGGTTCAGAATCAGATGAACGACAAACTCCTTGCCCGGCGCAATCATGAGCATGGCGGATATTTGTTCCTGAACGAAGTCTATGAAGCACTTGGTTTCTCTTCGACAAAGGCTGGTGCGGTTGTTGGTTGGTACATCCCGAAGGAAGGCGCAGAAGACGACAATAACGGCGACTATTACGTTGACTTTGGCATCTTCTCTAAGAACGGATCTGTGCGGTTCATTAATGATGAAGAAGATTCGATCATTCTGGACTTTAACGTAAGAGGCAGCATTTACGATCTTCTGGAAGAGTAAGGAGAGCACTTATGAAAACCAAAATTCTGAAGCTTGCTATCATTGTTGGCAGCAGTGTCGGGCTTGCATACCTCGGAAATCGACTTTATAAGCATCGGAAGAAGATGCTTCTGATTGCTGATAATAACACTCGTGATGCATCGGATATCGAGGTAAAGGAAACTATCACGAGTACGGGTACGGACGATTCTAGCCCCCTTAGAACGCCTCTGAGGGGCATTTCTGAGGTACCAAAGCATCAGTTTACGGATTATAACAAAATCGAGCCCGTAAAGCCGCTTGAAGAGGACGACGACATTGATCAGGATCTCTTGCAAGAGATCTCGGAGAGCACTGACTCGGAAGAAAAAACGCCGTATTTGATCTCGATCGATGATTTCGACGCTGGATATTCGGGTCGATATGATACTGTTTCTATGACATATTATGCTGTCGACGATGTATTGGCGGATGATGCTGAAGAGACGGTCATGGACGTCGAGCGCTTTATCGGTGCAGATACGCTGGATCATTTCGGAGCTGAAGCTGCTGAGTTGAGCGGTGACGAGAACACCCTGTATGTCCGAAACGAATCGCTGCACTGCGACTATGAAGTGACGAGAATTCACCAGAGCTATCATCAGGTTGTATTAGGGGAGTAATATAGCATGAATCTCAATGAGAAGCGGATATGGGCATTGATGAATGATCTAAATGCCTTTTGCTTAAGCCATAAGTTGACTGGTGACGATTGTGAGAAGTGCCCATTTGCGAAATATGAGAGCTGCCCACTACACGACTTTTATATTAAATGCTGGTCCGTAATCTTTGATAATTGGCAACTGAACCATAAAAAGGAGATCTAATATTTTATGAAAATTAAAAATCTTATTCTCGCGGGTATGCTGACTGGCGCACTGTTCCTTACGACGGGATGCAGTGAAGCCGACAAGGTTAATGCCAACATCAGCAAGCAGGCCGACTACTTTGAATCGCAGCGAAAAATTACGGTCTACAATGCTCGAACGGACAAGGTTATTCTCGAGTGTGTAGGTGCAATGTCTATTTCAAATAATTCAAGCAGAGAACTTGTTGTGACCGTCAAGATCGGACCGAATTCCTATAAGAAAAATTATATTTATCTCAACGACTACACTATGTATGTCGTTGAAGACATCACCGGAACTTATACTGACCCGTATCATTACAAGCTCTATATCCACACAGATGTTGTCCCCAGCTTTGAAATTAAACCGTAAGGAGTGTCAGTTTATGAAATCTAGAACGGAATATCGGGAGCGCAAAATGAAATACCTGATTAATGCATGTTTCTCGTGGGCGAGGATGTCGGAAGAGGAACACGCATGGTACGCCAGCAGAGGTATGCCAAAGGATGTGTATATCCGAAAGTGTTCGCGAAGTACTCGCCGAATGGATCGTTGGTATCAGTATGTTAAAAAGCATGGCATCATTATCAATGGTGAAAGAATCCGGAGAGGCAAATTGCCTGAATAAAGGAATGATATTTCATGATGACTGAAAAGGAGCATGAATTATGAAATCTAAAGCGGAGTATCAAAACCGGAAAGATGACGCACTTTATAACGGCGCTGTGGTCGCGAATTCGCTTAGAGAGAATCCGCAGGACGAATATTTTCCGATGCTAAATATTCGAGAATGCGCTAAGCAGTGGAAACGAATGAAGAAACGCAGGCATTTCTATAAAAAGCATACGTGTGTCTTCGAGAATAAAAGATACACATTAAACCAGTTATCCATTGAGCTTTCCAAGCGATATGGATCACGAATTTCAACTCCGCCGACGTTAGAAGCACGCAGGTTGAAGGATATCGAACTCTGTCGTGAAATGGTAATGGGTCGAGCGAAAGGAGCATAAGACATGAAATCTAAAGCGGAGTATCGAAGAAGATGGCGCGAAGGTCTTCTTCTTGGATATATGGTGAATTTTATAGATCCTTCATTTCCCAGACGCTATGCCAAAGCGATGATGAGAGAAGATAGACGCCAATATTGGGCAAAGAAACGCCGAATTCGGGGACCTTCCTACAATCGAACGATCGAGGTATATCTCGGAAAACAGCGGCGCAAACAAATGATTGACCAATATTATAATCGTAGTCTCATCAATATGTGGCCGACGTGCATTATTCGTGTGGATTTGGTGCGCAAAATCGTTACACTTAAACATCACGCCCGCTTCGATAATCGACTACTATATGAGAAATATTTGAAGAATTCTAATTTAAACGAGAAGGAGTGATATTTTACGATGACTGAAAAGGAGCGTGAAGCGTATGTAAAATGGCTTCGTCGTTTCATTGATCGAGAGACGCCGGTCGGTCGATCTTATAGCAAACTCTTTGATATTTTGATGAATCGAGAGTTTATCGGAATTGTCCCAAGGGACGACAATTGGGAAGAGCACGGTCTCGAGTTGCGTGGCGTTTACTTTGGTGTACGCTGGACGGACTTGGGACCGTGTTCGTGTTTGGAGATGCTGATTGCTCTGTCACAGGACATTATGGATATGATGGTCGACAGCAATCCGGAATTTACGGATGGATATTTCTTCTGGAGAATGATTGAAAACCTGAATCTGATTCAATTTGACGATGAAGCTTTTGATGACTGGCGATGCGAGGATTTGGTGGAGGATATTCTGAACGTCTGGCTGGATCGACTGTATAGTCGAAACGGTGTAGGCGGTTTATTCCCCCTTCGTCGGACTCGTGAGGATCAGCGTCGAGTGGAGACTTGGTATCAGGCTCAGGCGTGGCTGTTGGAGAATTTTCCGGAATGTTTCTGAGTTGAAAGGAGAGCACCAATTATATGAATGCTAGAGACGAGCAGTTGTTGGAATGGATAAAACAGCTTCCACTGCACCTTGGTGATGATACAGTTGAGAAGGTTGAAATCACTCCATTCAATGACCGTGCATGCCAAGTTTTAATGTTTCATACAGCAATGAAATACCTTGAAAAAACTTGTTTTACGGCGGCTTCAACAGGCGCTCCGAAGTTTAAAAAGATCGTAATTATGGTGATCGATAAGGTCGAAAACTGTGCCATTTCGGTTGAGTATGCGGATGGCTCAGGGAGCAATTTTATCGTGAATTTGCATGTTTTGGGCTGATATTTTCTTCAGCAAAACTGTAACAGTTGTGACAGTTTTGAAATGCGTTTTCGAGGTTTTGAAGAAAATTTGCGGTTTGTGTTAAGAAATCTTAACGACGAACGGAAAAAGTGTGACAGAAAACTGTAACAGTGTGACAGTTTTGAAGGGCCAAAAAACCAAAACTGTAACAGCATTTTTCTAGCTATTATTAGAAAAATTGGGGGTCTGTTACAGTTTTACAGTTTTTTACTACTAAAAAGTTTTTTGGAGAATATATATTTTATATAAAAGTTTATAAACCGTGTTGAAAACTGCACAACTGTAACAACGCCTACTACAAATGTGTAAGCCGAGAAAGGAGGTTACGGCATGGATTTTTGTCAAATCAGGACGCGGACTGTTCCAAAGGAAAAGGACGTCATCGAGATATATCCTGAGTTCAAAATCTGTAAAAGCAAAGACCTCATGATTCGTGGCAAAGCATTCTATGCAATCTGGGATGATGCTCGTGGATTATGGACGACGGATAGCTATGACGTACAGCGTCTTATTGACAAGGACATTGAAGCTAAGATTGACGAGACCCGAAAGATATTCCCGGAAGCAACTCTTCGCCCGCGAACAATGATGGATTACTCCACCAATTCGTGGAAAACATTTCAGAGCTATGTGAACAATCTTTCGGATAACAGCCATCAGCTCGATAGCAAGTTGACTTTTGCGAATACCCCGGTTGTAAAGACGGACTACGTTTCGAAGTCTCTCCCCTACCCTCTTGAGTCTGGGAATTGCGAAGGGTATGACGAGATCATATCGACGCTTTATGATCCCGACGAACGCGCTAAAATTGAATGGGCAATTGGTGCTATTGTATCTGGTGAAAGCACGACCATCCAGAAATTTCTGGTCTTCTATGGCGATGCTGGAGCGGGCAAGAGCACCATTCTTAATATCATTCAAAAACTGTTCGAGGGATATTATGTAAGTTTCGATGCTAAATCTCTTGCCAGCAATAATAACCAGTTTGCTACCGAAGCATTTCGTGATAATCCTCTTGTCGCGATTCAGCATGACGGTGATCTGAGCCGCATCGAGGACAATACAAAGTTGAACTCGATTGTATCTCACGAGATGATGACCATGAATGAGAAGTACAAGTCGAGCTATACTGCTCGCGCAAACTGTTTCTTGTTTATGGCAACCAATCGTCCGGTCAAGATTACCGATGCAAAATCCGGTATTATTCGACGACTGATCGATGTTCGGCCAAGCGGCAGAAAGCTCCCGTTCAACAGATACCAAAATCTGATGAGTAAGGTTAATTTCGAACTGGGTGCTATCGCCTACCACTGTCTTCAGGTCTATAAGGAGATGGGTAAGGACTATTACAATGCCTATCGTCCAATGGACATGATGTACAAAACGGATTTCTTCTTCAACTTTGTCGAAGACAAGTATGATATTTTCGATCAGCAGGATTCCACAACGCTTAAGCTCGCGTATGCAATGTACAAGGAGTATTGCGAGGATAGCGGGACAGAAGCCAAGCTGCCGATGTACAAGTTCCGAGAAGAGTTAAAAAACTATTTCGAGCATTATTCAGATGTTGAGCGAATCGACGGCAAACAGATTCGGAAATATTATTCGGGGTTCATCCGAAAGAAGTTTCGCCCCGAAGAGAAAACGAAGGATGAAGCACCAAAGGAAGAAGAATCATGGCTGAAACTCGACTGTACAAAGTCTTTGTTGGATGATATTTACGCCAATTACCCTGCTCAATACGCGAGCGAGGATGGCACCCCGCTTATTGCGTGGGACAAAGTTACGACGACTTTGGCCGATATTCGGACAAGTGAACTGCACTATCTTATGCTGCCTGTAATTCATGTTGTGATCGATTTTGATTTGAAAGATGAGACAGGTGAGAAATCCCTTAAGCTAAACATGGAGGCAGCATCGAAATGGCCAAAAACATACGCTGAACTTAGTAAAGGAGGACAAGGCATTCATCTGCACTATCTCTATGAGGGAGGCGATCCTAATGACCTTCAACGTATCTTTTCACCGGGGATCGAAGTTAAAGTGTTTACTGGGAAAAGTAGCTGTCGACGTAAATTGACTAAGTGCAACGATATTCCCATTGCTACGATTTCCAGTGGCTTGCCGTTGAAAGAGGAGAAAACGAGTGTGATAAATGAGAAAGCAGTAAAAAGCGAAAAAGGGCTTCGACGACTCATCAATCGTCACTTGCGCAAAGAGATTGTGGGATCAACTGCATCGTCGATCGGATTGATCAACGACATTCTTGATAAAGCTTATGATAGCGGAATGCCGTATGATATTAGCGACATGAAACCTACGATTCTGGCTTTTGCAGCGGGGAGCACTCATCAGAGTGATCGGTGTACAAAAATCGCGATGAAGATGAAGTACAAAAGCGAAGCCGTAAGCGAGTCAGATGAATGCCTAGAAGACACAATTGTGTTCTTCGATATTGAGGTATTCCCCAACTTGCTTCTTGTCAACTGGAAATACGCTGGGGCGCAATGTAAATGCGTCCGGATGATCAATCCGAGTCAGCAAGATATTGCGGAACTTCTCAAGAAAAAGCTCGTAGGCTTTAACTGTCGTCGGTATGATAACCACATTCTCTATGCTCGATATCTTGGAAAAAGTATTGAAGAGATCTATGAAATCAGTCAGGCAATTATTTCTGGTGACAAGGCTGCTATGTTTGGTCAGGCGTATAACATTAGCTATACGGATGTTTACGACTTCAGTTCTACTAAGCAGAGTCTTAAGAAGTTCGAGATCGATCTTGGTATTCATCATCAGGAGCTCGGCCTTCCGTGGGACCAACCTGTTCCAGAAGACAAATGGAAATTGGTTGCCGAGTATTGTGATAATGACGTGCTTGCGACCGAAGCCGTGTTCAATGCTAGACAGGCCGACTTCGTTGCTAGAGAGATTCTGGCTGATCTCGCTGGTGGAACCGTAAATGATACAACGAATCAGTTGACTACACGATTGATATTTGGAGCTGTAAAGAATCCTCAAAGCTCATTTGTTTATCGCGATCTTGCAGAACCTGTTCATCTTTCGGATGATTCTCTCCAAAAAGAATTCCTAAAAGCAAACTTTCCCGAAATGATGGCAGAACCTTTTGGCGAAGCAAAAAGTGATCTTCCTTATTTTCCGGGATATGACTTCAAGAAAGGCTCAGGACATGAATTATGTAAGCTCGTAGGGTTTCATTTTGGCGGACACAACCCCGAGAGCATAGAGCCCGATATTATAAAAAAACCAGCATCCTCTTACGGTGGCTTTGATCCCGGAGAAGGAGGATTCGTATGGTCTAAACCCGGAATGTATGGCCGAGTTATTACTTTTGACGTGGCCAGCATGCATCCACACAGCATCACGAGCGAATACTTATTTGGCCAATATACAGTAGTGTTCAATGACTTACTCAACACTCGAATTGCGATTAAGCATAAGGACTTCGAGAAAGCCGGAAAGATGTTTGGCGGAAAGCTGGCTAAATATCTAACTGACCCGGCTAAAGCAAAACAGTTGTCGCAGGCGCTCAAGATTGCAATCAACTCGGTATACGGTTTGACCGCAGCCCATTTCGACAATGCTTTCCACGATCCGCGCAACATTGATAATATTGTTGCCAAGCGTGGTGCACTGTTCATGATCGATCTCTTAAATTATGTGCACGAGAAAGGTGGCGAAGTCATCCACATCAAAACGGACTCGATTAAAGTACTTGATCCCTCTCCTGAACTACAGAAAGATATTATTGCCTTTGGCAAGCGATACGGGTACGACTTTGAGATTGAGCACATTTTCGAAAAGATCTGTTTGGTCAACAACGCGGTTTATATTGCGAAGCTGGCTGAAGATGATCCTGACGATCCGGGTAAATGGACTGCTACTGGCAAGCAATTCGCGGAGCCGTATGTGTTCAAGACCTTGTTCTCTAAAGAACCCATTGTCTTCGACGACTATTGCCAGACCAAGAGCGTTAAGTCAGCAATGTATCTTGATTTTGATGAAGATCTCGGAGAAGATGAGCACAACAGGATATTCGTCGGTAAGTGCGGCCAGTTCTGCCCAGTTCTTCCGGGAACCGGTGGAGCACGACTTGTTCGTGAACAAGATGGAAAATTCAATTCAGTAACAGGCGCAAAGGACTACAGATGGCGTGAAGCCGAGTTCTTGCGAGAATTAAAGAAGGAGGATACTGTAGATGAGTCCTATTATCGGAGACTTGTCGATGAAGCAGTCGATGACCTGTCCAAGTTTGGAGACATTGAGTGGTTCCTTGGCGAAAGCATCGGAAGCCCAAGAGATGAGTGAGCTCAGAAAAGAGCACGTAAATCATCCGGATCACTACAAAACCGGAAAGTTTGAATGCATTGATATTATGGTTGAAACCCAAGGCGTTGAGTCTACACAGGACTTCTGCATCTGCAATGCATTCAAGTATCTATACCGTCATAAAAAGAAAAATGGATCTGAAGATATCTCAAAAGCAATTTGGTATTTGAATAAGTACCTCGAACTTGAAAAGGAGAAAAATCATGAGAACGTTTAATGGAAACAATGTCAGCGAGAGCACCATTGATATCGAGCACTCTGTTTATCAGGATCGTCCGTATACGAATGTCGTAGTGAAAAATGCGTGCATTATGTTTACGAACTTCGCAGGCGAAAAAGATCGTTTTAATATGGGAAAACCGCAGTTTAATTTGGTTCTTACTGAAGAAGCTGCTCGAGATCTTCAAGCCGATGGTTGGAACGTTCGAATCATGCCTGCTCTCGAGGAAGGCGAGCCTCCGACGTATATGACAAATATTAACGTTGCCTTCTCGGATGACGGGCGACGGAATCCCACGATCAAATTGTACTCCTCCCTTGATGGCAAACGAGTGTGCCGACGTCTGAGTGCTGAAACTATTGGCATTCTCGATGATATTCGTCTTGAACGAATCAATCTTCGGATCGGCAGTTTTAATTATGATGGAGATAAATACACAATGAAGGGATATTTGCACGAACTACAGGCTGTTCAGAAAGCGGAACAGACCAGTTTCGATGATGACTACGCCGACTATCAGGATAATGACGGCGTATACTAATCTTCTGTATCCCCATCAAATGAAAGCTATCGAAGAACTCCGAGACGGCTGTATTCTTTGCGGTGGAGTTGGTTCGGGGAAAAGTAGAACCGCGCTTGGATATTTTGTATGGAAAAGCTGTGAGTTTGACGAAAGGCTTGAGAACCCTAAAAAGCCGAAGGATCTGTATATCATCACTACTGCTCGAAAGCGTGATACGCACGAGTGGGAAGATGAGTGCCGATTCTTCGGCCTTTCTTTTTTGCCTCAAAACAGCATAGCGGGCATTCGAGTTAGCGTTGATAGCTGGAATAACATCAAAAAATATGCAAACGTCACTGACGCATTCTTTATATTTGATGAACAGCGAGTAGTTGGAAGTGGCACATGGGTTAAGGCATTCCTAAAAATCGCTAAAAAGAATCTATGGATCCTATTGTCGGCTACTCCGGGCGATACATGGACCGATTATATTCCAGTCTTTATTGCGAATGGCTTCTACAAGAACCGAAGCGAGTTTATAGATGAGCATATCATTTATAAAAGATTTGCGAAGTATCCTCAAATCGACCGATATATTGGGACCAAAAAACTTGAAGCATTGAGGAAACGTCTGATTGTTGAAATGCCATTCGAACGAGATACTGTGCAGCATCACGAGACTATTTATACGGATTATGATATTCAGAAGTATAATGCGATCATGAGAAGGAGATGGGATCCTTATGCAAATGAACCCATACAGGAGGTTGCCGCGCTCTGTTATTTACTTAGAAGAGTGGTCAACGAAGACGTGGACCGGTTACATACTGTACAAGAGATATTGTCCGCCCGTGGCTCTGCCATTATATTTTACAACTTTGACTATGAATTGGAATTACTCAAGGCTACCCTTAGCGATGCGGTTGAAGTTCGCGAATGGAACGGGCACAAACATGAGAAGATCCCTCTCGGAAAAAGATGGGCGTATCTTGTCCAGTATACTGCGGGTGCGGAAGGATGGAACTGTACGCAGACGGATACCATGATATTCTATAGTCAGAATTATAGCTATAAGACAATGGTTCAAGCTGCCGGTCGAATCGATCGAATGAACACCCCATATAAAGATCTATATTATTATCATTTGAGAAGTCGAGCCAAAATTGATATAGCCATTGCTAACACACTAAAATTGAAGAAAAACTTCAATGAGAAGGCCTTTATTGAGAAACGGGCCTCGCGTGAAAAACATATGCTATAATAGAGGGATAGAATACGACTTTTGGAACCTATCTCTGGAGATGGAAACATCTCCTTTTATTTTTGCAGAGGAGGAGATCGGATGTCTCAAAGAGAGAGTGCGTTTCAGAGCAGTCTGATTCGGGAAATTAAAGCACGGTATCCCGGAAGCATTGTCCTGAAGACTGATGCGAATTATATTCAGGGCTTTCCCGATCTCCTTATTCTTTATAAAAATAAATGGGCGCTTCTCGAATGCAAGAAAGATGCCAAAGCAGGACATCAACCGAACCAAGACTATTATGTTTCGAAAATGAATGACTTGAGCTTTGCTCGTTTCATTTATCCAGAGAACAAAGAGGAGGTACTTTGTGCATTACAAGCAGCATTCGAATCTTGAGGGCAAGCATGCAATCATTAGTCCAAGTAACTATCATTGGTTGGATAAAGAGAATTTGGACGATTTGATGGATGCTAAGCTAAAAGCTTATTATGCATGCGAGCTCGGAACTTCGATTCATCTTTATGCAAAAGACCGAATCGAATCGCGTATGAAGCTTACGAAATCAGAAAAGAATGGCGTCCTGTTTTCTCTGATTCGCGGGCATAGGATCCCACGTCGAGCAATTGATATCGACTACATTTTTCCGAATCTAATGGCTTACATTAATGATGCTATTGCATTTCGAATGGATCCAGAGATTGTTCTGGCATATAGTTTTGTCTGTTTCGGAACTGCGGACGCGATCAAATTCGAAAACGACACGCTTCGAATTCATGATTTGAAGACCGGGTGCAGCCCAGTATCGATGAAGCAACTTGAACAATATGCTGCTCTATTCTTCCTTGAATACGGCGAAATCGAAGATGCTCACCCTGATCACACAAGAGTTGAGCTTCGAATTTATCAAAATAATGATATTCAGGTTCTACAACCCGAGCCGGAAAGAGTACTATCAGTAATGGATCGTATCGTGTATGCGAGCGATTACATTCAGAAAGAACTGATGGAGGGCTAAGTATGGATGATCGAAAACTCGTCGAACAGGAACAGAAAGACGAACTAACCCATTATGGAACACCTAGGCATAGCGGAAGATATCCTTGGGGTTCTGGCGAGAATCCTTACCAACGGAGCGGCAATTTTGTAGCACATGTTACGAAACTGCGTAAAGAAGGATTGTCCGAAGTCGAAATTGCAAAAAGTATGGAAATGTCCACTAGTCAACTTAGAGCGAGAATGTCCATTGCCAAATCTGAAATTCGTAAAGAAGAATCGGCCATGGCGTGGAAACTCAAAGAAAAAGGATATTCTAACGTTGCAATTGGTCAGCGACTTGGCAAGAACGAAAGTTCCGTTCGTGCCTTGCTTGACCCGCATCTTAAAGCACGGAACGATATGACAAACGATCTTGCTGAGCAACTCAAGATCGCCGTCAAAGAACAAAAGTATATCGACGTCGGTGCCGGAAGCGAATACTATTTCAATATGCCTGTGAGCAACACTCGAATGAAGACTGCAATTGCCCTACTTAAAGAGCAAGGTTATAAGATTCAGTATGTTCAGGTTCCCCAAATGGGAACCAATGAAAAAACAACACTGAAAGTTCTGACTAAGGATGATACACCTTGGAAAGAAGTAAACGACAATAAATATAAGATCGGACTTCCGACCAACTTTTATACCGAAGATGGCGGAACGACCATTCGAGCTATGGAGCCGCCTGTGTCAATTGACAGCAAGCGAGTCTATGTCAACTACACCGATGCTAATGGCAAAGGCGGTGCTGAAAAAGATGGTTTGATCGAACTTCGGCGCGGTGTGGATGATATTTCGTTGGGCAATGCGAAATATGCTCAGGTTCGAATTGCAGTCGACGGCGACAAGTATATGAAAGGCATGGCTGTCTATTCTGATAATATTCCAGATGGTTACGATATCGTATACAATACCAACAAAACCGTCGATAAAGCGGATAAAGTATTTAAGAAAATGGATACCGATTCCTCAAACCCATTTGGCGCGACAATCAAAATGGATGACCAGCTTGTTCGAGCGCAAAGGCACTATATTGATAAGGCTACAGGCGAAGAAAAACTGTCCGCGCTCAACATTGTCAATGAAGAAGGAAACTGGGATGAATGGAGTCGATCGCTGTCTTCGCAGGTTCTTTCTAAGCAGCCAGTCGCGCTTGCTAAGAAGCAGTTGGGATTGGCTTATGATTCCAAAGCTGAAGAGCTAAAAGATATTCTTGCTACTACGAATCCAGCAGTTCGAAAGCAACTCCTTGATAGTTTCGCAGACGATTGCGATGCGGCCGCAGTTCATCTGAAAGCCGCTGCTCTTCCTAGACAAAGCGCACAAGTCATCATTCCCAGTACCGAAATATCGGAACGAGAAATTTACGCGCCGAACTATAGGGATGGAGAAAGCGTCGTTCTAATTCGTTTCCCCCATGCTGGACGATTCGAGATTCCAGAATTGACGGTAAACAATCATTCCCCGGCTGGTAAAGTGATTGGGCCTGATGCTAAAGATGCGGTGGTAATTAATGCAAAAACTGCTGAAAAGCTCAGTGGTGCAGACTTTGATGGCGATAACGTTCTTGTTATTCCAAATAACGACGGTAAAATTAAAACTGCACCGTCACTACAAGGGCTAAAAAACTTTGATCCGAAAGCAGCATACCCAAAGTACGAAGGTATGCGAGTCATGACTGACCAAGATAAAGGTCGCGAAATGGGAATGATTACGAATCTCATTACCGATATGAGCCTTCGTGATGCGAGTCCCGATGAACTGGCCAAAGCTGTCCGTCATTCCATGGTCGTTATCGATGCTAAAAAACATGAATTGAATTATAAGCAATCGTATATCGATAACGAAATAGAATCGCTAAAGATTAAGTATCAAGGCCGTGCTAATTCTGGTGCCTCAACGCTAATCTCGAAAGCGAGTAGTACCGAAAGAGTCCCCGATCGGAAAGATGGTATATACGTTAAAGATCGAGAGACAGGAAAGAAGCACAAAATCTATGTTGACCCGGAAACTGGCGAGAAACTATACACTTATACTGGAGATACATACAAGAAACCGGTGAAAGATAAAAAGACCGGCGAATATAAAAGGGATCCAGAAGGAACCCCGATATACAAAGAGACGCCCAAAACTCTCGAGAGCACTAAGATGTACGAGACGAAGGACGCCTTTTCTTTATCATCTGGAACCGGCATGGAAAGCGTATATGCCAACCATGCTAATAAAATGAAAGCCCTCGCGAACGAGGCTAGAAAAGAAAGTTTAGGCATGAAGCCGTTGAAATACAACCCTGAAGCCAAGAAAGAATATGCTTTAGAAGTTTCCAGCCTAAATGCCCAACTTAATGAAGCATTAAAAAATGCGCCTCTCGAACGACGAGCTCAACTTATCGCGAACCGAGATTTCTCACTGATTATCGGAAGCCATCCTGAATACAAAGAAGATGCCGACAAAATAAAGAAAATTAAAGGGCAATGCCTTAGCCAAGCTCGTATAAAAGTTGGATCCGGAAAGACAAGGATTAAGATCACGCCTAAAGAATGGGAAGCCATCCAAAAGGGCGCGATTACGCACAATAAACTCACTCAGATTCTAAAGAATGCCGACATGGACATCGTAAAATCGTATGCTATGCCGCGAAACGGAACTGTTATGCCTCCGTCAAAAGTTGCCAGAGCTAAAAGGCTCCGTGCAAACGGTTACGCAACTTCTGAAATTGCAGACTTTCTTGGTGTTTCCGTCAGTACAATTAAGCGAGCGCTCGAAGAAAGTCCTTCTAATTCGTGAGAAAGGAGCTTAGTATGGACGAAACCAGCAACATTAAAGAAGTTTGGATCACAACAAAGGACAATCCGTTTGATCCGTTCACGCAATTCGATGATTGGAATCGTTTTGATCAAGATCATAACTACAATACGTGTCAACTGATCGATCGTCACTTGTTCACTTCTCCTGAACTGAGTGACTCTGATCAATTAGATGCTCTTGATGAAGCAATTCGATGGATCATCGATCTCGATCCAACCGAAAACTACATACGGGTGACCGAAGAATCAAAAACTTAACCCGCTCTAGACATAGGGGGGGAGGGGTCTGCAAAAATAGCACCCCCTCTCA
>ULSM01001697.1_pt1 | contig 72065 bp, 81 predicted proteins | sample 1956381 | NCBI WGS metagenome assembly ULSM01 (sample SAMEA4835710, study PRJEB28245) | human gut metagenome | biome: gut microbiome; material: fecal sample | place: Denmark | collected 2008 | reverse complement strand
GTTGGCGGTGGTACTGCTGCGGCTACAGCAATGGCGAAAGAAGCGGCTAACAAGACTATGGGTGACACGATAGCCAACATCGGGGCGAAAGACACTGCACGGAAGCAGCAAGTGGCTGATGCGCACTTCCAACACCAAATAGGACAGTCTCAGGAACGTGAGCAAGCCGCCATGCAGACCGCACAGAATACCAGTGAGGCGGCTCAGAATATGAGCAATGCTCTGTTCAAGGCGGGTGTGACCCAGTTGGGTTCAGAACCTAAAGTGTCTAAGTCGCTGAATGACAGGCTACAATCAAGTGACATGGGTAGTCGTGATAACACTGGTATAACATCTGCACTCGGAGAAAGTGCGGATGCAAGGCTTAAGAAGGTCACAGAGGGCGTTGATGGGCTGTTTGGATAGGCTTGATGCTTCGGTGGGAGCAGGAGACAAAGACGAGAGGTTATCGAGAGGAACGAGTGCCAAGAACATGGAGCAGGATGCGTACACAACCAAACCCAAAGGGGCACCCCCGTTGACCACCGTTTCAAACTATAGTAGATAAATACAAATATAAAAATGCGACCCACCACCCCCCATCTCCTTTTTATTTCGGTTTTCCGATTTTCCACACCCTTATTTTTCTGGAAGTGTTAATGAAGTTAAACTTAAAGATTATGAATATATTTCAGAGATTTATAAAGCGAATTGGCGGAGAAGACAAGGTATTGCACTTTGAAACTTGCTGCCTGATCACGATGGTTGTTGCTCTTTTGAATATGAACGTGCTCGGTCTGGGTACTACAGCTTCGGAAGTATCAGCCTGTATGATTTCGGTTATTGCCGGCATATCGAAGGAGGTATACGACTATAACACATACTGCTTGTTTGACAACAAGGATATAATAGCAGATGTATTTGGCGCATTTGCTGGTTTTTTAATCATTATTTTAATTGGATAGATTATGACATTTGAAGAAGCAAAGAAGATATTGAAGAAAGAGTTTTTGGGAATTAGATTCAAGAAGTTCAACAAGCCTCTTAAATTTGAAGAAAAGCTATGGGTTCGTAATGAGAAGCCAGAGATTCTTGAAGCTTTGCGTATTGTGGCAAAGAATGGCATTAGTGTTTGCGTTCCAAAAGCAGCTCTTCGTATTCGCAGCATAATTACCAAGAAGATGAGGGCAGGAGAGGAAGCACTGTCTCCAGTTTCAGGCACTCCATTGAGCGCATCAGAAGGAATAAAATTGCAGTGGAAAGACAACAAGAATACAGTCAAGAACCCTGCTCTTAAAGAAGCAGCCTCCCAGTTCAACGATGCTTTGTTGGATGAGCAGGGAAAGAAGATAAAGCGCTTCGGCAAAGAGATTGCCCGACTCAACAAGATTATCCGCAAGAAGAACTTGAAGATTGCAGAGAAGGACGAGGTGATTGGCGACTTGGGCAAGGAGTTGAAGGCGCAGAAAGACTTGGTAGATCATATTAGTAAGCTACGTGATAGTGCCAAGATTAATCTTAATCTTCGCATGAAGGAATGCGAGAAGTTGAAAGAGAAGTTGGAAGAAGCAAACAATCTGGTTAAAGAGGTTCGTAAAGTTTCTAAGGAGTATTGTGAATACGGTATTGCTGCTGAAAAGATGATTCAGAAGTTGGCTAAGATAATAGTTAGCAAAGGTCTCGCTCCTTCTGATGTCTTCGAGAAATGTCGTCTTTGGGCGAATGGCTACAGATTCAACCCTCAGCTTCCTGAGCTTAGCAAGGACGGCAATGGTATCTTCTACCATATTGCTGGGGTTGATGTTGCAGAGGAAGGCGCTGACCATACTGGTGTAATGGTTCTATGCGGTAAGGATTTTGCTAAGATTCTTAAAGAGGACGAGGAAGCAGCAGAGGAACTTTCAAAAGTTCTCAATGACGTTATAGACCGATTTCTTCTGTTTGGCGAAATTATTATTAAAGAAGAATAAGCTATGCCAATAAACAATAACAAGAATACGCATATGAACAAAGGGAGAGTTACTATAACGGAGCCTTCTCCTATGGTTCAGCAGATGGCGCAGCAGAATTACGCCATGAAGAATGGTGGAGAGCTGCCGATGCAGGGTGCGCCAGGAGGAGCTTCTACACCTGTTGCTCCTCAGCCGATGGATATGAATTTCTTTGGTGGAAATGGAGGTGCAACTGGCAAGTTTGAGATGCCGGCTGTTGCCACAGCTCCCGACTTGACTCCAGAAAGCAAGGCCCCCGACCCAAAGTACGGAACAGGTGGTGCTCAGTTTGCCAATCCCTCTGGTATAGACAAGAAGGATTTGGGTTCGTTATCAGCAGCCTTGAACTCGGCAGGAGTATCTTCTCCTTCTTCTGGAAGGGAGTTTAAAGCCGATGATACAAAGAAGGATGGCGGTTTCTTTGGCTGGATAAAGGGGATTGCTCCAAAGTTTAGGCCTGGAATACGTGATGGAGAGACAGACGAAGAGTACGATATGCGGAATACACAAAATATGCAGCGTTTGGCCACCTTTGCGGATGCTATCCGTCACATGGGTAATATCGTGAACACTTACAAGGGAGGACCTTTGCAGCGATTTAATGACCCTACGGACTACATCTTGGAAGGCTACGAGAAGCGCAAGGCGGAACGTAGACAGCAGGATGCAGCTGATGCGGATGCGGCTTACAAGCAGGCAACTCTCAATTTGAAGGAACGTGCTGCTGAGGCTAAGAACGCCTACGACCAGTTGAACCTGTTGCTTAAACAGAATGGAGTGACTCTAAGTAAAGACAAGTTCGACTACCAGAAAGCCAAGGATGCTGCAGCCGCAAAAGCTAAATCCGAAAAGGATGAAAGAGACTTCAAGTACAAACAGGAGCGCGATAAGGTAAAGGACAAACAGACAGAAAAACGCCTTGGCATTGCAGAATACAATGCTACCCACAAGGGACGAGGAGGTGGAGGTCGCTCTGGAAGTGGTGGTGGTAGCTCGTCTGCTAAATACATAACTTGGGATGCAGAAGGCAATCCTCATTACGCATCAAATAAGACAATGTATGAAGCAAATGAAGCTTACTACAATGGAAATACTTCTGGCAATTCATCTACTTCAAACAGCAAGGAAGTGCTCAATAGGGATGGCTCTACTACAAGAATCACCAACAGACAAAGCGGTTCTTCTGTTGCACAGAGAGCAGGAATGCAGCGAAGACAGAGGGAAGAAGCCAGAAAGAGAGCATCAAAGCCTGCCGGCAAGTCGAAGAATGGCTATAAGAATACAAAGAAACTTGGATTATAAACATTAATATATAATATATGGCTGGAGATAAATTTGACCAACTTTACAACGCCTTGAAAGCTGATGGCGCAGTTACAGGAACGAGAGAGCATTTCAGAAAGTTCGTGTATGCGCCTGGCAAGCAGGGCTATCATAACAGAAAGCAGCTCTATGATGCTCTTCATGCTGATGGTGCTGTTTCCAGTAATTCCTATGAGGAGTTTGCGCAACGGCTTGGACTCCATGCTGTAAATCCGAAGCCTCAGCAGAAGCCAGTAGCACAGAAGCCTATGACAACAGCACAGAGAGCAATGCAGGTTCCTCAGCAGTATCAGAGGACACAATTAGGCAAGGCTCCAAAGAGTGCCCCAAAGAACGCTTCTCCTTTCGTGCAGTCTTTGTATGATATTGATGATGCGCAGAAGGGAGCAGGTTATCCAGTTGACTATACTTCACCTAAGGCTACCCAGCAAGTGTATCAGCAAAATCAGCGGATAAGAAGACAGGCGGCAAAGACTGCTGCAAAAAAAATAGACAGACAGGCAAGTCATGCTCAACCTATCATGCAGACAAATACACCTGCTGATACTTATATAGGTAAGACTGAGGGGCAGTTGATGGACGAAATGAACCAAAGTGCAAACGCTTTGGTTGGTTCTGAAATGGGCGATTATCTCGATAAGGTTATAGGAGACGAGTTCAAGGCGGCTCATGCAAGAGGACTTGCAGCGTTGAGTGCAAACAGTGGAGTTCATGGTACTGGTGGTGCAGACTGGTGGATTGGTGAAAGAGCTTACCAAAATCAAATGGATCAAGATAAGCAGCTTCAAGAAATCACAGGGAACATACAGAAGAATATAGAAAGTATCTTCTCTAACCCAAAGGTTAAGCAGAGAGTGTTGTCTGATGCTCAAAAACTCGGAGTTTCCCCAGAGACATATATTGAAAGTTCACTTGCACCAGCCCTGATAGAGAAAGCCGGAAAACAATTCAATAATACTCAGCTTAACCGCATGATGGCAAAGGGTGCATCTGACTATATTGCAAGCGGCATTCTTAATTCTCTCACTGGAACATTGCTTACTGGTCTTACTTCAACTAAAAGTCAGAGGCAAATGCAGCAGCAAGCAGATACAATGACAGAAGAGGGGTTGAATCCAAACTATAAACCGGGCACTTGGGCAAAAGCATCAAAAGGAGCTGTGGCTTTTGCAGCAGATGCGCCTTGGTATAATCTCGCTGGTATCGGAGCTGGAGCTTTGACAGAAAAGGTTTTTGGTAATGCAGCTCAGCAGATGGCGAGAGTGGCTAACCAGTCTTTGAGACAGAGGGTGTTTGAAGGTGTAGCAAGAGGCATTGTTCATGGAGGAGCTACAGGCTTTCAATATGGAGCCATCAACGGAGCCGTTCAGAACTATTCTACAGGAGAAGATACTTCGCTTTTGGGAACTTTGAAAGCAGCAGCCAAAGGTGGATTGGAAGAAGGTGTTAGCTTTGCTACTATGGAAGGCATGGGTGGCGCAGTTGGAGCTTTTGGACATGGCATTGGTCTTAAAGGAACGGAAAAGACGTGGAAGCAGAGAGTTAACAAAATGGGGCAAAAACTTACCTATGAAGGCATTAAAACTGGTATGGAAGGTATCGGTATGGCTACAGGTGGGGTTGCTTCAAGCTATGCTAATCATATTCTTACTGGTGATGACTGGCACGGTTTCTCTACAGAGGGAACACTTGAATCTTGTGCGAGTGCTGTCATCTTTAAACTTACCCATGCGAAAGACTTATTCAAAAAGGAAACAGATAGAAACGGCAAGCCATTCAGCTTTACCAGCAATATTGCCCAAAAGACTGCAAGATTTTTCTTGTCTGGCGAGACAAAATCAGCACCTCATGTTTTTTCTGACGAGGAGAAACATCAGTTGTTTGCTGCTGGTTCTGAGTTAGGAATGAAGCCTATGGAGAATATTGTCAGCTGGGCAAAGCAGGCTAAAAAATACAGATCTGATGATATTGAGAAGAGCGAGGATGGTTCAGATCTACTCAATAACTATCAGCAAATCATGCTTGACCCAAATGTTTCTTGGGATGCCAAGGCAAAATTTACTACTATGGTCATGGGTACAATGCCTGAGTCTCGTCCTATGATGGACCATATATCCTATGGAACAGAAGATGGAACAGATGGAGACAATCGCATACATACTTATAAGACCGTGAACGAGTATGCTGCTGACGGAACACTTTTGTCAAAACACAGATTTGACACAAAAGACAAGAGGGAGTCTATCATTTACGAAATAGGTGTAAGAAAAGAGGAGTTGCGTTCTAAGAATGCTCTTGCTCTGTTGGTTGGCTTAGATAGAAACAATTATGACTTGCAAAATTCTTTCTTTAAGAAGAATGCGAAAGACTTGGAGCAGGTTCAAGAGATTGTTGAAGGTATGCAAACAGGCGGCTCAAAAATAGACCATCAGTTTACGGAGTATGTATTAAATTCTGAAAGAGGTTCTTTCTTGCCTATCGTTGATGCTGTGGCAAGCAAAAATGGTATGGATAGAGAAAGTATGCTAAAGGCATTTGATAAAGACCCAATGAAGCGAAGTGATGAAGAGCAGAATGCTTGCGTTCAGCTTAGAAAGGCTATAGAAATGTCTGTGTTCCCGGCAAATAAAGTTCATGAAGAACAGAGTGTCATGGATGGTAAAGATGTCGCAACAGACAACAACCTTGGAACTGAGCAGCCAAATGGCGGTGCAGTTAAAGCAGAGCTTGACGGGTTGAGACAGGCTGAGGCTGAAATGGATGAGCTTATGCGTGATAATGATGTATTCGGTCAGAATTTCCAAAAACTGAAACAACAGGGTTTGACAAATCCGCAGATTTATGACTGGATGGTTCAGCAGGGAGGTTTAACTGTTGAGCAATTAGAACCATTTGTTCACTATATCAATGCGAACGCAAGAGTGCAGGGTATGCAGGAGGCTACCAAGAACGCCATTGACGAACAGGTTTCTTCTTATGTTCAGGACTGGTCTTTCCACGGAACATTGAACGGGCAGGAAAAGAATGGCGAACAGGCGATTTACGTGCAGGACAGCAACGGAAGAACGCTTCTTGTTGGTACTGGTGAAGTGGCTTTTGACACAACTACAGGAAGGGCAAAGGAAGGCGTTGGTGATATGCTTGTATGTCTTGACCAAAAGACAGGCGAGACAGTATATGTCAAGTCAGACGAAGTGAAGTTTGTTGGCACACAGAGTGCAGACGATTTTGCTAATGGGTATCGTCAGGAGTTGCAGATGAAGAACTCTGAGCCTTACAATCAGGCAGCGCAGGAACAGGCGATGCAGGATGCTGCAAAGCCTCAGCCAGAGGAGAAATCTAAAGATGATGCCGCAAAAGGTGGTGATTTAACAAAAGATGATACGACTTTAACAAAAGTTGATACCACATCTGGAAAAGATAATACCACAAGCGAGGACTTAGTACCACAAGAGCAGCCTCAGCAGGCCCGAAAGTTTGCAGATGGTTCTGATGTTCCTATGACAAAGGACAGCAAGGGAAGACCTACACCAGACTATGAGAAAATGACTCCTGAGCAGAGCGCAGAGATTCTTACTGAGGACTTCGGGGAGAATGCCGATAAGGTGGTGGACGGACAGATTCAGAAAGCAGAAAAGGCTTTGAAGGATGCCGAGAAGATAAAGGTGGACTATACCGCCGAGCTTAACGACATCATGGAGCAGGAGGCTTTGAAGAAAAAGACCGTTGAGGCTGCCAAGAAAAAGCTGGAGCACGCTCAGAATGTCAAGAAGAATATGACCGCCAAGAAGGTTGCAGAGACTGTGGGTAACACAGAACAGACTGAGGGTGCTCATGAGGCTGGCAGCGTGGCCGCGCAGAAGTTTGAGAATGCACCAAGACTTGTGGGCAATAAGCGCACAAGAATGCTTCCTGACGGAGAGACTAAGATCAAGGGACACTATGAGATTGTTCCGGCTGAAAGTCTTACTCCTTCTCATGATGTGAATAATGGCTACAAGAAATCTGAGGGATTCCCTACCGATGCAGAGGGAAGAACCGTTAATGACCGTGACTACGAGCACGACAAGGCGGCTCAGCAGAATACGGACCAGATTGCCAGGAAGTATAACGGTATGGCTATCGAGCAGGTGCCAGTGGTATCTGACGAGGGTATCGTATATGATGGCAATGGTAGAACTATGGCAGGACAGAAGGCAGCAAAGGAAGGTACGGATGGAGAATACATCAACGACCTCTTAGAGAATGCCGAGAACTTCGGCTTTACAAGAGAGCAGATTGAGCAAAGCGGAATCGAGCACCCACGTCTGGTATTGGTGACCGATGAGAGATTACCATACGATACAGCTACCTTCTCCAAGTTCAACCGCAACGAGAAGAAGACGCAAAGTAATACCGAACAGGCAGTAGCCAAGGCCAAGACGTTGACTTCTGACGAAGTAGGCGCTATTGTAGCCGAGATTGAGGGAAGCGGCTCTCTCGATGCTTTCTTTAACAATTCCAAGGCAATAAATGACTTGGTTAAGACGTTAGTAGATAAAGGCATCATCGGACAGAACGAGGTGGCGCAGATGATGGATAGTCCTGAGCGCCTTTCTGCACAAGGCAGGGAGTATGTGAAGAACCTTCTCCTTGGTTCCATCTTTAAGCCAGAGACTATCAGAATGCTTGGCATCGACTCTGCGGTGAAGAATAAGGCTATCAACGCTATCCGTTCGGTAATGGATAATATGAAACTTGGCGATTACTCTCTTCGTGATGAGATTGACCAAGCCATCCAGTTGCTCTATGAGGCAAGACAGGGTGGCAATAAGGTTGATACACTGCTGAGAACACCGGATATGTTCGGTGAGGACGCAGCAAAGCGTTATCCTTCTATCTCTCAGATGATGGCTTTAGCCTTGGAGGGCAAGGTTTCTGATTTCAGAGATTTGCTTGATGAGTACAACAGAATTGCCGCTTCAAGAAATACTGGTGAGGGCAATATGTTCGAGGCTGCTCCTACCAAGGAAGAGTTGATAAACGAGTATTTAAACTTTAAAAAATGGCAAGATTATGGCACAGGACATTCAGAAAATGAAGGAGGCAATGATGTTTCAGGCATTCAAGAACCTAAACAAGAAACATCAGGAGGAAATGGATCAGCAGGAGAAGGAGCAGAACCAGAGCGACCAAGAGTAGAAGAGACTGGCGATAAGGAACTTGGAGCTACCAAAGTTTCAGCTAATCCTAAAGCTACAATTTCTGAAAGAAAGCAGGCTTTGCTTGACAGGATTGCCAGTGGAACAGTTAAGAGGAAGGATGAGGCTTGGGGTATGCTTGCCGATGCTGAGGAGCTTTTGGCAGAGTACTATGGTATTCCGTACGATGAATATGGCGGCCGCCAAAGAACCAGCAGCACCACTATAGACATCGTTCTTAATCTCTACACAAAGGGTGTTCTTGACAAGATTACTGACGAACCTATCCCTTCCGCCACTGAGAAACAGATGAATTATCTGATGAAGTTGGCTAAGGGAGAGCATTTGTGGGAGTCTGGGCTTGAGGGTATGATTCCTAATAAGAGGCAGGCAAGTTGGTTGATTAACGCAATGAAGGGTTTGGGTGATGAATACTTATTGAGTATGCACCCTGACGAAATCGAAGAGAGAGAAAGGGAGATTTATAAGGGCATCGACCTTGTAAGAAAAGCCAATGGTGCAAATTCTTATGATTGGAACCGTATGCGTCTCCTTCCAAGAGAAGAGAAGACAGACCCTCAGTTTAACCCGATTGAGGCTGCTGCCGCTGAATTTAAGAAAGAGCATCCTCTGACTGAGGAGGAAATCATGAAGTCTGACGTGGATGATTTATCCAAGGATATGGCTTTGGACTATCTGAACGGAGAAGTGACAGATGATTTGCACCGTGCAATCTACGAAAGCATCTATGCTAAACGTAAGGAATTGAATGCTGAGCAAAAGGTTGACACTTCTAAAACAGAACCATCTGCTAATCCTATTGAAGAAATCAAGAATGCAGCAGAAGGATTCGAGAAGGAGAAGAAAACGAAAATAGAACAGGGCGAAAAGCCTCAGCAGAAAGCAGACGATGCAGCGGTATCAGCTTCAAACAAAAAGGTCAACGACCTGTGGAAAGAACTTATGAATGCTGGTAAGGATGAGGTTTCTTCTTCCTTTATCGGTCTTAATTCAAGACAATTAGAGGTGTTGCCTAAACTGGTGAGTGCAATGGCAGAGAATGCTTACCTTAGAATTAAGAGAGGTATGCACAATCTTGAAGACGTAGTAAAGGAAATGCGTAAGGAGTTTGCTCCTGCTGCCAAGATTTTCAAGAAAGAAGATGTGGATGCTATCTACGAGCAGATGATGAATATTCGCTATCGTGATGGCGAGCAGCGCATGAGCTTGAAGGACTGGGCTGACTACTACGAGAAGACTTCTCCTAAGCATCAGGAGAATCTGGTTGGTGACTCCAAGAATGCCGAGGAAAGAAAGCAGAAGGAGAATAGCTTCATCAACCGCATTCAGACAGTTCTTTCTATGGGAGAATTTAAGACTGGCATTGCGGGTATGAGAAAGATTGCCGAAGATTGTGGTCTTGAAGGCACTAAGGATACCGACTTACAAGAGTTGGTGGAAACCGCTGTTGTAGGAATGGCAAGGCGGTATGCTTCAAGCAAGGCTATGAGTGATGATGTTAAGTTTGCAAAGATAAAGCTTCTATATAACAGACAGCCTTCACTCAACCAGCGTGATTCTGAGCGAGTGATGAAACAGCAGTATTCTACCCCTGCCCCTTACGCTTATCTCGCAGATGTGTATGTGAAGGGTAACGGCAAGGAGATAAAGAGTGCGCTGGAGCCAAGTGCAGGCAATGGTATGCTTACCATCGGCTTGCCAATGGATAAGGTGCATGTGAACGACATTGATGCTCAGAGATTGGAGAACCTGAGAAGACAGGGCTTCAAGAACGTGACCAGTCAGGACGGAACCCAGCCTTTTGCAGACAAGGACGTTGACGTGGTGGTAACAAATCCACCATTCGGAAGTGCAATCCCTAAGGAGTATGACGGCTATAAGATTTCTTCTTTGGAAGGACAGATGGCTATCAACGCCCTGGAGAGCATGAAGGATGATGGTCGTGCTGCCATTATCATCGGCGGAAAGACAGAATACGCCAAGAACGGAAGCCTGAATCCGAAAGATAAGGCTTTCCTTGGTTATCTCTATAGTCACTATAATGTGGAGGACGTGATTAATGTGGATGGTAGTCTCTATGCAAAGCAGGGAACTTCTTATCCTACACGTATTATATTAATAAACGGAAGACGCTTGGACGAGAATATTTTTCCTCCTGTAAAGGATAAGGCAAGAGCGGAAACCGTGAAAGATTATGACGAACTTTATAAACGAATTGAAGATGATATACTACGAAGTGAACGGATGGATTCTTCCATCGGAGGAGAAACAAGAAGTGCTCAACCAGAACTTGATCAACAAGGCGCTGCTGGTACTCCTAAAGAGAGAGTACGAGCAGGAGAACGAGGAGGAAGCAAACCAGATGGTGAGCGAGAGCCTGACCTATTTGACTCCACTTCCGTATCAGGAACCCATGATGACTTGGAAAATCAACGAGGAACCGAGCCAAGACAAGATGGAGGACTTCCTAATGGAGATAGTAGAGCAGACGGAACAGGGACAGAGCCTTCTCCAAGCAAAGAACCAACCGCTGGAACCAATGAGCAGCGAGGAAATGGATCAGGAGGAGCTGGACGGAATGACGCTCAGCCAAGTACTGATGAATCTACCAACGCCGGGAGCGGAAGCGGACCACGGGGACAATTACAGCGGGTGGACAAATCCGTACGTGGACTAAGCACCGAGAAAGTTACTTACGACCCTAAGAGTGAAAATCCATTCACTCTGAAAGCTGTTATGCCTGCCGATCAGCAGGAGGCGGTTAATAAGAATCTTGAAAAGTTGGGCGATGCCGACCAGTTCCTTGTTGACGAACTGGGCTATAACGATAAGGACGATTTGTATTCTCATCTTGCCGCAGAGCAGGTTGACTCTGTAGCCCTTGCCTTGCAGCAGGCAAAGAAGGGCAACGCCTTTATTATCGGCGACATGACCGGTATCGGTAAGGGAAGACAGGCTGCTTCGCTTATCAGATACGCCAAGAAGCAGGGTCAGGTTCCTGTGTATTTCACCAAGACAGCAGGATTGCTGAGCGATGTTTATCGTGACTTGGTGGATATTGGCAGCCCAGACCTAAGACCATTTGTATTCGGTAGTGCCAAGGAAGCTGCCATTACCGACTCAGACGGAAAAGTGGTATTTGCTTTGCCATCGAAGAGTGAGGTGAAGCGAGTGCTTGATTATGTCGAAAAGAACGGAAAACTTCCAGACGAATACGATTATGTATTGACTACTTACAGCCAAGTAAGCAATGGAGTCTACGAGTTTGACGAGAATGGTGCCCGAAAAGAGAAGAAACTTGCGAAGGGTAAGACATTCGGCGCTGCTGCCCTTAGCGGACAAAGAAGACGTGATGCTATAGAAAAACTGATGGACAACGCCTATCTTATCCTTGACGAAAGCCATACGGCTGGTGGCAATAGCGGTCAGGGCAACTATTTCCAACACATTATTCAGAAGGCAAAGAACGTTACCTTCTTCTCTGCTACCTTTGCCAAGCGACCAGACAATATGCCTATCTACGCTTTGCGTACTGCTATGAATGAGGGCGGTATGAAATCATCCGACTTGATTGATGCGGTGAAGCGTGGTGGCGCAACCTTGCAGGAAATCATGAGCCAGACCTTGACACAATGCGGTCAGATGATTCGCCGTGAGCGAGATATGACTGGCGTAACCATCGACTGGAAGGCTATTGATGATCCTGGGCGAGTGCAGGAGCAGCGAGAACAGTATGATAGTATCATCGGATTGTTTAATGATATTATCAATTTCCAAAAGAAATATGTTTCAAGTTACGTGGATGAGCGTAATGAGGAGCTGGCTGCCATTCAGTCTACCATTGGAATCAAAAAGGGAACGGCTGCCCTGGGAATTAAGAACCAGCCATTTGCCAGCAAGGCATTCAATACCGTTCAGCAGGTACTTCTCTCCTTGAAAGCGAAGTCTGCTGCAGAGCGTGCCATCGACTATTTGAAGCAGGGCATGAAGCCTGTGATTGCGTTGAACAATACCAACGAATCTCAGACTGGCAACCTTGCGCTTGGTGAGGAAATGGACGCACCAGACTTGGGTACATCTTTGAAGAAGGGTCTTGAAGGTACACTTCGCTATACCAAGAAGGATGCAAAGGATAATAGTGAAAGCGGCTACATCAAGCTTTCGGATTTGGGTGATGAGGCTGTTGAGGCTTATCACGAACTGGAAAAGAAGATTGAGCAGACAAGTACAGGTCTTTCACTCTCCCCTATTGATGTTATCAAGAACGAGTTGCAGAAGGCAGGTTATAAGGTAGGCGAACTAACCGGTAGACAGACCGAGTTCGTTTATAACGACAACGGAACTGTTACCAAGGTTAAGCGTGCTGATACAGACAAGAAGAAACTCGCGCGCGACTTTAACGATGGTAAGATTGATGCGCTTATTCTCAACAAGAGTGCAGCAACTGGTATTTCCCTTCATGCTTCGAGCAAGTATAAGGACCAGAAGAAGCGTGTAATGATCGTGGCTCAGCAGCAGCTTGACGTGAATGATGAGGTTCAGATGCGTGGGCGTATCGACCGAACAGGACAGGTTGCAAGAGGTGCATACGAATATGTTGTTTCTCTTATTCCTGCAGAGCAGCGATTGTTGATGATGTTTAAGGCTAAGCTGAAGCCACTTGATGCCAACACAACTTCTTCTCAGAAGAGTAAGTTCAACGAAATGGAAGTTGCCGATATTACCAATAAATATGGCGATAAGGTGGTTAAGGAATACATGGCAGAGCATCTTGACCTTTACGCACGAATGGCTGATCCATTCGGATGGGAAAAGACTCATGGTGATGATTTGTCCAGAATCGACCCACAGACTCTTGTTGCAAGCGGTGGCGGTGTTGGCGATGGCGAAGCTGGTGCCGACGCAAGCAAGTTGCTTGGTAGAATGGCATTGCTAAAGGTTTCTGAGCAGGAGAAGATGTTGCAGGAGATTGGCGAGCTTTATGCCAACGAGATTCAACGCCTCAACGAAATGGGTGAGAACGACCTGGAGATTACCGAGCTGCCTTTGAAGGCTAAGACTCTACACAAGGAAGTTTGGAAGCAGGGAGCAGAGCCGGGCGGCGATAACGCATTTGCAGACAACACCTATATAGAAAAGGTGAACATGGCCATCTTGAAGAAACCGATGAAGGCTTCTGAGGTGAAGTCTTCTCAGGAAGGCTTGACTGGCGGTAAGACTTGGGATGAATATAAGACCGAGAAGAAGGCTGCCGTGAAGGAGTACTTCGACCAGAAGATTGCGGACGAGACTCAGAAGTATGAGGAGCGTGCGGTGAAGGCTGCAACAAAGGCCAAGGAGAAGTATATCAAGGATGCTAAGAAGGGACAGAAGGATTCTGGCATGAGCGATGAGCAGATTGAGAAGATGGCTGGATATCAGTATGACAACATCTACAAGCAGGAGAAAGATAAGCTGAACGATGTGATGAAGAACCTGAAATCCAAGGCTGAAATGTTTGAGCGTGTGCTTGATACCTTCGATACCAACCAGACTTTCGTTCTGCCTACAGATATGAATAACCCTAACGAGTTGAGCGGATTCGGCAATAGTTACGGTAGACTCATTGACATCAAGATTACTGATAACTACTCGCCTAACGCCTCTACGGTTTCATTCGCTACCTTGGATGGCAGAAGAAAGATTACTTTCCCTATTGCCGGAAATGTGGGTTCTGGTGAAAACAAGGTGGATATTATCAGTTCTATCGACCGCATGACCAAGCAGGCTTCCAGTATGGGCGATAATCATATCAAGGTATTGAACCAAGACCTTAATAATTGGGATAGACTGACCAGCAACGAGAGCCGCAAGGATGGTTATATCGTGACAGGCAATCTGATGCAGGCATTGGTTGACAGTAAGGATCAGGGATTTGGCGGTCAGTTGGTGAAGTACACTACTGATACTGGCGAGGTGAAGACTGGTATCTTGATGCCAGACCGATTCGACCCTAATGGCTTGACTACGGATGCGCCTATCAACAGCGTTGCTGATAAGTTTGAACTTTCATCATGGCGCGGAGGTATTGACGAGGTTACTTCGTCGGATGGTGAAGTAAAGGTGAAGCGCATAGATAACTATCGTGGTGATTACTTTGAGATTCGTGTACCAAAGAGCAAAGCGAAGGGCGGCAAGTACTTCATGGACGAAGATTTGCTGAAGCTGGTTGATGGCAACAATTTTGAAACCAGGGGAAACAATATGCTTGCTGAATTTAAGCCAGAGCAGTTGAAGCCAGTACTGGAACGCCTGTCTAAGATGGGCGTGAAGGTACAGGAGGAGCGTAATACTTCTGATGAAGAAGGTACTCACTTCCGCGAGGAACGAGTTGATGTCAACTATCCTGCTTCATCGGTTGAGAGCCATGTGGAGAAGGTGGCTCAGAAGACTGGCGGAAAGGTGAAGATGGTTTCATCTGTTGATGAAATCACCAACAAGGAAGCAAAGGCAGCTATTGAGGAAGGCAGGAATATAACCGGTTGGTACGATGAAAAGACAGGGGAGGTTTGTCTATATATGCCAAATATCCACGACAGATATACTGCCGAGAAGACTATCTGGCATGAGGTTGTAGGACACAAGGGAATGAGAGAGCTTTTCGGTGAAGAGCGATTCGGGAAGTTCCTTCGTGATGTATGGTACGACTTGGATAAGCCAGAGAATGCGGCTTTGAAGAAGCTGGTGGATGAGGAGAGAAAGTTCAACCCTATGAATATCTACGATGCCATTGAGGAAGGTATCGCCCGACTCGCCGAGGATGGCAAGGGCGAAGCTGGATTCTGGAATGGTATCAAGAATAAGGTATCTGATTTTCTTCATGAAATCGGTTATCGTATTGCTCCTAATACTAAAGATGTGAAGTACTTGCTCTGGTTGAGCAAGAACTTGCAGAAGAATCCGAATGATCCATATTGGAAACTGAGAGCCGAGGCGGTTAAATACCGTCTCGACCATGAGGATATTCGGAGTGTGGTTTCCCGTGATGGCGTGTTCTACGAAAATGATGGCAAGGCTCGTTCCCTGGCAGACTTACCAAAGGCAGATTATCAGGAGGCTACAGACGGACAGATTCATTTCCGTACTACCCCAACCGCAGCTACTGCCCTTGACAGATACCACCGTTCGCTTGACGCTCATGGCTATATGGCTACGGAGAGCTATATGGATAATATGCTTTCCTTGAAGAAGCTGATGAATGCCATTGTGCCGGACAAGAAGATAGAGGATATAGCTTCTTCTGAAAATCCATACATTCTTCAGAACGTCATGCAGGGCGCGATGAGCGATGCGGCAAAGATGTTCGAGATAAACATCATGCGTCCTTTGGAGAAAGCTATGGCCGGAGTACTCGATGCATTTGAAGGCAAAAAGACAGACGACAAGATAAGGAACTTCAATCTCTATATGATTACCAAGCACGGATTGGAGCGAAACAGAGTGCTCTTTGTGCGTGATTCTGTGAGAAAGCTTCGTATGGATGACAGCACCAAGGCAGACGCTGAGAAGCTGCAGAGCGAATGGGTCGTCAAGAAGGAGGATTTGGGCAACCAGCTAAAGAGCGGAATCATCGACCTGAAACGTTACTACGAGAAGATGGACGAGTGGATACGCGATAATGTGAACAAGGACTACGAGGCTGGAGAACACGACTATTCGGGTATGCACGGTGTGCAGGACATTATAAGTATGAAAGATCCATACAATGACGGAGAGGCCATACAGAGTGTGATGGACGCAGAAGCAAAGATGGAATCGGTAAAGGCCGGATCAGTAAGAGATTATTGGGATAAAGTAAGAGCGGCTACCAGATATTCGGTAGACTCAGACTATAATAACGGCATTATAGACAGAGACCTGCACGGACACGTATCGAAGATGTTTGACTGGTACGTTCCACTGAGAAACTATGACGAGACAACGGCTGAGGATGTATATGGTTATATCACAGAAATCGGAGACCCGAAGAACCGCATAGGAAGCACCCTTGCAAAGGCAAGAGGACACAAGTATCTTAGCGAGACCAACATACTGGCTCAGATAGGAGCCTTAGGCAACAGAGCCATCAAGAACGGAGGCGATAATGCTATCAAACAGGCCTTTGCGAGATTTGCGAGAAACCACTCTGACAACAACCTTGTCAAGGAGACGAGTGTATGGTATGTGAAAGACCCCACAACAGGAATTGTAGAGGAACGTTATCCTGACATTCCTGAGGGTGCTACAGCTGACGAGATTAATCAGATAGTATCGGACTTCGACACCGATATGGATATGCTGAAAGCGCAAGGTCTTGCTACAAAGAAGTTTGACAGAGGAAATATCGGTTATCGCTTTGAGCGAGCTAAAGACAAGTCGCAGCATATCGTGGACGTGATGATTGCAGGCAAGAAGCACAGCTTTGTTATCTTAGGCAACCCAAGAGCAGCGCAGGCTCTGAACGGAATGCTGGAGCACAAGAACGAGTCATTGGCAGGACGAACTACTGCCGCCATATCAAGATTCATGGCTCAGACCTGTACTTCATATAACCCAGAGTTCGTGATGCGTAATATGATAAGAGACTTTGAGTTTGCTTCTACCAACCTGCTTGCCAAGGAAGGTATGGCATACACCAAGACTTTCGAAAAGTATTATGCTCAGGTTGGACTTATCGAGGGTATCAGAAACACTAAGCTGAGTGATTTTAAGAAAATGACAGGTTTCGGATTGTTCTCTAAGTACAGAAACGGCACACTCGACACTTCCGATAAGATTCAGAGATACTTCAAGGAGTTCATGGAGAACGGCGGTGAGACAGGCTGGGTTCAGATAAAGAACATGAAAGACCTTACTGCCGAGTACAAACTTCATGTAAAGACAGAGAAGAACGGCAAGGCCAGAGTATCAAAGAATGTCTTTGACTTTATCTTCAAGAATTTGGAGAACGCCAACGAGGTTGCAGAGAACTTGGCTCGATTTTCTACTTATTGCGCGAGCCGCGATGCTGGCCGTTCGGCTGTTCGCTCTGCTTATGATGCCAAGGAGGTTTCTGTCAACTTTAACCGACACGGTTCGGGTAATGCTATCTATTCGTTCAAGAACGGAGAGATGAGTAAAGCTAAGACTGCAAGAAAGAATGTCTATGGTTTCTGGGCTTCTTGGTTTAGAAACTCGTCAATGTTCTTCAATGCAGGAGTGCAGAGTACAAACCTACTGATCAAGAACTTCAAGAACAACAAGGCTGGAACGATAGGTTACATCATGGCCGGTCCAATGATGAGTGGTATGGCTATGGCTCTTATCAACAATATGCTTATCGCCAGTGAGGATGAGAAGGACAGGAAGGGAGTAAAGGACCCATACGGAGAGCTTCCTGACTATATCAGAAGAAACAATCTCTGTATCTACGTAGGAGGTGGCGAGTTTATTACTATTCCGCTTGCTATTGAGGAAAGGGCTTTCTATGGTCTTGGTGACTTAGCGGCTGGTCTTACTTTCTCGAAGAATATCAGCGGGCAGAAGAACCCTGCACTGGATGCTGTAGGATGTATGTCTCAGCTGGTTCCTGTGGCTGATTATCTTGGAAATGCCTCATTCGGCAAGAAACCCGGAGAAGAAACCATTAAAGCCATTGCTCCATCTGCAGTTTCTCCTATCTTTGAATGGTTCTTTAACTCAGACTGGAAGGGCGCTCCTATCCATAGAGAGAATAAGTTTGACGAGAACCAGCCATCTTGGATGCTGGCCTACAAGGGTACACCAGAATGGCTCATCAACATCAACAAGAAAGCAAACGCATGGTCGAACGATGTAGCTCCTGGAAATGAGAACATGAAGGGAAACGATTTTCTTGATGCTGCGACAGACCCATCTTTGCTGCAGCACTTATATAGCAGTTATCTTGGAGGTGCAGCCACCTTTATGGAGAGAGTCGGAGGACTTGTTAAGAAAGGTAATGACACAGAAACAAAGGATATTCCTTTTGTGCGCTCCATGTTCTATACGCCAAGCGAGCAGACAAGCCTTCAAAGAACCAAGAGCAAGTGGTATAACTACTTGGATGAGACTGAAAAGATGATAGCGAATGCTAAACGCTTGAAGTCAAAGAAAGTTCCTTTGGATGAGCTGGTTAAGAATTATGGCGACTACTACAAGTTTAAGCAATCAAAGGGAGCTGAGAAGATGAATGTTATCGAAACGGCTACCAAGGAAATGAAGAAGTGGAAGGAACTACGCAACAAGTCGAACGATGCAGAGAGTATCAACTTTGCCAATCAGAATATTGATTATATTATGATGAGGGCAGTGAATGAACTCGACAAGTTGAACTAAATAAAAAGGGAGTGGGCTTAATGCTCACTCCTTTCTTTTATAGTGTAGCATATATGACACGGAGTCCTATACATACTTTCGGCTTCTTCTTTGGATACTTTTTCAATTCTTCCACCGCAATTTCTCAAACCATCGCAAGATTCTGTTTTGTGATATCTACGTGAAAAACTACCCATGCAGACATAAACGCTATCTGAACATGATGAAAGTATAACAAATAAAAATAAAATATACGGCAAGAAAAAGTTTCTCTTTCTTTTAATTATTTCTATTTTATCCAATTCTTTAGAATACAAGCTTCTTGTTATAGAAACAGGCAATGATAGTAGCACACATATTGCATTTACAGATATTGATGTTAATACATGATCCCCTTGATAATAATAAAAATCAAATAAAGCTTTTATGATGTTGCTTACTGTGAGCAAAACTATCAAGTTGAAATATCTGTTTTCTCTTCTATAATTATAGATTCTACCATTTTTGTAAACATCTTTATCTCTAACCACAAAGAACACTACAGGGCCACAAGTAATAAACATATATAAAATTTGATACCATTCTCTGCAGCTATTATAGTTATGGAACCACTCAAATGCTACAGGAAAAATGATAAACAATACATTTATCCAGTAAGCGTATTTCCCCATTAAAATTTTCTTCATAATTCAATAAAATGTTAAGCGTTAAGTTTTCTGCAAAAATACGAAAAATAGTAATATGTTGTGTTCCTGTTTGTCTACTTTCTTTGTAATTTAGACTGATACTAAATAAGTGGGCAAGATGTTGCTCACACATAAATCACTGATACATAATAACTTAAATGCTTGTATTTTTATTTTGAGCATAGTTAGGAAAGGGGTGAAGTTCTTTGTAACTTTGCAACAAGTTCAATAGTGAACGAAACGATTAATCTATCATTTATTATGTCAGAATCTAAGACATACATCTTTGGTGAAAACCAAAACGGAGGTTCAAACGGAATGCTTGGACTTCTTGCTCCTCTGCTCCAGAAGCAGGGTGTGGATCCAAATGTGCTTCTCGCCATGAAGGGCAACAATGGCTTCGGCGGTGAAGGCGGCTGGTTCATGTGGGTTATCTTCCTCTTCTTCCTTATGGGTTGGGGCGGTAATGGCTGGGGTGGCTTCGGCAACAATGGCCGTGGTGGTCTTGCTAACGAGATTAACAATGACTATGGTCGTAGTCTCCTGATGGATGCCATCGGTGGCAACCGCAATGCACTCAGCAATTTGGCTACCCAGTTGAACTGCACAGAAGGTCAGATTCAGAGTGCCATCTCTGCTTTGACCTCTCAGGTTCAGAATGTAGGTAATCAGGTAGGTATGAGCGGTATGCAGACTATCAATGCTTTGCAGCAGGGTAATATGCAGATTGCTCAGCAGATTGCAAACTGCTGCTGCGAGAACCGATTAGCTATATGTAAGCAGACTGGAACCTTGCAGAATGCCATCAACAACGTGGCTGTAGGTCAGGAGCGTACAGCTTCCTCTCTCGCTTATGCTACTCAGCAGCAGACTTGTGACTTGCACAACGCTATCAAGGAAAGCACCCAGACCATCGTTGATGGTCAGAAGCAAGCCGAGATGCGCGAGTTACAGAACAAGATTGATGCACTACGTGAAGAGAACAGCACCTTCAAGTCTTCTGCTATGACCTCTCAGATTATCGGTCAATCACTTGCGCCTGTAAATGCTGCTTTGGCTGGTTTGCAGAGTGAAGTCAACGCAATCAAGTGCGCCCAGCCGAATACGGTGACTGTACCATATCAGCCATTCCAGGCCATTCCTAACTGCGTGGCTTATCAGGCTGGTTTGTACGGACTGAATGCTGCCAACAATGCAGGATTCTGGGGTTAAAGAAAGGAGGCTGCTATGTTATGGTTAAGACCTTATACATGGGTGAATCGTAACGGTTCGGCAGCTATCGCTTCTACGGGCGTGGTGGTGAACACCAACAATGTTGTTTTCTCGTTCAAAAACCACGCCTTCGTGAATGCCAGCTACAGAGGAACGATTTTCGTGAACCTGATGCAGGCTATTCCGACTGGAACGACTGGTACGCTGCCTATCCTTTTCGAGACCAACGGAGTGACACAGGCTGTAACCAAGTTCAATGGTGCGCCATTGACGGTTGCAGACGTTCCGGGAACTGGAGTGTTTCAGCTCTGGTTTGAGAGAGATACTAACACCCTTCAACTGATGACGGGTATTGTTTAACAAGAATAGATAATAGGAGATTACATTATGTTTCAAGGGCTACGAACAAATTCCTTATTTTATGTACTCGACAAGGGAGAGAACCCGAACTTGCAGATTGGTCAGGTGGTCTCAGTAAGCAACCCTCAGACGAAATACCCTGCCTTTAACAACGGCTTTACTCCTCAACCTATGGAGACTGTGGTGGACGTGAAGGTGAAGTTAGGTGACGAGGAAGTGGATTTCAAGCAACTGCCAGCAAACGGGCAGATAGCCAACGACAAGAGTCTTGTGGTAAGCGACAACAAGGAAGCCATGAGCGCAGAGGTGGATGCAATGCTGAGACAATCCAAGGCGATACTGGATAGCGTAGATTACCATGAGAGAGTCGTTAAATCTTGCGAGGGAATGCTACTGAATCTCAACCCACAGATAGCAAAAGAGAGGGAACAGACCGAGAAAATCAACAAACTGGAAGGTAAGGTTTCAGGCATTGAGGGCAAGATTGACAAGATGATGGGATGGCTTCAGCAGACCATGAGCAAGTAATCTCCTATCTATCTATTCATTTAAAATCTTATGATTATGGTAATGATTGAGATTACAGAAGACAAGTTTGATGGCTTGTACGATAACTTAGAGAAAGGTTTGCGCTACTTCGATAAGGCTATGAAATGCCTGGACGAAATGAAGCGTGACAGCCGTGGAAGATACGGAGAAAGAAGCCGTATTCCGGACTACAGAGGTCGTGGTAGAAGTGGCATGCGTGAATACGACGACTACGATGAAGAAATGCGTGACGGTCGTGAGCGCAGAGAGAAACGTGACTACCAAGACTGGGAGGAATAATAATAACTAACTATGTGGGTTTGGTCACGATATAAATGTCGGAGCCAGACCCATTTAAATTTTAGACGATTATGGCTACAAAATATAGAGAATCGCTTGATGCGTATGATTACAAACCGAAAGAAATGGTTGCATATCTGAGACACAACGGCTGGCACTTCAACAAGAAAATGTGCGAGTGGGCAGTGGCTCAGATGAAAAAGAACGGGAAACGCATTAAGGCAATGAGCAGCGAGAGTGTAGAAGAACTGCTGAGAAAACACGATGTTGAGTTAGAGAACAACATCGGCCATGATGCCTGTTATATTGCCAATATGTGTGTTGCAGACTTCTACGGCAGCTCGATAATGGACGAGAAATCGCTTGCCAAGTTTGTGAAAGACTATGTTGATGACGAGGATCAGCAGGATGGCTTTATCTTCAACCGCTTCTATGCAGACTGTGCTCATAATGGGGTAGGTATTCCTTGGGATGAGATATTATGACAGAACAGGAGATTTACTTAGAGCAGTATGACTGGACGGTGCGTGTGTGTTATCATGCTGGCAGGAATGATGCAATGAGAATAAGAAAGCATCTTCGGGAGTTGGGCTGTCATGGCGTACCTCTCGAAGATGCTTGTAATCTTATGCTCAAAGGTGAGCTGAATAAAGGGCTAACCTACTCCAATATGGACAAAAGGAAAAGTGTTGTCGTTATAGGGGAAGCCTCATCGTACCCTGAGTGGATCAATAGTATCGGACATGAAATGCTTCATGTGGTTCAGCATATATCAGACTGTTTCCTCCTTGATATGTATGGAGAAGAAGTGTGCTATCTGCATGGAAAGCTGATGCAAGCGAGTATGGATGGATTAAAATGAAAATACTAATTTTTCAGGATAACCCTTCGTTACATCATAAGCCTCGACCCCTTCTATTGAGGTAAGATCCATCACTTCTGCCTTATGATGGTGTGTAACATTGTTGGTCTGCTTGGCATAGACTTCCAACTCTTTCAACATATACAGGACGTTGTCAATATCCATGGTTTCACACTCTGTATCAAACCAGATGTCAACGGTCTTTTCTCCATCCTCTTTGAGTATGTTGGTAGAGTATGATAGACTTCTACGTAAGTTTACATCGAGCCAGCGTTGCTTGTCGTTGAGAAGGAAAGAGTTGACTGCCGATGATTTGTCATAAGCAGTTATCTCTGCTATCTTTTCTGCCTTAGCTTCTTCGAGTTTCAAGGCATCCATCTTAGCAGAGAATTGCGTAAATGCAGCTCTTACTTTGGCTTCATCGAAAGAATCTTTCGGCAGAGTACATTCGTAGCACTCATAAGCGTTCATCTCCTTGTTATACTCGGCATTGATGTGATATACCACCATGTTTCCGTACTCATACGTTTGTCTGTACTGACCTTCTGGAATAAAGGTCTTGATAAAATTAATTTTCTCCATAGTCTTTTTACTTTTTAAATTTATTTTTTATTTTGATTTTCTTCATATTTACACAGAAGACTCTGTCTTTATGTGGCATCATCGCCCATGCCTTTCGCCTAACGTTATATGTATTATAATGAAAAAGTACGCCCATCAGGCTGTTGATGCGGTTTACGTACCTCTTCATAACTTCACCTTTAGGGTCAGACATCGTTCCGAATTTATCTATCACGTCATATAAATGTTCAACTGTACGTGAGTTTGGGAGTGTTCTGCCTGGGCGAATTAATGCGCCTGTAAACCTCACTCCACTCGATGCCCTCTGTAGGCTAACCTTTCGTGGATGCAGTGTAAGCCCATGTTCTTCTAACAGATAGTTTCTCGATTCTTGTAGGATATTCATAAGCAATTTTTTATCCCTACTGATAACTACGAAATCATCTACATATCTTCCATATCCACCATCTTCTCCCACTCTGTCTATCATCAGTTTATCGAATTGAGATAGAAGAAGGTTTGCAAGAAGTTGTGATGGTAGGTTTCCGATAGGCAAGCCGACACCTTTTCCACAGGTGAATAACGACTTATTCTTCGGCAGCTTATTCCACAAACTCAAATCACCCACCTTTATACAGTTCTTTGTCGGGTCGTGCAAGACAACTTTCTTCCATAGCCACAGCCACCATTCTATATCACTTCCATGATACTTTTCTATGATAACCTTTTCAAGTAGCCTATAAAGGAGCGCACGATTAATGCTCATAAAGAAGCCTTGTAGGTCACATTTCAACACCCACGATTCCGTGGTGTAGTTATCGCTCACTCGCTTTATTTGCTTCTTGACATCAGCGATACCGTAATCAGTGCCCTTGCCTGCACGACAGGCATACGCCTTGTCTGTCATTTCACTTTCGAGTATGTCTGCAAATTTAATCGCAAGCAGATGGTGTACTATCCTGTCTCGGAATGCAGCACAGAACACTTCCCTTAGCTTTGGTCTCGTTACGCAGAAAGTCTTACTCTTACTTATCTCGTATGACATAGAGTTAAGTTCGATATATAGTTGATAATTATTCGCAATGTAGTTCATCTTGTATTCGATGCAGCCTGGTGTTGAACCCTTATGCTTACAGCAGTCGTAATAGGCATCATATACCTCGTCTATCGTTACATATTCTCTTTCAAATTTCATTTTTTTTAATGGCAAATACAGAGATAATCGTCACTACCTGATAATCGAAAACTGGCAAAACCACGTTGCTGTTCGACTTGTTGTTGTTGTTCGCACTACTACTGTAGTTCCAAGCGTTCGTAGCATTGTTCTGCGTATCTCGGTACATTCTCCGTTTTTACGGTCTGAACACTTCTCCATTAAGAGTTGCGTGTTAATACCCCTTGTCACTATAGTGACGGCACCCTCGTGTTGCATACAGCTTCACGACTCTCACCTTTGCGCTTTTGCTCTGCCTTCTGCCAACCATACGCCTCTCTCAGTACCTTCTCCGCTAAATGATTGAGGTTGGTTGCCTGTTTCTTATTCAGAAACTCAGCATCCGTGAGGAGGTTGATCCTTGAGTTGACTTCCGACATGAGCAATATATATTCATGTATACGATCATCTCTTTCCGTCCAGCTCTCGTTGATTCTGCGTATCATATCGAGTGCTGTGCAAGCCTTGCTGACAGCCTCATTATAGGTGCTGTATCTAACAATCTTGCTGACGGTCTTGCTATACTTTAGAAGTATCTTGCACAAGACAAGCGTATCTTTGTATATAAACAAATTCTCTGTAAGTGCCATTTTCTTGAAAAGAGATTTAAAGAGATGAAGAGATAAAGAGGTTAACAAGCGAAAACTGGCAAAACCACGAAGCTGCTCGACTTGCCGTAGTTGATCGCACTACTACTGGAGCTCCAAGCGCTCGTAGCACTGCCCTGCGTAGAAGTCCACCTGTTTTTTTTCATTACGAAGTTGTAGTAGTCTGTAGCAACCGTCTCGCCAAACAGTGTTTCCAGCACCTGCCGAATGATACCGATATTGGCTACATGCACGTATTCCTGTCCAACCGACATGAGGAAACCATGTAAATCCTCACCACCGATTGTGAATATCTGACCATACGCATAATCAAAGGCTGGCACAGACAAGCTACGTTCCTGAGCCTCCTGTCTGATAAGGTATGATGAAGACTCTCCGTTGTAGTAATTTGCATCATTCACGTTATTTCCGTTCAGAGCAATAGAATTAAACTGTAATTGCTGCGTACACCACGACGTACTTATCAGTTTTGACACATTCTTAATATCACTTGTACGAATACAGAAAGTACCATGATTGATAGGAAGTGAAGCGCCTGCCACCTTGATAGCTACTGCGTCATCAGCGTTTCTTCCTGCGGTCACCCAGTCTTCGATGTAGTACTCATTTTTATCAATATCTACCACAAATATACCCGACTTGAACTGGTAGAATCTGTAGTCGATAAGTCTCTGAGGAACGTTTGCCGTATAGGTTCTCGAGTTTTTATTGAAGCTGACATTGTAGCCTTCTTGATTATCAATTCTTACTGTATATTCCTTCTTGTATGGCACGAATACCGTCACCTGACCTTTCGCATCAGTCTGATATGTAGTATCCTTCCTGTCAACTGTCACAATAACAGGAATGCCTTCCCAAGCTGTGCCTACGTTCTCAACATACTTGGTAGCAGTGATAATCACCTTCTCCATACTGTCCTCATCGTAAGGCAGATATTCCACATTGATATTTCGGCTACCCAATACTGCTGTATAGCCAACAGGAGCGATAGGCTGAGCATTGCCATATTCAGGGAACACTACCTGATAGTAGTTGCCTCGGTCGATGGTAAATGTAGCCTTACCCTCTGCGTTGGTTGTATACGTCTGAGGTGTCTTTCCGTTGTTGAGGAACACATTGATTTTAATGCCTGCCACGTTTATAGAATCAACAGAAGATGCGATGGTTACAGTCACTTCCTCATCTGTATTGATGACATCTACCGACTTGGTTTCTCCGTTTCGGTTTGTTACAGATATTATTGAGCCTGACAGCTCCACATTGCAAGTTTCTGCTCCTGTCGTTGCAGTCTCTGCTGCTCGGATAGCGGTGTTTGTGTTATTGGCAGCGGTATTAGCTGCGTTGATGGATGCAGTAAGGGCATTGAGGTCTATATTGTCAAGTTTTCCCTTGTCTTCTCCAGACATAAAGCCAGGTTGACCTGGTAAATGATGGACTGAGCCGTGGGAAGGACCAGAAGCTAATGGAATACTAATTATTTTATGTTTGCCATCTGCAAACTCAAATAGCAGATTATTTAGTTTCACGTTAGGATTGAAGCTACCATCTACATCCGTATCAGTAAAACGAATGTCAGAAATAGTCTCACTCTTTTTAGAGTAATCCTTTAAATCTACACTCGTGGTAAATTCTCCTAATTGTTCCCAATCAGTATCTTTGACATTTGTAATATCGCTACCAGTAAATATATACTCTTTATATATATTCTTATTAGTCTTTTCATCAACACCTCTTGGAACCAAAAATATATGCTTACTTTGTTTTTCTGTCAGTTGTGTAGGAAGTTCAAGAGCTATTTCGTGTATATCAGTATCAACATTTCCTAACTGAGAAAGAGGAACATTACCTCCTGCATCAAGAGAGGCAATACCATTTGCTACGCCCTTAGTATCAAGGACACTTTTCTTTGACTTGTCTATCTGTGTCTTGATGCCTTGCAGGAGTCTTAAAACACTATTTCTATCTAAATATTTTTCCATTTGCTAATATTTTTATCTAAATACACTTGATATACAACTGTCAATATCAGAATCTGTCATTGCTGTAATAACTTCGCTATTGTTGTTTAACAGACCTAACACAGAGCGGTTATGAGTTTTAAAACCAACTGCTGTAACATCTAATGGAACTTCAAATCTTCCACCATCAAAGCCACCAATAGAACGAGGGTATGGATCGTCATCTCCTCCACTTGTTTCCCATTTTTCTAACTTAACATCATAGCCATCTTTATTAAAGGCTATAACAGCAGGAAGAGCACTGATGTTTCTGATTTCTTTAACGCCTATGATATTGTGGTCGTTTAACCCAAGATCGCTGTGCATAAAATTGCTGCCATCTATTCTGAGATATTCATCTTTTAGTTTGTCCCAAACGGCTTGAGCAATCTTCTCGATGGTAATGGCATTGTTTTCAATCTCCTGAGTGCCAACAGCTCCTTCTTGGATATTGACTCTTTCTACAGCTCCATTTCCAATGATGCTTGAAGTAACTGCGTGTTCTGCCAGTTTTCTTTCCGTGACTGCTTCATCATGGAGTTTTTCGGTTGTTACGGAATCGTTCGCTATCTCGTCAGTGCCAACAGCGCCGTCCTGGATATTATCTCTCAGAACCGCACCTGTTCCAAGTTTTTCGGAAGTAACAGCTTCGTCAGCTAACTTTTCGGTTGTTACAGACCTGTCCTCGTAATCTTCAGTTTTCATTTGAGGAACTTTCGTTCCTAACCTAATATCTTCTCTAAATGTAGGCATAACAAATTTCTTTTGGTTGAGTTGATGTAAATATCTTAATTTTGAATTGAGGGGAAGGTATGCGGATTCTGAAACAGAAAGATTTATTATCCTTGTGCCTCTTTATCGGAACTCGATACCATTTATCATCACCACAATTTTGCCTGATAACAACCTTTCCGGGAGTGGTAAGATTGATTGTTAAGTACACATTGCGATGCACGCTTAGTTCTTCGGAAACCCAAGCATTTTCTTCGTTGCTATATGAAGTAGCTATCTTTTCCATCTTATTTATTTTGGTTAGCACCCAGTTGCTGCAGAGCAATAGAATACATTTGATTAGCCTTAGAATCATCATAGGCAGAAAGAAGTAAGAAGGCAAGATAGTAGATGAAGGCACCACGGAAGTTGTCGGAGATTTCGACAGAATCGTCCTCCTCGCCACTGCCCTTTGTTACGTCTGTAGGCACGCCTACATAAGATACGGAAATCGTTCCATCGGAAGGCATAGGCTGTACCAATACCTGCAGTGGCTTGACGCGCATGATGGCAGCTTGTGGTCGGTCGACGGTTCCCTTGGAAGTGTCATCAAACATCATCAGTGCCTCATCAGAGGTGTCCTCTACAGGAATGACAGCCTTGTGCCACCCTTTGCCACGTACACGGTTGATATTGAACACAGAGACAGACGAAGGCATTGTGATAACGCCAATATCCTCGTGCCCATCAAAGGAGGTTACCGTCATAGTAGCGGTTGTAGATGCCACATCGGAAGAAGCATTCTTCTGTGTAGAAGAAGATGATGAAAGCACCGAAGAAGCGGAAGCAGTAATAGCAATCCAATGTAATGCATCAGGAATCTTTGCGCGGATGATATTCTCCATGTACACGTCGTCTTTATCGTCTGCGATATAAGATGTACCAGAAGTTTCCTCGTCAATACACCATCGTACCTGTTTTATGATTTCATCTACTCTCATTATACCTTATTTATATATAGCGGATTATGGCTCGAAGTCGGGGAAGATAATGTTGTACTTTGACGCCTGTTTCATGGCATTAGCCAAAGTGCGGTAATCTTTATCAAAGCGCTTGTTTACATACTCGATAACGTCTGCAGTAGAAACAACACCCATCACCCGTTCCTTCTCAGGCTCAGCCTCATCGGTGTATTTTTCGGAAGTCTCCTCTTTTTCAGTAACGGCATCGTGCGCCTGCAAAGCTTCTTGCTTCTCCTTATCAAGAGCAGCCTGCTCGCCAGGGTATTCCTCCTCGGAGTGCTCGAGAATGATGGTGTTGTTAAGAAAAAGAGGGTTGGACTCCAGGAGATCCTGGCAGTATCTGTTGCGAAGTGTCAGTGACGGATACTTGTTGATAACCACATTGCCGTTAGTGAAGTTGTATCGTACCTTGTTGCCATGCTTTCCTTCAAGCAGATAACTTACATTATTATTGCTGACTCTCGCCTTGTATGTTTTAATCATATTACTTTAGAATTTAAAAAGGGGGCGAGGCTTACCGCACCCGCCCCCATAATGAGTAAATATATATTGGTTGAAATGAAAAAGAACTCACATTACGCAGCTACGTCCTGACCTGCGTATATAGACCAAGCTGAACCATCGTAGTAATAGACAGTACCAGCCTCGTAGGTTGTACCACCATTGACATAGTCCTTAGTAAGAGCCACCTTCATACCCTTTGCAGGAGTAGCAGGAAGCTTTGCAGCAGAGATGATTGCGCCCAAAGACTCGGTAGCAATCTTGTTGATCTTGCTTGCAGGACCGACAAGGATAGAGTTGTAACCGCGGAGAGCAACAGAGTCTGCCTCTTGGTGAATCCATCGCTTTGCGTCACGGACCTCGCCGCCACCCTTGGACATATCGTTTGTCTGCTCGCGCTTACCAATCTTGACGTAACGGCGTGAAGCCTTAGGGTCGAAGATGACCATGAAGTCAGACAAGCCCATAAGGTCGAGTGTCTGAGCCCAGATAAAGTCGATAGATCCGAATGTGTCCTTGAATCGCTTGAACGACAAATCGAACTCATTGTGATTGATGAAGTCGTTCTGATGGCTGCCCTCAAGTTTGATATTCTCAAGCCTCTCGATGGCATTCTTGCCACAGAAAGCAAAGCAGCGGTTGTTCTCAGAGAACTCTGTGAACTGCAACTTTGAGATGGCAATCAGGTCGGATAGAGTATACTCGTCACCAATGGCGTAAGTGTTGGTAAGCTGATTGATGATACCCTCAGAGGTGTATACATCTTCTATCTGGCCATCGCCAGTTTCAGCCTTGAAACGAGACTTAATGCCCATCAGATACGTGCGCTCAGCACGGAGATTATACTTGATGATGGCATCGGTCTTGAGATCTGCCACCGTGATAGGCTGCTCCTTCTTTACCTTTTCGTAGTCGTCAGTAAAGACGATGTTGAGCAACTTCTTCTGTACATAGACAGACTTCTCGCGAGGCTGGAAGTTCTCTGGGGTAATGGTAAGCTGAGACTCAGAAGCCGCAGAAGAAGCAGCGAGCAGAGTAGTGCCTACCGGTATTTCAGGACAAGTCATGTTGTCGAGGTTTTCTCGCGTATCGCCCTCGTTCTTAGGCATACCATTAACGGCCTGCATGACAGCCTTCTTGCCGTTAGACTCAATGACGTAGAGCATTAGTGTGCCCTCTGTCTTAGTCTTAGAACCTTCCTTGTAACCAGGGACACCCGACACGATAACAGTGGTACCTTTGTAGAAAGGACGGATAGAGCCAGAGAAGTTGGTAGAGTTGATTTCTACTGTATCGCCAGCTACAATCTTCTGAGTAACCTGACCATCAAGAGTCTCGCCACCCACACGCTGGTGAGATACAGACCAGTTTTTGATATTGACGGTCTTTGCCATCTGGCGAACGATAGAGAGGATAGGAGTCTTGAAAGGATAGAACTTTACAATTTCGGAGTCCCACTCCTTTTCGAGCAGACCACCCTCTCGAAGCTGAGTTGATGAAGCCTGAGATCCTGTTAAGTCCTGTCCGTCCTTCTTACCGCCTGGACTCAGTCGGTCGTTAGTATCAGGATTGACAGGCTCTTTCGCCTCAACCGTTTCCTTAGATGCGGGTTCAACGCCCTCGTTGCCAATCTGTGGCTCAACATTGTCGGCCAAAGCGAGAACGCCACCACCCGTTGCAACTGCGAGTAACATCAGCACCATCTTTAAGACGGACTGAAAGGAAAAATAATTCATTACTTTCTTCATGTTATATACTATTAAAAATGTTATTTGTTAATTGCTTCTGATGTCATCGAAGAAACTCTCTCGCTTTATGGCCTTAGCAGGCTCGTTTCCGCTTCCGGAATTGGCAAGAGAAGGAGGCATACCTCCCTCTGTCTTAGAGGAGCGCACCTTGTTCTGGATCTTCTCGTTACGAGCCTGCATGGCAGCTTCCTCGCGAGCCGAAGAAATGTCAGCATCGTAGCTGTATGCGTTCTTAAAGAGCTTCCATGTTTCGGCAGAGATATTGCCATCTTCGGCATCCTGTATAACGCTAAATACTTTTCCCCACAGGTCGTTAGTTTCCTCGTCAGAGAGTCCCAAACCCTGTAACGTTTCGTAAGACTTTCGGAGATTGTCATCGAGCATCTGCGAGTGCTTCTCCTGTTCGGCTACCTTTTCCTGAAACTTGGTAATCTGAGTAGCAACCTTCTTTCCAAGCTCCTCATCTTCGAGTGCCGCCTTGATGTCGATACCCTGCGAAGCCATCCACTCAAAAGGATGCATATTCTTCCGTGTAGAGTCGATCACCATAGCCGCCAGCCACTTGTTGCTGTCGAGCATCTTTGAGAGAGCCTTTCCGCTTTCCTCGTACTTGGAGAGCATATCGGCATCGTCGTTCATGGCGCCATAGCGAGCCTCCTTGTCCTCGAAGTCGATGTCGGAATGGCGCTTAGAGAAACGCTTTGAGAAGGCCGTGCGGTTAGGGCGCTCGTCCTCAGCAGGAGCATCTTGTTCCGTGCCGACAGAAGGGGCGCTTGTCGCCTCTTTAGCTTCCATCATTTTGGCTTGTTCTTCCTTTTTCATTTTTAAAAATAATTATGTAAATAATATTTCTGCAAATATCACGAAAAAAAAGGATTGGTTTTCCGTTAGTAACCAAGGGTAATCGTACATGGGGAACAATGGGCAAAGAGAGGATATACATTTCTTATTTTTGCGCTAAAACAACAAGAATCTGTATATAAAAAAATGACAAAAGCAAGGATATTGACTCTTAGCATGGTAATGCCTGGAAAGAAACCGTACAGTTCGGTAATCAACCGTGCATCGAGGCAAGCACATGGTAACGACATGGAGCTATTGCAGCGATGCAGGAGCGCATGGAACAGCCTGAGTGGGGTAAGAGAGACGAGGGCGAGAACCATGAGATACTGCATGGGAGACCAATGGGGAGATACCATCAAGGTGTGGGATCACGGCTCCTACGTCTACATGACTGAACGGGAGTATATGGAGCGAAAGAACACTACGCCGATGAGCAATAACGTGATGGCGAGCATACTGGAGTCTATAGGCGGCCTCTATGCCAAGCAAGGTACAGAACCCGTGTGCTTTGCCAGGGACAATGACTCAAGAGCTATCAACGACATGATGAGCGCGACCCTGCAATGCAACTGGCAGTCAACGTATATGCAAGACCTGTTGAATCACGCCATCAAAGACTATGTGATAGGCGGACAAATGTACGCAAGAGAAGGGTGGGAGTCGAAGCAGCTCGAACTTCCTGACGCGTGGACGGAGCTTATGGAGCCTGACTTTATGTTTTTCGAGTGCGGAAGCGACCCGAGACATGAGGACATCAGCCTGATAGGTTGTCTGCATGACGTGAGCAGAGAAGATTTGTACCAGAAATTTGCGCGACCGGAGTTTGGACTGACGATAGATGACCTTGACAGCATCTTTTCCATACAAGACGTGAGTGATGACGGAGTGGGGTATGAGTTCAACGAGGAAAAGAACCTTGGCAACATAAGCTTTGACCATACCAATAAGTCGAACCACTACGTGAGAGTGATAGAGGTATGGACTACCGAGACAAAGATGCGCCTGCAATGTTTTGACCCTATAGCCACGAACGCCAACAACTCGTACTTTAAGGTGGATATGGACGATACGGCCATGATAGAGAAGCTGAGATCTGACAATATTAAGCGCAAGAAGATGTATGACGATATGGGTGTGCCAGAAGACGAGAGAGCCTACATCGTATCGGAAGAAGTAGCTGACAAATACTGGTACTACACCTATATGGCACCAGACGGAACTGTGCTGTGCAAGGGGGAAACCCCATACGACTATAAGAGCCATCCGTTTACAATCAAGCTATTCCCGTATCTCAACGGCAAGATACACCCATTCTTAGCGAACGTGATAGACCAGCAGAGATACATCAACCGCCTGATAGTAATGAACGACATGGCGATAAGAAGCAGCTCGAAGGGTGTGTGGATGATACCAACCACAGTTCTTGGCGGCAAGAGTCCGGCAGAGTTTGCCGAAGAAATAGTGGAGTATGACGGACTGTGTTTCTATACACCAAGGCCCAATATGCCACAAGTGAAGCCTGACATCATCACCTCGAATGCGGTGAACATTGGCGCCAACGAGCTGCTGCAGATAGAGCTGAACCTGATACATGAAGTGTCGAACGTGAGCGGAGCTCTGCAAGGGAAAACGCCATCGGCAGGAACATCTGCATCGAGATATGCTCAGGAAACACAGAACGCCACCACCTCGCTGTACTCAATTCTATCGGATATGGACGTGTTCGCAGAGAAGATCGCCACCAAGAAGTGCATGACCATACAGCAGTACTACGAGAACGGCAGAAAGATACTGAACAAAGACAACAACAGCACCATATTCTACGACCGATATACGGCAAGAGACGTACACTTCAAGACAAGTATAAAGAATGCAGCCGCCTCTACCACATATCAGTCTCAGATAAACGACAAACTTGACCAGTTGCTGCAAATGGGTGCTATCAACGTGGTGCAGTATCTGCAGAACATCAATGCTCCATTTGCAGACAAGCTGCTTGCGAGTGTTCAGGAACAGCAGGCACAGCTTGAACAGATGTATCAGCAGCAACAGCAATTAGCAATAGCACAAGGCGGTGGACAGATAGAGAACGGAGTTGTGCAGGGTGCCAACCAGGAAACGGTGAACCAAGCACAAGAGTATTTACAATCAGCATAAAGCTATATGGCAGAATATACAAAATTGATAACCATCAGCATGGAATCCATCGAAAGCGATGTGATGAAGCAGGTTTCTGTTATCGCAAAGCGGCAGAAAGACAAGGCAGGTGATTCTCTGTTTGGAAACACGACTTTATCGGCAGTAGAGAAAGTTGTGATAAGGCAATACATAGAATCTGCAGTTCGCAGTTTTGCTGGCGAACTGGCACCAGTCGTAAAAACATATATTGAATCTTCTATTCCTGCATCAGTCACTTTCAATGTTATCAGACTAAACGAAGGACACAAGAATGCTTTCGAGGGTTGTTTTAGAGGATATGTGAGAGCATATACAAGCTATATGGTGTTGACTTTGAGCGGTACAGAGCAAGCCAAAGTGTATTCGGATGAAGCAAATATGCTTCTGAAAGACGCAATAAAACTTGTATTCGACAAAGAGGCTCCTTCGGCTGGAGCTAAAACGCTGAAAGATATGACAGGCTCCATAGAGAGTGATCCTCAGTTAGGAACCATTAAATAAGGAAAGATATGATATTAAAATTTCAAATTATCAAATCGGTAGTAGTTGACGAGGTAAAGAGGGCAACCTACCTAAAGGCCAAGATAGATGGCGCTACAGACGACAGAGCCATCAAGATGAGTTTTAACGAAGCTGCTGGTGACGAAGCGGTTCACGAAAACACTTTAACACACGATTTCCAATCAGCATTGGAGATTACAAAGGTTATACTGGCAGACTATTTGGCTCCAAACTCTCAGACATCAGGCGATAACGTTATCTACTACAACGATAAGGATGACGATATAGTAGAGTTTGTTGTTGTCGTATCTCGCAGGTGCAACGGAACACTCTCTGATACTTTGGCAAGATTAGTGGCAAAGTATGTGGAAGACTATATGATATATCAGTGGTGGTTAAAAACTACCAACCTTAAACAGGCAGAACCTTACTTGCAGTCATTGACATTTGACGAGCAGAACATTCGCAGATGCTTTGTTCTGAGCGGTCCGTCCGTTCCAACCATACCATACGCCAAGACGCTTACAACAAAGGTGGATGGAAGCGACAACGGAGGCGGTGTGACTATTGAACTTGGCAATAAGGAAACTACCCTATCATATTCTATTGACGATAGCGCAATAGACGATATTGAAGCCAGAAGCAGCGACCCAGGCATTCTTGAAGTACAAAGAAGTGCCGAGCCTCATGCTTTCTGCCTCGTGCCTATAAATACAGGTGTGACAACCGTAACCATTTTCTCACGTCATAGCGACAATCTAAAGAGGGAAGTAGAGATAACCGTAACAAAGGAGGAGTAATATGGGATTCAATACATTACACCCCATGCACCATGACAGAGAAAGGGGATGGAAAGCAACGCCAAACCCCTTTGCGCCGAAGCAGCCTATGGCGACCCGCTACCACACAGACAAGCATATCTTTGTGTATGCCAACCAGCTTTGGTACGACGTAGATGCGACGACAAACCTGCTGAGCAGAAGCCGCAGAAGCATCAACGATGCGAAGGCAGACACCATTCCGACAAGTGAGAATGACCATGAACGGCCTTTGTTCTACCGATGGTTTGACAAGTACATGAAGAAAGTAGAAGGATTGTTGGCCGCCTATCTGATGAAAAAGGAGGGGATTGTAAGAGACAATGCTATCAAGGAGTGGGACGAACAGGAAATATGGCTAAGGATGCCAGACTACTGGGACGATACGAGGTATGACTCCTTGGTGCAGGCAATACATAACTATATAGCGGCAGGGGCGCTGTATGAATATTTCAAACTGACATTGACGAGCAAGGATCCGCTGACGGCAGACAAGGCAGCAGAGGTAGAAGATGCAGAATTAGACATACTGGACGCATCGAATGCTACGAAACCCGGTAGTGTGCATAAACCCTATAAACCATTTTAGAGAACATGGAGGACTACAGCGATATAAAGACGGTGAGGGAGGTGATGGCAGAGAAGCGCGAGAAAGCCAAGCGTATACTGCCCGCCACGAAGAGCGCCCAAAAGGAGTTCTTGAGAGACTTCCTTGCCCGTCATCAAGAGAAGTTTGAGGACTGCATGAACCAGTTGGCCGAGTATGACCCAAAGACATACGCAACCATATACAAAGACCTGATGAAACACATGATACCCAAGCAGAGCGAGGTGAGTGTGACGCACGGACTGGACGAGGACTTTAAACAGCTGGCAGCGCTGAGTATGACTAAAGTGGGAGATAATAATGAGATAGACGTGTCGAAGGTGCCCGAGATAAAGGACGCAGACTTTGAGGAACTACAATCATTAGCAGATGGCGATAGTTAAAGAGGAAGATATAGACGAACTTGTAAGGGAGAACAGACGGAGATATGAAGAAATCTACGGCACGTATGACCCCTGGACTGGCGAAAACTGCTATGACTTTGAGCATAGAGAGGTGCTGGAGCTTCCGGATTTCATGATCAAGAAGATGTGGGTTCCGAAGGAGTGTATGCGCACACTGCTATACAGGCAGCTGAGGCAGTTGGGAAGTCTGAGAGAATTCATTATCCGTGTGTGGAGGCGAGACTATGATGAAGGCAGCCGATATACCAAGCAGCTCATCATGATACTGACCTTTGAGATTATGAAGGTGAGGTTTCGTGAAGACCCAGAGTTCGCTCTGTACGCCACAGACAAGATAGAGGACAAGATAACGGGAAACATGGTGCCCTTCAAGCTGAACTATCCACAGCGAAAGCTGCTGAAAATATTCGAAGATTTGCGCACCAGTGGAGCAGCCATCAGGGTGGTAATTCTGAAAGCAAGACAATGGGGAGGTTCGACCCTGACGCAGCTATACATCAAGTGGATACAAGACTACAGGAGGGACGGATGGAATGCTATCGTGCTGGCTCAACAGAAGAATACGGCCAAGAAAATAAAGGCTATGTACAGAAAGGCTTTGGAGAACCAGCCTGGATGGACAGTGGGTTGTCCCGGTTCAAAGTTGCAATTCTCGCCCTACGAAAACTCTCCAGATGACTTTCAAGTTACGGACGGAATGAGAGCTATCAGAAGAAGTACGCTTACCGTTGCATCATTTGAAAACTTCGACTCCGTGCGCGGTAGCAACTTCCACTGCGCCCACTACTCGGAGGTGGCATACTGGAAGAAAACGCCTGAGCATGACCCGGAAGGTGTTATTTCTTCTATCTCTGGAGGTATCAGAAACCAAGAGGACAACCTTGAGGTATTCGAGAGTACAGGAAAGGGTAACTCTGGCTTCTTCTACGACAAGTGTCAGCTCGCCATGAATCCAGATAACAACGATGCCTACTCGTTTATCTTCATACCCTGCTACTTCATAGAGCACGATATGGAGGAAGTGAAGGACGAACGAGCCTTTGCGAGATGGCTGCTGCAGAACAAAGACAGGAGCACCAATCCAAGAGGATACAGAGAGACTGGTAAGTTCTTTTGGCGAATGTGGGAGAAGGGAGCATGTATGCAGGCCATAGAGTGGTACAGAAACTTCCGCAACAAGTTCACCACGCACTCCTTCTGTGCCACGGAGGCACCAATAGACGAGGAGGATGCCTTTAGAAACTCAGGTAACCTCGTATTCAATCCATACAGCATAGACGACCTGCAGAAGCGCTACAAGAAAGAGCCGATGTACACGGCAGACATCGTGGTAGACGGAAACAAGAACGACAGCACTATACAGAAATCATCTATCAGTATAAGGAATGACGGAACTGGATGCCTGAAAATATGGGCTGCGCCCAACAAGCTGAAGGTGGAGAACAGATATGTGGTGAGTGTTGATATAGGCGGTAAGTCATCAACATCAGACTACACGGTGATGACAGTGATAGACCGTTTCGGCATGATACCTACGATAAAAGGCAAGCCTGAGGTTGTGGCGAGATGGAGGGGGCACGAGAGGCACGACCGCATAGCATGGATGGCGGCAGCACTTGCACACTTCTATGACGATGCGCTACTGGTGATAGAAAGCAACACGGCAGACCGCGAGAAGAACAACAACACAGAGGGAGATCACTTTGGAAGTATCATCAACGAGATAGCCTACTACTATGACAATCTGTATCAGAGAACATCGAGTCCTGAGGATGTGAAGGACAATGTGCTGGCGAAGTACGGATTTCAAACGAACAAGCTAACGAAAGGCTGGGTGATAGACAACCTGGAGCAGTATGTGGACGATATGCTGTGGAAAGAACCAGACAGAGAGATGTATCATGAGTTGAGGATATACGAGCGGCACGACGACGGAAGCCTTGGAAACATTGTAGGTAACGGCAACCATGACGATGTTCTGATGAGTACAGCTATAGGTCTATGGGTGAGCGCAAACGACATGGAAAAACCAAGGTGGGCACCTAAGAAGAGCGACACGCCAAAGGGAGACCGCGTACACTCGATGGCAAAATTCTAAAACGAAAGACTATTATGGAAAGGAATACAGAAAGAAAAGTGCTGAGTTTCGGCAAGGGTATGACCAACGTGCCCAGCGACATGATGAGTGATGACAACGAGCTGGAGGTATGTGACGGGTTTATCTACAGAGACGGAGAGTTGAAGCCGATACAGAAACCAGTGAAAATCGGCCAAACATCATATACAATCATGTATGTGCACAAGATGGCAGATTACAAAAACCTTATCGGAAAGTTGGAGCATACGCAGTCTATCATCTGCTACAAAATGACGGATGACGGAATAGACATGGATAGCGGCCAGACGTTTAGTATAGGAGAACCTTCTGAGATAACGAGTGTGGGCAATACGTTGATATGTGTTACAGAGAACGGCATACATTACCTGTTGTTCAAAGGTACGAAGTATGTAGACCTGGGAACAGAACTCCCCAAGCCAAAGGTGGAATTCAGAACGTTTGCCACCAACATGTCAATAGGAAGCGGCAAGACAACTGCTCTCGATATAAGAGAGTTCTGTGAAACAAGCAAGAAAACAGCCTACTACGACGACTCTGGAAGCCTGACCAGCGTAACGACCAGTAAAACCTCCACCTACTGGACTTATAAGCCAATAAACGATGTAAACAAGCTTAAAGATTTCCAAACAGCCGTACAGGGTCATGTTGCGTCTAAGATAAAGGAGGCAAAAGAAACAAACAAGTTCTGCTTCCCATTCTTTGTAAGATATGCTCTAAAACTGCACGATGGTTCTTATGCAAGAATCAGCAACCCTATTCTTGTATGTCCTACAATCAACAGAAACTTCAAAATAGCACCACACCGTCACAATGGGGAAAATTATGAAGAATCTGTTAACAGGCAGACGTTAGACTTAGAGAACGTTAATAGTAGTGCAGCTATTTATTTTATATACGTCATCGGGCATAGTGACCTATACTACAAAGCCTCTATAGAGGGTGCTGACAACTGGAAAGACATCGTGAAAGAGATTGTAGTGTTTGCTTCCGATGAAGTAAGGCCTTTTGATATAGATGGAGATTTCGAGTTTAAAGAGCCGTTAGAAATGGATGGATACTGCTATATGAACCAAGTTTCTGGCAAACGGAAAGATTTAAGCGGCGGAATATTAGGTGTACCTGTTTTAGACCTTAATCAAAGTTATAAGTTTACATATGATGAATACAAAGCGAGGTCGGTTATTATGCCTAAACATGTGAAATCGGACAGGGAGATTATAGATGCGTTGATGAGCAAGACGCAATTCTACAAACTCTTTGCGATAAAGACAGATGAGGCGAACGGTAAACTTGAATATGCTCCTATAGCCAATCATGTGGTAGAAACGCTGACGGAGCAGGAGCAGCTAAAGACGGATGACTACTACGGATGGGCAACTATGGTGGCTAAGAAAGTGTACCCATACAATAACCGTCTTAATATGACAGGTGTGAAGAGAAAACCATTCAGCGGTTTCAACGACTTTATACCTATCACAACAGGAGAGCAACCTGGAATGTCGGGCGTTATCGCGCCTTTCCCTGATGAGCAGGAATACGAAATATACACACATATAGTAGCTAACAGCATGGACGCATGGGTGAAAGCAGACGGGTATTACACGGCCTTACCAGAAATGATAGGCAGCTGGATATACTACCCAGACCCTAACGCAACAGAAATGCTGATTATAGACAAGGACACTGGGAGCGCATCCCACATAAAACTGAAAGTACATCCAAGGCTGAACGGAGCATACTGCTTTGACAAACTGCCATTCCCGAGAATAACGTATGACGGATTTGAAGATGACAATGCAAGGCCGGTGGTGGATCAGAACGCCCACGAGACGCTGGACTCAAATATCTACACTTCTGTGGTGAACAACCCATTCCTATTTGAAGCGAGTGGAGATAACACCGTAGGAACGGGAAGCATACTTGGGATCATAGCGAACACAGAGGCTATCAGTCAGGGACAGTTCGGTCAATATCCACTGATTGTATTCACATCAGAAGGTATATACGCCATGAGCGTGACGAACGAAGGTATGTATGGCAGCATACACCCCATATCGAGAGAAGTATGCCTTGAGAATTCTCCACTTGTTCCTACTGACAAACTGGTGTACTTTGCTTCGGAGAAGGGGTTGATGGCAGCAAGCGGAGCAGAAACGGCACCTATGAGTGAACAGTTAAAAGGTAGATCAAGCATGCAGGATGGAGGATTTGCCAACTATCTAAAGAACTGCCTTATAGTCTACGACTACAGAGACTCACTCCTAAGGATATACAGCAAGGTCTACCCCTGGCAGTATATCTACAACATGAAGGACAAGACCTTTTCGGTAGTGGAGAACGGAGTGAAGGCAAAGGCGTTGGCGAACGACTACCCAGACAATCTGATACAAGATACGGACGGAAACGTCTATTCTCTTACGACCAAGCCGGACATCGTTCATGACGATAATACTTACAGCGGAACCGTTACGACAAGAGCCCTGAAACTGGGAGGAAGCATTATGCAGAAATCGCTGAGGTCCGTCAAACACCTTATGGACGCATCGGATAACGGCAAGGTGAAACTGGAAGTATGGGGAAGCAACAATGCCAAACATTGGAGGAAGCTGAACAGTCTTGGCGGTAAGCCTTGGGCATATTTCAAGATAAGATACACGCTTACTGGGTTTCGAGCGTCTGACTCGTATGCAGGAACCGTGATAGAGGTACAGAAGCGGAGAGAAGATAAATAAGACAAGAGAACAGAGGCGGCTACTCATCACGAGCAGCCGCCTCTTAGGATAGTGATATCAAATTACTTCAAAAGTATGGAATGTGTGAATATTTAGTAACAATACGTCCGATGATAAAACCAATGATGTATGCATAGAAGTGAAGTATGCCGTTGACTCCAGGCATGAGCATCGCGAGAACGATGAAAGGCATAACCACGCAACAGGAGTCAAAAAATCTGCCAGTCTTACCCCACATGATGCCTATGGCAGCGAAGATAACTCCAGAAAGCCCGACAGTGGGCTGAGACACATACGTCGGCAAGAAACTCGACAAAACCGCAGCGAAGAGGCTTGCGCAAAGACATATACGATTGCGCAGCGACCACAGGACAACGAGGTTGGCTGCAAGATGAAAAATGTTGGCGTGACAAAACGAATATGTAAGATGAGAGACGAAGCTACTTCCGGGGAAGAAGCCTGCATTATCTGGACGTGCGACGAAAACCGCCAGACTTACGCAAGTGAGCAAGGTCTTTATCAGAAAGTTTGTCTTTTCCGAAGATTTCTTTGTGATGATAATATTCTCCATATTTCTTTCCGCAACTAATAGCCTTTCGCACTGTTTCTATACTTGCATAGAACTCTGGCGCAGGCTGAGATACCAAGAAGGGAGTGATGAACCACAGTGACTTGCCTATGAACTCCTTCTGCTGAGACAGCTTGTCGAGTCTGCGGAACAGTTCGTAGTACATACGTTGTTCTCTTGGACTCTTTGCATCGACCACAGTGAAATCGCCACGTACCATATAGCGCAGGACATTGTAAGCCGTTTTGGGGCTGACATAGAACCGATGAGCATCATGACGAGCCGTCTTGATCCACGCCTCCTTCTGAGAATGACAGTTGGTGTAGACTTGCCTGTAGGCGCTAAGTAAATCGCGCCTCATAGCGACTGTAAGGTCAAATCCTCTTCTTGGCATAGGTTATTTATTATAGTACGCTGCAAAGATACGTCTTATTTAGATAAAATCCAAATAAGCAGTTGTATATTTATCGTTAAATATTCTAAAAAGATATTATTTAAGCAATGATTTGTTGCAAAAATGCCTATATTTGCAGTGAATTGTAATGTAAAAGGCATGTTTGATACATAATTAACTCAAACCAAGCAAAAATAAATAAAAACTGAAAGTTATGGAAACAGAACAAGAAGAAAGTCCGATTTCGGAAGAAGAGCGGCGTGCGATACGTTCGCGATTGCTTGACAGAGGCATATTCAAGCTGTATGAGATTGGTGTGAAATGGATTCCCATCCCGCTAATGATCGGTCACTGGTACGGAGTTTGGGACTATTCGAGATATTCGCGTCCCATTATCCTTGACACGGATACGAACGGAAACTGCGTGATATGGCTTTATATACTGGCTTATGTCTATATGCCGCTTGCCATGCTGCCAGCGAGTTATTTCTATAAATACTGCTGGATGTTCAGAATACCCTTCCTTTATTTTTTCGGTATTAATGCCATAAGAATATACTACAAGAGCTGGATGATACGCCCGGAACAGATAGAGGCGCATCATATATTTATTATATTCACAATTATACTTTACATTTATGGATTCATTAAACTTACTTTTGAGCGAGGTACGAAATGCGCTTAGAATGTTGGAAGAAGGAGAGTGTGGTATGAGTAAGGAGCAGGAGGAGAACGCCTACAGAGCCATACAATACTACAAGAACGGAGTGAGTCACTTTGACGAGTTGACAGCGAGAGGCTGCATCTCACAGATGTACTACTACGACAGTGATACCCACAGGAGCTATGCTCCATTTGTGAGCTACGAGGACATAGAAAAGGAGTACAGACGCGTAGGTAAGGATATACCTGACTACAATCTATGGGACTTCGCGGTAACGATGAATCTGATGTATTCGAACCACATAGAGTTGGTGAGAAAATGGACGAAGGACAAAGGCAGTCTGATTGGGAGGATGAGCGAGTTGTCGGTAAGTTTTCTGAATGACGAGGATACTGTCCATCCTACAGATAAGATATTCTGGTACATGATGGGATAGGTAAGACTACTAAGAGAAAAAGGTGAAAGAAAAGCGCATATCTTTGTAGGCAACAAAAATCAAAGATATGACAGAGATAATACATACATTTTTGCAAGAGCATCTATACAGATCGGCGCTGGTGATAGCTATCTGTATGGGTGCTCTTATCGTATCTATGGCCGTAGACCTGTTCTTCGGCATAAAGAAGGCGAGACAGAACGGAGAGGCTACGACCAGCATGGGGCTAAAGAAAACCTGCGACAAGGCAAGAAAGTATTTCTCGCCATTCTTGGTTACGGTGTGCATAGACCTGATAGCCTGCATCGTGATGCCGTTCCCGGTATTCTCGATGATATGGGCAGGGTACTGCGTGTTTTGCGAATTCATGAGTGTGAGAGAAAAGTCATGGCAGAAGGCAGAGATACGCAAGCAGGAAAAGACAATAAGCATACTATTGGAGAACAAAGACGACCTGGCAAAGGCTTTTGCTGAGGTTCTAAAGAAACAGCAGGAGGCAGAGAAATGAAGATAACGAGGCTGCAGATGTATGAAATCCTGGAAGACTGGGACAGAGTGAGCTACTTTCTGCATTATATCAACGAGTGGTGTGATGTTTTTCATATCAATACACCACTGAGACTTGCTCACTTCATGGCTCAGGTATGTCATGAGACCAACGGGCTGAGGTGTATGAGAGAACTCGGGAATCCATCGTACTTCCGAAAATACGAGGAAGGAAGGCTTGGAAAGATGCTCGGTAACAACATGAAGGGTGATGGCGCGAGATATAAGGGAAGAGGGATGCTGCACATTACAGGCAGAGTCAACTACAAGGCTTATCAGGACTCTGGATATTGCAAGGGCGACATCATGGAGAATCCGGAACTGCTGGAAAAGCCGCTCGGTGCAACAAAGAGTGGTGCCTGGTGGTGGTGGAAGCACGGACTGAACGAGTTGGCCGACAAGGACGATGTGGTGGCTGTGACGAAACGCATTAACGGAGGAACCAACGGGCTTGCGAGCAGGAAAAGATGGTTGGCAAAATGTAAAAAGGTGTTGTGCTCATGAAGTTGAACATTGCGATATTGGTGATATTAGCAGGGTTGGCTCTCGGAAGCTGCAAGACGAAGTACGTAAGTGTGCCTGAGATCCATACTGAGTACATAACGAGGGTGGACACGACTGTCATAATGGATAGTGTGTACCAGAGAGACTCGGTATATGTGGAGAGAAAGGGAGATACCCTGTACGTAAACAAGACATTGTATAGGGACAGGTATCATAATATATATAAGGTAAAGAAGGACACAGTCGTTAAACGTGACAGTGTGAACGTAGCTTACCCTGTGGAGAAGGAGATGAGTAGGAGCGAAAGGCTCTTTGTAGCGATTGGGAAGTTTTTTGCCGCATTGGTGATTGCGCTGCTTTTCGTGATTGGCGTGAAGCAGTATAAACGACATTGATATGGTGAAGATAAGCGAGGAACTGGAGGCTATAGACAACCTGTTGATGGAGTTTCACGACAGGATAAGGTCTGGCAGATGTCTTGTCAACAGAACGCAGTCGGCCTTTCTGTTTGACTATCTACATAGGCTGGCAAATAAGGATGAGGCTATCAGCTTTGCTGAGGCTTGTAAATATACCAGGCTGCCATCTTCTACTTTTAGAAGATATGTGAAGGATGGCAAGTTGCCTGCTGGAAAGAAAAGACTCGGGTTTACCGAAAAAGTGTGGTACCCGAAAGAACTGGACGAATATTTAGATAGGTTAGTGAATAGGTTATAGTTTTATGGGTTTTAGTTATTATGTTTTTAAGTTTTTTGAAAAAGCCCCCACTCAGTCGTGATGACCGGGTGGTGGCGTCTTTTTATAAATGGCCATCACAAACAAAGAAATGAGTATTATCGGGGAGATTTTCAAAGTACGTTTTAATGTCACTTTCTGCCTCAAACTCCCACTTTAAGTTGTGTTCTGGAGTCTCATCTCTGATGTCATAGCATTCATAATATTGCCTCTTTCTAACTATTTTGTCATATAATTCCATATCATCCTTAGTAAACTCACAATCCTCTTGTTCTGGATATAAAGATTCAGAATGATGTGTGAGGTTTTCTAAAAGTTCTTTTTTCGTATATACTGTAAGGTAATCATACGAAAATGCTATTTCTGAAGGTGATTCACATAATAAATCTGGGCAGTCCTCAAAAATGTTGAACAAATTCTCGATTGTTCCAACGAATAAAACTCTACAATGTGACATACGCTATTTTTCTTTAAGTTTTATTTTTATGATCCAATGCGAATATCACCATTATCATAGGTTGATACACTGCAAGCGTCACTATACTCAAATCCAGTAGATACGAAAACAGGTTTATCTCCATTTTCTTCTATCAACTTTTTGAGTTCTCTGATAACATCAGTAGCCATAAGTTGACGTTCTGGCTTGTAAATATTTTTGTTATCAAATGTGAACCCACGTTCTTCCATCAATTTTTTAAGATTTGGGTCTAAACAAATTTTATACTTAACCATATCTATTCTTATTTAAGTTCTACTGGCTCATCGTTCCAGCTTAATTCTCTTCCGATGAGCTTCTTGATGCTACCTTTTGGAAGCTCTACGTAGTCGTACACTCTATTTTCGTATTCGCAAAATGTTGGCTCCCATACACAATAAAATCGTTGTGGCATTGATTCATAGATGTATTCGTCACCATACCTATTAACTGCTACCCATGCCATAACTATTCCTCCTCTTTCATATAAGGGCAACACTCTGCGTATATATACTTGCAAATATCACTTAATTTGCAAAGTTGACAATCTCCAATCATAACTATATTGTAATTCTATTGTTAGAATAGGCTCGGCTGCGCCATTTCAAGTTGAATGCGCTTGCAAGCCTTGTCGTAATATTCTTTGTTTAATTCAAAGCCGATGAAGTTGCGCTTCTCACGGATGGCTGCAATGGCGGTGGTGCCACTTCCAGAACAGTTATCCAATATAGTGTCGCCCTCGTTGGAGTAGGTGCGAATGAGGTACTGAATAAGAGCTACGGGCTTTTGAGTGGGGTGGAAGGTGTCAGCAGAATGTTCCTTATCGAAACATATAATGCTCTTTGGGAATTTTTCATCTGATACGATAGTAGGCACTTCTTTATGGTCGCCGTAGCAACCTCGCTTCAAACTATGAGAACCATCGCCCTTTCTATGGTTTCGTTGATGTGGCGCACATTTTACCATCTGAGGGTTGTAGATAGGCAGCTTTCGATAAAATACTGCAATATCCTCATGCGAGCGTAAAGGCATTTTGTTCGCATTTAGAAAGCCAGTTGGACGCTGCTTGCTCCAAATGAGATTGTATTTCCAAAGTTTAGGCTGCGACATCATAAGCTGCGCAGTGAACATACCCTGACAGAATAGAATAATGGCTGCATTAGGCTTTGTAATGCGTAGATATTGCGCCCATAATGGCTCAATCGGAATAAGGCTATCCCATCCTCCTCCTTCACTCTGCTTGTTGAGGACACCATACGGCAAATCGCATATCACGCAATCCACGCTTCCGTCAGGAATACGTTTCATTCCTTCGAGGCAGTCTTCATTATATATCTTATTCAGTTCAATCATGCTTTGTTGTTTTTGTGTTGTTATGTTTTTGTAGAACGTGTTAAACAATCGCATTTTCATTAATACGTCATGTTTGATATGTTAAGAAATTATCGTTTCATCAACATAAGGTTATACCTATTACCTTCATATCTCATACTCCATCAGATATTCCTCACACCTGAATCCCTTTCTTGGCATGAAGTCCTTGAAGTCGGTGGTGCAGAATATCATTCGCTTGTTGCACCACTGAGCCATGTCCTTTTGCCATTTAGGGATGACGTGATTAGGATTTGTCGGGTCGCGGTATGGCTGGGCGTAGGCATACACGGCTCTGCCTTCATGGTCTTTGCGAAAGCGTTTTAGTCGCTCCCACCAATAATGCAGACGATGATAACATTCCCGAAAGTCATTCTTGCCTCCTATCATGGTGTATAGGAAATATTCGCCACGAAATCCTGCTGCATTGATAAGCTGCATGGCTCGCTCACATTCCGCTATCTGCGCCGTGGTGTCGCAACCGAAGCGGATGCGAGAGTCTATCCATTTTACTTTTCCTAACAACTCTGCATATTCTGTCGTTACCAGTCGTGCGTCCATCGCCTGATTGAAGTCGATATGCAGGCCAAGGTCGATTATCTTCTGAAGCTGTTCTTTCGCATAGTCGCCCGCTGCAAGAATGTTGTTGTCCATCAGCACAACATGCGTCCTGCCCTCGATGGCTATCTCCTCTATATCCATATACGGACGGATGAACCCCTCTTTCTTGGGCACCACACACCAAAAGCACTTGTTGGGGCAACCTTCGGTCAGTTTGCCGTAAGCATGGTTCTTTGGCACCCATGGAAACAAATCGTATAGCGGTTGCAGGCGGTCTATCTCGTCGGGCAGACGCTTGTAGATGTCGTAGCCGGTGCCACCCTTCTCCAGTCGGTCGTAGGAGAACTGCCGAAAGTCGATGTCGGGAGAGAAATTGAACACCTTGCTGGCATACAGGATGTCGTAATGATGCCTGTCGAAAAGGTCGGTAGGCTGCGCCCATTCCACCTCGTCGCCATGCATCGTGTGCCAACGGGCAATCTTGCCGAGAGCCACGTTAGGATATACCGTAGCTCCCCATTTCTTTTTGCCGTGTCGTCCGTCCACATCAATAAGTCCTATCCTCATTCCTCATCCTCCGTTTCCTCAAAATTCGTCAATTTTAATTCCATTGTAATTCTACTCAATTTTTGCTCCAAACGGTTTACCGTCAGAAAAAACATACATATTCATAATGCTCAAAAAGTCCCAACCTGTTATTCCATTTAATGCCATCATGTCTTCATTGTCTACAACAGTGATTAAGGTGCGATGTCCATCATTCTTATCTTTCAACCATCCAAAAGGTTGATGTTTTTGCATCTCCTGCCAGCATTCTTCTGTGTTCTTGAATGGGCGATACTTTGGCTCTTGCTTTATTCTGTATTCTAAATCATTATCAAAGCTTGGGTCTTCGTCATCATACCACAAAGGCTTGTCGCCTTTGATACATCTGCTTTCTATTGTTTTGCCATCTGCAAAAGCTACCAAAATAGGCATTAGTTTTTTAACTTCTTCTCTTGTCATACTCAATCCTCCAACTCTTTAAGTGCCTTATCACATTTTTGAATATTTAAGTCCATTTTCTCTACAAGAGTGTCTTCATCTCTAATATACAACATACTCTTCACTAAAAATAAACTATGTTTAACCTCCTTGATTAACTCTATAGCTTTTTCTTTACTCATTGCTTATCCTCTTTAGTAATTGATAATTTTCTGCGTCTTACGAACCTTATCGAAAAACTTACGAACTTCTTGTGAAGTTGCTTCTCTCAAGTAGCCTTTCATCCAATTACCAATACCATTGGATTTCTGAATCATTCCATCAGAATCCTCACCAATTATAACGCCATATCCATCAGCGTTAATAAAGCCATCATGTATAAACACTTTGCCATAACCATCAACTAAGATAGTACCTGCTCTAAATTCACTTAATCTCATATTCTATTCTTTTTACCCTCTCCCTGTTGCCAAGGAGAGGGTGGTTAGTTACTCAGCTACTTCCTCGTAAGTCTTAGCGAAAATATCAGGCTTACAAGGATAGAACTCTCCGTTTACACCCTTGATGATATAGTCACCAATAGATGCCTCCATATCTCCTTCTAAGGTATGAATCACAAGGGTAGTTCCTTTGTTTTCAACGGTTCCACCCATAAAATTGTCAATCTCAGACAAATTCTTGCCATTCCACTGAATAGCTTCAATGGTAACAGGCTTCTTTCTGTACTTCTTAATCATATTACTTATATTTATGTCCTATAAGGACGGTTAGTTACTAAAGCTCGTCAAACTCTTTCTGAAATCTCTGTTTTGTTTCATTCAGTAATTGCTTGAATTTTTTGCCAAATTCCATATCATGTTGTGATAGTCCCCAAATAGCATCAGCAAGTCCATTTCTGCTTGATTTTAAAGACATATCTAAGAGTTCATCTACTTTAGGAATCAAACTTTTGGCTAAGATATTTGCTCTTTCTAATTTATCTATATTCATAATCTATCTATTTATGTCCGAAGGCGGTTAAATACTAATGTAAAAAAATATTTTTATCGCCTAAATCTTTTAATGCTATATCCTTACACTTTTGACAAAGAAATCTGTTTCCTACGCCATTGTCAAAACACGCTACAGAAATAAGATCTTCTGGTTGGAATTTGCGCCCACAGCAAAAGCAAGTCTTTTGTACTGACAAATTATAATTCTCACGCAACTCTTTAAAACAGGCAAATGTTCCAAAGATGTGTCCTTCTTCACACCCTACTGCTTTGTATATTTTCTTAGTTATTTTTACTACTTCCACACCTATTCCTCCTTATCTTTTAGTTCAACGAAATCGCCAATGCCCAAACGAGCCTTGTTGATACAATCACATATCCACCCCATAAGGTATGCCTGATGCTCATTGTTGGCAACCCTGAACCTCTCAAGGTCACATGAGTCATTCATTGACGAAAGAACATGAAACGCCTCATGGCTGATATTTCTCATAGTCATGTCTTTCTTCTTTGGGAAGACTACAAGATTGCCGATGTAATTTCCTGATTTACTCATACATTCGTCATAAACCATACCTCCGTAGTTTCCTTCATTCATAGGCTCATCGTTGTGAACAAGAGGTTTGCCTTTCATGTCGGTAAAGCATTTGTCAATCTCGTCCTCACTTGTGTCGTACATTACCCACAGCTTCCTTGGATAAATGCCGTTACTGTATTCGTAATATCCCTTCTTCTTCATTTTTATTTCCCTTTCTTTTTAGGAACATATACGTTTAACACATCATTAAACTCATAGCAATCTGGGCAGTAGTGCTTATCTCCTATCTCTTCCCATTCTGATGCAAGAGCATAGTATATTGCAGATTGCTTATCAGTCCAAGCAATACACCCGTCTGCTTCAAAAATTTTTCCGCATCTGTCACATACGACAGAATACGTAGTAACTGGCTTAATCATGGTTTCCTCCTTTCTGCTTTGGCAGTATGTCAGATAAATAAGCCCACTTGGTGATTTGGCATCTACTAATTGAATGTCTCCAAGATTCCTCTTTCCAAATAAAGGATTCTTTAAAGTGTAGGGAAATATAGTTATAAGAACCTATGGTAATAATATCACTCTTTCTCTTATCTGGCTCTTCTTCAATAGGATGCCACAAGTCCTTTAAAAACTCATTGATAGCCCAATTAGCACCTTTCCTAAAAGCTTCTGCTATAAAAGGATTGGTATTGAGAGTGCCATAAGTAGCATCACAATATCCTTGTGCTGCACTTTTTATTTTGTTTTTATCAATCATAATCTACCCTTTCTTCTTTTTAATTGTCGTTTTCTCCTCTCTCTACGTTTTGTCTTTCCATCTTTAGGGGCATCAACGCATTTTAGTTTTGGGAGGAGATAATAAGGTATGTAATCTATTGAATCTTCATTGTTCATGTCTAACCCTCCCAATTATTTGTTGTACCAATCAGCTTTGCTGTCTCTGCATTGTAAGGAAGACAATAAGGATAACCACCCACACAACCAATAGTATTATATTCTCCATATTGGTCAATATGACTGAAAATATTAGCAGTCCATATAGCATCATCATCAACTCTTGTTACCACTCTATCAAATGGCTTTGGAGTCCACTTCGGTTTCAAATCCACAATGGCTTTGCTTTCGGCATCCCAAACCTTACCTTCCTTTGCTAAAGCTTCAAAGAGCTGCTTCTTTTCTGAGTCAGTGGCAAGGCGAATTTCTTCGATTTCATCTTTGGATATTGGGTATTTACCACAAATATCAATCATCTGTAGTGTCGTGCTTAGTGAAGCGTGATCATATAAGCCATCATCCTTAAAGTAATTAAAGATTTCAATATAACAAAATCTTTTACATCTAACAAACACAACATCTCCATCCTTGAACTCTTGCTGTTTCTCAATCTCCAAAGTTTTACGATTGAGTTTGCCACCCAATCTTTCCTCGATAGTTTTGATATAGGTTTTAACAACTTCTTTGTTATCTTCAATATGATAGTTTTGTGTATTCTGCATATTCATAAAAGATATATGTCTCTTTTTACTTAAACTAATCCAGTGTTTACCTTCAAATATAGTATAATCATCTTTTGAGAAAGCATTAAAGATTATAAGGATATCACTATCATTGCTAATCAACACATCACCTTTCTTCCAATAGAATTTGCGCCAGTCACGCATTTCTTTTGAAGGAAGAAGAATCTGTAAACCATCAGGACATCCTCTTACTGTACCAAATTCGGAATAACCACGATGGCAAGTAGTATTATTATCTGTCTCATTTGTACACCAAACTACTGTTTCTGTATCTGTAGTGCTGATTTTATCTAACTCTACATCTACGTTATACAGCAAATCATACAACTTAGTTCCTTTCGGTTTATCTTTTAGAATTTCCGCTATGTTAAGTTCTTTTTCCATAATCGTATTGTTTAGTTTTTGTAAACTGCATCCAAGATTTCTCTGAAGTTAGGGTTGTCAATGACAGCTTGGGCATCTTTTTCGCATTTGAAATATACCGTATCGGAAGCAAAACAAGTACTATAATCTGTTATATAGCATTTGGCACGATTACTATATAGAATACAATATTTAGATTCTGCACTATACCAATTAGGCTTCCAATCTCCATTGTAATATCTTGCTATATTCATAAGGCGATCAGTAGCACAGAGTTTGAAAGCATTGTTTTCATCAACAGGTATTCCTGTTCTGTTTCCTTCAAGATCTAAAGAATTCTCTATATCTTCATAACGCAATTCTTTCTTCTTGAACTTGATAACGCCTGCATTAAAGTCGCAATTCTCTACATCTATCTCCATCCCATCAGGGATATTGATAGTGAGTTTGTTGTCTTTGATTTCCATATCTTTTTTAATTTCTTTGAAACACACGTTACGGGTATCCATTCTGTTGCTTGGGCTACAAGTTCCTGCTACATTTTCTAAATAACTCCTTTTGCTATAGCATTCTTTTTCTAAATCACAAAACGCACAAAAGTAATCAGGTAGTTCTGCTACCTCATAAGTTTTCCCTTTAAACTCAAAGGTTTCTCCTATTTTTCGTTCCATAAGCTAATTTCTTATTATTTCTTAGTACAAGAAGAGTTGAGTTGTAAAACCTCAGTTATGAACATAAGCACATTGTCGCCGCAGTCGACAACCTCATGTTTGTATTTCTCTGCATCCTCGATGAAGTGATGCCTGCTTTCATTGAAACCACATACCATAGATCCTTCAAGATTTGCAAAGAGGTAATTGTTCGAAAAAGCACGACAGCATGGGCAGAGATTGATTCCGGCTTCACGAATAGTGTTTCGTATTGGTTCGTTGTTGACACGAAGAAAGACGAATTTGCCTTGTTTAGTAGCCACCTGCTTACGAGATAAGCAGAGATACAAAGACAAAGATAAGAGGCATGTGAAGATGATAATTAATAAAGCTACGAACATTGTTATTGATTTTTATTTGTTGTTTTTATTATTCTTTTTTGGGTAAAGAACATTGTTTACGTTCATTTTGTCGATATTGACACGATGGAGCTTGTGGGTGTTAGGGTCGAGACCATGTTGCTTACAATAGTCTATCCATGCAGCTATTCCATGCGGCTTTGCTGCATCACGCAAGCGCTCCTGAGCAAGTTTCTTACTACGCTGCTCATCCTCGTAACGGGCACGCTCCTTAAGAAGGTCTGCATCGAACGCGATTAGTGCCTTCATAACGTCTTGAGGATTAATTACAGACGTGTCGCCATCATGATTGTAATGGACAAGTTTGCCGTATTCTCCATTCGTGAAAGCCACGAAAGCATAATCAAGTTCTGGGACTGTCCAGTAGTAGAACCGATTGCAGATACGGACTGCGAGAGTATGTATCTGATACTCCTCAACGATGTCGAATGCACCGAGATAATGAAACACCTCTATAAGTCGGCTCTTAATCCAGGAAACAAGCCTACGAAGGTCGTTCTGATCTCTGCGCACAACGGCTATAACCCTATCTTGTCCACGAGAAATAGCATCTCTGAAAGAAAGTGGTTGTATATAACCATTTCCTGTTTTAGAATTTGTCGCTACCGAGGATTCTTGCCGCTTTGGAAGCGAGTTTGACAGATCGTTGTTGCTCATAGTCTTTTTGCTGAATAATCTCGTCATTCCAGCACTCACCGTTGAGATAGGTGAGTGGGTCTTTCTGAAATTGTTTGTCTTTTATACTTTTAACGTAAGCAGGAGTAGCAGCTATGCACGCTTCTCGCTGTGAAGGAGCAAGTCGAAGCCATTTCTGCTGCGCCTTTTTCTTTCCGCGCTTCTTGTCGTATAGAAGCCACCATAGCTCGAAGGACGCGAGGTCTTCTGAGAAATTCTGCTCCTTATAATACTTTCCAGTACGTACGAACATGGCACCGGCTATGAAAGCTTCGAGGCGTGCGTTATCGTCTTTAGCATAACGAGCTGCCTCTTGTCTGATTTCTTTTGGCAGTATCATATCTTGAGAGTTTAAAAAAGTGACACATTATACCCATCCTTTGCTGGAATCAACCTCACGCTGACAATACTTAACGGCCAGTTCGTCTTCCTTGTCAGGTATCATGATTTCACGACTTTCCGCAAAGTCGATAACACCACGGATGACGGATGAAGCCTCTGCGGTGTCGAGAAGCCCGAGCGGCTTGAACTTAGGATAACCATTCTTGTCATATTCTCCCGTCATGAAAATATGAGGAGCCACATTATTCTGTATTTCGGAAAGAGTCTGGTAGAACGTCTGTCCGAGTTTGGAAGAAAGGTACGTGATAATGAATGCGAGATAAGCTTTCTGCATATCTGTAGCGACAGGGTGGAACTTTCGGATTTCGAGTGAGTAACCTATCTCCTTAGCCTTGTCGATTTCTTTCAAGGCTTCCATATACGTGCGTAGGTTGTTGAGATTTGAAAAAACAGGCATAGTGTAAAAAATTAAATTAAATCGAGAGTAAAGCCTTTGGAGGCATAGTAGGTCGGAACGCCAAGAACCTGCTGGAACTTGTTTACAGCCTTGCTTGGCTGCAGGTGTCGCGAAGATCCATGAATAAGAACGATCTGACGGGTTGACTTGTCTACCTCGCACTGCTGCAGGAACTGAACCGCGTGTTCGAGACTCATGTGCGAAAGTCGGATGCGGTCAGCCTGACTTGCAGAGGTCTTTCTCTCATCTATGGCCTTGTTGAGCAAGCTATCCTCGTAATTGCACTCCATGAGGTAGGTTCGGCAGTTCTTAATAATGTTGTGCAGATTGTAGCAATCTGTAGCAAAGAAGATTGTGCCAAAATCTGGGTGGAAGATAAGGTAGCCGTAATTGGTAACGTCATGCTCTACCTCGAACGGTGTAACCTTGAATGGACCGATAGAAAGAGTGAAGTCGAATTGCAATACTTTGACGAGGTAGCGGTTGGCCACCTCCTTGCATGAATAGACGTCGATACCTGCTGAGAAATATTCGGGAATATACTTTGCGTGATCTCCATGTACGTGAGATACGATGCATCCAACCACCTTGTTCGTCTGATAACCGATAGCCTTCTTGACCTCACGAATGGGTCTGCCAGCTTCAAGCAGCAGGATTTCTCCTGATGCTGCTTGAATGGCATACGCATTTCCTTTTGACGATGAACCTATAACGATGAGTTTCATGTTAGCTTAATTTGAAAGGATTTGGATTGACTGATTGAGGCTGTGAAGCTTCGTCACCTGGCTGTACAATTTCTCCAGTGTTTGCGTCGACAGTAGCAACTTCCTTTGCTTCGGAAAATTCAGTATCACGCAGCTCCTCTGCCGAAATGCAAGGAGCCTCGTCTAAGTTAAGAATATCATTATTCTCGATTGAGAGTTCTCCCCACTTTGAAAGTAACTGGCGAAGAACAGTCTTGATTGCCATACTCTCGAAGTTTGCGAGCCAACCCACTCCATCGCATGCGATAAAACCTGCCTGCTTTAATGCGATTTCTTTCAGCGATTGTACCGTTACATTCTGGTTGAACTTGACGGTAGGACTATACTGCTTTGCGTATGCGCAAACATCATCCAGGGGCATATAGAAAAGTTTGGAGAAACCATCCTTCTTCTCGAAATATGCGAAATATCCTACCGGGACGTTAGAGGTTCTCTGTCCTGTCAAGTCCAACTTACCTCTAACCTTGTCATAGGCTTTCAATTCGCCTTCGAAAACCACATCGGCATTGATGTTAGCATACTTGTTGGTGCGCATAGCGAGCTGCAAATATCCTCGAACACCGATAACAAGCGTTGGAGTCATTACACCTTTTGTCTTGAAAGGTAGAATGTAACACTGCCCAAGTTGCTTGTTGAGGGGGAGATGGAGAGATGCTGCTTTAAGTGCCTCTGCCATAAGGTCGGTAGGCTTGCACTGCATTAACTTCTCATCAGAGGAGAAGAGTTCCATCAGGCTTGTGCAGAATGTTCCTTTGTTCTCACGCAGGGTATTCTGTAAAAGAGACTGATAATAATTGTTGTTCATCACGTCCTGAAAGGACTTTACCGCCATTGCCTTAGTTGAAGGCTGCTTTGCTACTGTTGTTCCTGTCATTCCTGCCATAATTTTTATTTATTTAGAAATTTAATTAATTCTTCTTTTGTTCTAAAACATTCCAATTCTTTCCGCATTGGAAAGATTGGGAAGTGATAGGTGATACAAGGCTTTGCCGTGCCGTGTTGCTCAAACTTGATGCATGAGATGTTGGCACGGACAATCTTGTATCCGTCAAGAATATATACAGCATCACCTATATTGTATTTCGTCTTAATCTCCATCTTCGAATATGTATTCGAAGTTAGACGAAGGAGTGACGCGTAGACGTATCTGCTGCCCGCCACGATATATAGGAGAAAGGTTGCTCTCACACTCATCAAGGACGATAGGGACGGAGAGCCCAAACTTCTCGGCTACTGTATACGCTATATCAATACCGGCATTAGCCTTGGCTGCTGTATTGAGGCTGCTGTAAGGTACGCCATCGTGATAACACTCACAGGCCTGCTTTCGTTCGCCTTCGAGAGTTGTCCTAAAAAGCGAGAACTTAACATAGGAGAAATGCTCGTTGACACGTTCTTCGAGGAGTTGGCAGGCTTTCTGCTGATAATCATTAGCGATGTCAAGTTTCTGGTCGATATCATCGAGCTGGCCCTGGAACTTCTCCTTGTCGCCCTGTGCATTAGAAATGAGGGTGGAGATGTGTTCATAGGTCTCTTTTGTTGCAAGACGTGAAGTAAGACTATCAACAGTCTGCTGTTCCTCTGACTGCTGTTTCTTCAGATCAATGAGAAGTTGAGAAATGTCTTTCGTAGAATCTGACGGCTTGTTGAGTTCATCGGTAAGCGACTGTAGTTCCTCGGATGCCTGCCTGTAGTTCTCGTTGGCTGCAAGGAAATCATCTGCCGTGCGAACATTCTCGGCAAGTATAGTCTCAAGATGAGCATCAGACTGCTTCTTCGCTTTCTGAGCTTCTGTGAGCTGATTAGTGGTAGAGCGGCGTTCCTCATTTGTATTCTCAATTAGTTTCTTAATGTCGGTATAACGCTGCTGAAGGTCACTAAACTCTTTCTGGAGTTCTTTCTGTCTGTTGGATATGTACTCATTAAACCTGTCGTGAGACTGCTGTTTTAATTCTGCTACCCTATCGAGCGGCAGAGGTTGTCCGCAATGTGGGCACATAGAGTCTGCATCGTCCCACTCCCATTTCATCTGAGAGATTAACGTGGAGCGCTCGTTGAGTTTAATAACCTCAGCCTCGCACTCTTCCTTATGTTTGTTGGCCTGGATTTCGGTGTTAGTGAGTCCTTCCATCTTCTGCTTCAACTCATCGACCATTCGTGTAGCTGCTGAGGATGCTGCTCTGGCTGAAATTAAATCCGACTCGTGCTTTGTCGCCTCTTCATTGGCAAGGTTGCGTGCAGAAGCGGTCATCTCGTCAATGCGCTTTTGTGTGAACTCTATGCGACGACGAAGTCCCTCATTGCGCACAGAGTCTGTTGCGCCATTCTGTGCAAGATTAATCTTGTCGCTAACCTCCTTGAGTTTCTTCTTTGCATCGTAAAGCTCTGCAGACAGCTTTTCCCAGTCTTCTGACTGAGGAAGTGCGTTATTGAGTTCTGCGAGACGGACAGGGACTTTGTCAAGATTATCCTGTACCTCCTTACGTGTGTACTTGAGGTGATGAATGAAAGCTTCGAGTTCTCGTTTCTTCAATTCCTCGGTAATGAAGTCGTATCTCGTATCGCCTTGTGTAATGTCTTCCTGAGTGACTTCCGGTACAAGGGACTGGAGGAACTTGCGCTGTTCCTGCCATGTCATAGAAGTGAAGGCCGTGGCAGATGAGCATAGTCGAAACGTCTTCTCCGGGCAGATGTTTTCAATAGCCTTGCGGTAGTCGCCAGCTGTCACCACTTCTCCATCAATGAAATACTTGTAAGTATTCTTGACCTGCTCGCCCTTCCATAAATCTGTGAGTGTTCGCTTGAAGGTTGTCTTCTCGCCATCTACGCTGACAGTAAGCGAAGCCTCATGCGGAATCTCACGGATGATTTGATGGTTGGAGTCATAGGTCTTAATGTCGAGCGCATTGCCAAACTGGTCGGTACCGAAAAGTACGTAGTAGATGGCATTGAAGATTGTCGACTTACCAATACCATTACTCCCACAAATGGTAGTGATGTTGTGATAGAACTCTATCTCTTCGTTATCAATTCCGCAGAAGTTAGACAGAGTGACTTTTTTGAATCGTATTGTTTTCATATTATTTTAATGTAATTAAAATGTCGTTGACAGTCTTTGAAATTTCTATTCTATTCTTCTCAAGAAGATAGTTTAGATTTTCGGAAAGGTCTCTTTGCACGGCTGTCCTTATATTAGCGTAAAGAACACCGCGAGGAACATGATGCTCATCTTGCATCATACTGCGAATAAGATCAAGTAAATATTGTTGCATATTCTTTTGAATAAAATCCCACAAGGTGAGCAGGAGGACTATCCAGTGCCAGCTGCCACCAAGTGGGAAACAAACAGATAATAAAAAATGAATAACAACCACTAATTGCAGTCTTATAGTGAAAGGCTTCTCTCTAATAAAAGCCTATCGACTTGTTTTTTGTAAAAATCAATCATTTGCTTTAGATCGAACAAAGACCATTCTCTTCTTTCCTGTCTTGCCCGAACTTCTATCAGGTCAACACGCTGCTCACCGATAGAGCGGACAAGCGCCCTGCGGTACATCTGAATATTACCCTGATTGAATATATTGCAAGCAACACACTGCGGTCGGCAGTTGTCTTCTGAAAACCGGGTAGACATATATCGTCTTGACATATAGTGTCCATTTTGAATATCTTTCCAGAAGAAAATCTTTCCGCAAGATATACATCTGCAATATCCGTTCTTGTCAGAATTCTTGAGACGTACATAATAGCTGAACCACTTGTCTAATTCCTTAATTAGAGCAGGCTTGCTTATTCCTGCTTTGACCTTTTTCTTCTCCTGAGTCTGATTGGCCTTTTTCCAGGGCGCACGTTTGAGAGGCGTACGTCTGAGGGGCTTGTATCGTTTTAATGCCATATACCTTATTATATATAGAAATTAAAGGGTGTCATATATTCCTTCTGGCTTCCCGAGATCGGCAGACATGTTCACTATCTTTGCATTGTAGACGTGTATCATGCGATACCTGTATTCGAAGAGCTTGAGATTGTCGCTCTTGTCGGTTAATAGCTGTCGGTATATATAGTCAACCTTATCTTGATAATATCTTGTTGATGATAATCTAATCATATATCTAATCGCTTTTGCGGTTAATTAAAAGCCAGTCTAACTTCTCAGTCAGACCGGCAAAAACAATATTCAAAGCAGCCGCTGCTGCATAAAAACGGAATATATTTATAGTACGCAAGAGCGGAATCGAACCGCAGTGTTCACAAAAGGAAGATTGTTTTATGCACTCTGTGATAAACACTTGTCTCCTGTTGACATCTTGCGCTGCTGGCATCATGCGCTACCATGAATATCAAGGGGCATTCCCACCATACCATATATACATAAAATCGCTAAACAAAAAGTCAAAGATCAATCGAGCAATCACCACAACAACTGGCGCTTTCTCAAGTTTGCGATTTAAAATGAAGGCGGTGGTATGATGCTCGCCCGCAACATCTAATTCTGGTTAATGGACTATACCGCCTACCGCCTTACCATGAAAACGCAAATAATAACTTGCCAACGCAGGAGGATTCGAACCTCCGTCTCTCACCTGCTTTTTAAAGGGCTTATCGCAGGAACTTCACTACTTATCATTCACATGGCTTATAACAACATTATAAAAAGCCCTCGCTCTAACCAACTGAGCTATGCGTTGAGTTTAAACCCCATCTATCTTCACAGACCAATGAGGAAATGAATACACCTATTCTAACATCTAACATTAATACCACAAACGGGACAATGGTGTTCGTCTATATAACACACCTATATATTGAGAATAATGATTATGTTCTCATCTTCATGACATCTTTACCCTCAACGCCGCCAAATTCATTAATGGCTGCTTCTCGGATTAATGAAGCCAGTTCACTGTTTGTATGATACCTCAGAGCATTGTAGATTGTTGACTTGGATGCTCCGAATTTTTTCATCAGCGTAGGAATTTTTCGCTCGTCCACGAAAATTTTCCGAAATCTTACTATCTTTATCATAATTTATTGTTATTTTTGCAGTGTAAAACTAATATTGCACGAATGCAAGTGTTTAAATACGGATGCAAATATACTCAAACTTGTTTAAACGTGCAAGTATATGGGCAATAATTTAGTGAATTTTTAGGAATATTTACGTTAATAAACACTTATGGGTATGGAGGAAATTAGAAAAAGAATCAATGAAGTTGTGTATGATAAGCACCTCAGTAACAGGGCTTTCTCTGCTATGGTTGGTATGAAGCCTACGTCTGTCAACAACTATCTTAACGGCACGAAGACCTGTACGTTAGAACTTATCGCAAGAACCCTCGAGGTATTCGTGGAAATATCGGCAGAATGGTTGCTGCGTGGCGAGGGTGCGATGATCAAAGGCGAAGTGAAAAACGATGATGCAGTCAGGAAAGAACTTGCTGATGTAAAAGCGAAGCTACTGGTGCAGGAGGGTATCACGAGAGAGCTGCGTGATATTCTGTTGGAGAAAAGTAAGATTGATGCAAAAAGAAAGGCAGGACTGGAGAAATAACCAGTCCTGCCTTTTGTCTTTTAAAGTTTCCCCTCAAGTTTATCGAATGCTCCTCTAATATCTTTGTTAAGAGTCCTTGCGTATCTTGTTGTCTGACGCAGAGTCGTATGGCCAAGTACTTTCATTACTACATTGATTGGCATACCTTTTGAGAGGAACAGGGTTGCTGCCGTTCCTCTGCCCATGTGGCTCCTGAGATTACTCACTCCAGCCATCATGCCTATAACCTTGAGATAATCATTATACTTCTGATTACTCAGATGTGGTAATTTGAAATCGTATTTTCTCAAAATCTCCATAGCCGGAGCGAGCAGTTGAAAAGAAAAGTCCGTGTCGGTCTTCGTGCGGTGTGACTTATAGACCATCTTTTTCTCCTCCTCCTCGCAGGCGCTGAAGTCGAACGCCATCAAATCTGAGTATGCAAGTCCTGTGTAGACTTGAAATAAAAATAAATCTCTTGCCCTGCAAAGGTGCGGAGTATTAAGTTGCAGCTCTTTAATTTTAATGAACTGATCTTCTGTTATACAGTCAACGTATTGTTTTTCCCCTCTGTTTATCTTAAACGGCAACTTCGTATACGGATTTACATCTATAAGTCCGTCTACACAGGCATCATTAATGAATAGCTTTAGATATTTGTGGTAGTCGTAGATGGTTGATGCTTTCTTGCCTTGCTGGTGCAAGAACTCATCCATAGACCTGATGTTTGACACGTTACAGTCGGAGAATAGAGCTATCTTCCCCCAGGAGCGGAGGAACTTTGTAAACACGACATACCTCTTCTTCGTATGCTCGCATACATTACGCTCATTAGTCCGCTTTTCGCAATATGCTATAAAGTCGGTCTTGTCGCAGACTTCATTCTGCATAAGGGTAGGTATAAGGTCGAGGTCTGTAATGCCTTCCTCTATCATGCGGTCTGTGATTTTCTTCACACGAAGATAGAACGCATGAATAGTTTCGTTCATAAGGTCTGCGTCCTTGCACTTCGACAGCACCATCTTTTTAGTGTCTGACCAGTTGTTAGGAGTCACAAGAACACCTGTTGACATGTACTTTCTCTCGCTTCCGAAAGACACACGAATTTCCACAGAAACAGCCTTTTTTGCCGTTCCTCGCTTCAAGCGGTTGTGAATAATGTTTAAATGTAATTTCTTCATTTGATAACATTTTTTTTACGAGTTGATACCCATTTGATAACACTAAATTTTTTCCAATATTTTTTGTGTGTTACGAAAGTATACTCTAATCTTCTGATTATCAAATGATTATGAGCATTTGTAGACTTGCACTGGTTTTGCACTGTTTTGAAAACCAAACGACTTGTGTTCTCAAAAGTGTTATCAACCAATCAAACAAAAAGCGTCTGTAATTACTTGTGTATAAGTAAGTTACAGACGCCAATTCTTTTGAATGAATTGAAAACTTTTCACCAAATTTGTCCCATTCGAGTGATTCCGTTGGGTTCACAACTTCGTCACTATAATCGTCAGAAATAGAGATGCTTACATACACACTGCAAAGATAGTGATAACATTTTTATATACATAAAATTTTAGCATTATTTTTCAGAAATCAGAACATTTTACATTTTTTTAATGAGTTAATGGTTGTTTAAAAACTTGCACGGTTGAATAAGAATGAGTACATTTGCACTCGTCAATAGCAAACTCCACTTTGTGTTGGTTATTACTCAGTATGATAATACCTGTGTTCAATAGGTTTCAAAATATGGGGGATTGATTAAATCGGTGGAGCGGTTTTTTCTTTCCCCTCTATTTTTTTCTTAATGAACAAGAATCTAAGATTAAGACTGGCTTTAGAAATGTTCAACAACAAAGAGTTGCTGAAAGCTATAGCTATGTCCTTGCTTATCCGCAAGAAATTAGGTTCTCATGTTCTCAAAAACTATAGCATAAACAAGTTAGTTAATTTATTAGGCGCGCACGCACGCACGATCAAGAAGCGCATACGTGTGTTGTCCCAGTATGGTCTTCTCACGATAGAGGGAAAGACTCTCGTATTTCGTTCTATTGTTTCAAAGCACGCAAAGAGAAATGTAAAGTTAGGCGAGAGGAAGGTGGAGTATTCTTCTCTTAAGAGTGTAGAGTATTCTCTGCAGGCAATCTTGGTGGTAGTTATTCAGAGCAGAAAGGATTTTGCACAAAGAACCATTCGAAATGCTCATGGTGCCAGCCACGACTACAAGGTCGTTAAGGCTGCTCGTGATGCTGCACGGAAGTTCGGGTTCGGATTTGAGTATGTCGAGAAGGGTCTATCATACAAGACAATCGCAAATAAACTCGGGGTTAGTATCAAAACTGCGGTAGAAATCGTCAAATTTGCAGTAAAACGCACAATTTTGAAGAAGACAAAGCATTTTATCTCTGATTATCTTCCTAAAGTAAACTTTATGGAAGTATCAGGTTATAACTTTACTACTCGTAACTATGGGTATAAGGTTATGGCTAACACTTACTCTGTCTCTCCCTCCTTAGCCTTGGTATAATTAGATAGTAAAAAGTGCAGACTCTGAAATTTAATTGTAGGTATGATTACAAATCAAGTAATGAAACGACCGATGGGAGACTTTTTGGTCGAGCAGAGAACAAAAGATAGTATGTTCAATGCTACAAACTTGCTAAAACAGTGGAATGAAGCAAGTGGAGAGAAGAAGGAGATTACAAAATTCTTCGATAACGACAACACAAAGGAGTTTATTTCTGCTCTGATGGAAGAAGAAAAGCTTAATACGCAAAATTCTGCGTATTTAAAAGCAAGAGGAAAAAACGGAGGAACTTGGATGCATCCAATCCTCTTCGTTAAGTTTGCGATGTGGCTTAATCCTCGCTTCGAGGTTCAGGTTATCAAGTTCGTATACGACCAGATGCTGAAATACAGAAATGATGCCGGCGACGCATATAAAGAACTCGCTTCGGCTATCGGAAAACTCGTTGACAAGAACTTCATGCACGCAGCAATGTGCAAAATGGCAAAGGCCATCAACTATGTCGTGTTTGGCGAACATGAGCATGAGTTACGCAACAAGCATGGAGATGAGACTAAGCAATACAAATTGCTCGACATGGAACGTCAGGTTGCGAGACTCATCAATGATGGGTTTATCCGTACTTATGATGAGGCCATCATATATTTGCGAAAGAAATACGTTGAAAAGTATATGCCTGCTGCTCTTCGTACAAGATATATTGTTTAGTTTTAAGGCAAAGTTAGATTTTTGGTTTTATCCAAGGCATTCATGGTTCGTGAGAATAGTGTTTGCCGCTTGCTTTTAAGATTAATCAGAAGAAACAAAAAAACAGGGCAGTCGCAAATCACGACTGCCCTGTTGCCGTATTATCTCGTTCAAGTTTCTCCGCTATCGCTGTTCTAATCCAAAGAGACTTGTCGGGAAGCGACTGGAGATAATCGTATGTATCTGCGTTCACTCTTAGGGTTATAATGTGCTGTATGCTTTCCCTGCCCTTGCTTTTTCGACCAGACCCTGGGCGTGAGCCTCCTCGCCTTGATGTGCGTATTTTCGACACTTTTCCGTTTCGTGTCACGTTGTATTTAAGGATTAGGTTGTTGGTGGCTGCATCGTAAGCCTCTGCCGTTTTAGCCTCTGACGTGGCTCTGAGCATAGCTACAACAATATCAGCCAACTGGTCTTTCTTGTCGTACAGGATTTCGGTGTCGTCCACACAACAGATTTCATCATAAAAATATACTACTGCTTTCTTTGTCATATCGAAAATAAAAAAGTGGGAGTTGGTTGGACTCCCGTTACCTTTTATGAAAAACCGATTATAATGCTCAGGATGAACATGATCAGAATAAACCACTCCTGCTTGCTCATGATGCACCTCCTTCCTCTACTACTTCGATTGGCTTGATGTCGCTCACAGAATCGTCTTCAGTGAAAAAAGAAATTTTCATCGTCTCGCTGACGTATGCCATAGCGACTACTTCGTTGAGGCTGTTGCGGATGATGCAGATGTCTCCACGAACCTCGTTCTGAACCTTTAGGTACTTTACCACTGCATCCTTGACTGCGAGAGGGTTCATGACTCTCGTAATCGTCTCCCCTGACTGGGGGAAGACGAAAATAAACTCTTGTTTCTTCATGCTGTCTTGATTTTAATTGTGTTGTTATTATTGTTATAGCTCTCGATGAGGGCTGCGCTTGAATTGACAAGTCGGAGCACCTCATTATGCTGCTTGCTTATCTTGTTACAGCAGCCGTATGCCTGTATTACTTTCCCGCTTACAAGGTCGAACTCTACGGTCTCAACTCGCTTTCCGTCCTTGTCACGTACGGAGAAAATCAAAGAGTTCTTTCGATTGTAATACCTACAAGCGAACACGCAATTATGCATTGCCTCTCCCTCCTTGATAAACTCATCAACGGATTTCAGCACCTCGCCAGTAAGTTCTCCGTCCGAAAGGAATATGCCGAAGAACTTCTGCTTCTCCTTGACGTATCGATCGTTGTCTTTGAGTGCTTTCTTCCTGCGCTCCTCATCTTTTGCTCTCTTTTTCTCTGCTTCCACTTTAGCAACATACTTGTCGTGCGCCTGAAGAAGATTGTCTGGGCATACATAGAATGGGTTGTGCGTGTCCTTTCCGAGATAGACAAGCGTACTGATATAGTCAACATACATAGATACATCGCTGATGGCATAGCCGTGACGGATAGCAACCTTGTATGCTGCCATATAAGGTTCTGTGTCACGCACGTATCTGTGGGCGTAAGCAAACAATGCTGGCGAAGCCTTGAAAAGAGTCTCCTCGAAGGGGTCATTCTTAGATAGTATCTTGTATATCTCTGCTCTATGCATTTCCTGCTGCGCTGCTTCCATATATGGCTCGCAATACTGGTATGTATCAACGAGAGACTTATTGTAGCAATAGTCGTAAGGTATGTCGATGCGCTGCGGGCGTATGGTAAGGTCTGATGAGTATGTAAATGCATCAAGACACCAACCCATAGTACGTCTGCGTGAAAGAGTTGTCTGCCGTGAACCTTTCTTGTTCCAAACCTGCTGCACCTCCCAAAGGGAGTATGATACCTCACGTTTGCGGTTGCGGTGTCGGGTGATGCGGAAATACCTCAATACCTGATAGCCTCTGTAGGCTTGATTGATTACTGTGTATGTTCTTTCGTACATATCTTTATAATCGCATGTTCCGTAAGTCTGCTTGATGAGTTTCTGCTCATCACGACTGCAAATGCTACCCAGCTTTCTGGATAGCTTCACAATCTTCTCCTCGTTCTTGGTTCTTGGTTTCATAACTTGAAATGGTTTTAGTCGAACATGTTTAACTCGATAAACTTTGCCTTAGACTCTGCTTTCTTTGCCTTTGGTGCTGTTTTCTTCTTAGGCTGTGGCTTGGCTGGTACAGGCGAAGCCACTGCTGGGGACGAAGCCTTTACTTTTGCTACAACATTACCCTTTGGCTTGCAGTCCTTCTCCTGGTAGTAGTGTACTGCCCAGTTCAATACCTCGTCATTGTCTATCGCTGCGCAATTATTCTCTGCTTGCTTCTTCGCTTGCTCAAAGATATACTTCACGCATTCGTCCATAGACTTTTCCTTGTCCTCATAGCGAGCCTTGAAATTCTCGTCCTGTGCAGCCATATCCTTTAACTGCTCTGTAATGTAATCACGTAACTTTACCATAACTGTGTTTAATTGTAAAATTGTTCAACCTCGTTCTTGCAGTCGAGTGCATACTCCTCTGCTTGTCTCTCTGTCGCTCCGTTGCTTATCGCATACTGGTATGCGTACGCATAGATGTTTGATAAAATATCTTCCATATTATTTGCGTTTTGTCTTTGTGTCTGCCACAAACGTTGCATTGTGGTGTGCTGATTTTACAGACTCAGCCGATAATTTCTTAAAATACCAAATCATCCGAAAGTACATTCAGGTTGAACATAGCTACAACCTCTCCTTCTGCCTCGTAATTTATCGTAACAACAAGTCTATTGTCATCATCCTCAAAAATATACTGGAAAGAGTTCCCAATATATATATCCTTGTACTCTTCTTCTGTGATACGAGATAGAATAGTGCCGGCGAATATTCCTTTGTCTGCCTCATTCTTATTGATGAGTGTAAAGAATACGTTGTTATAGAAGATAGTAGCCTTGACAGCCATATCCTCCACATACCCGAGATATGTGCCTTTTCTTGTTATGCACTCCTCATTGTCGAAAACTCTCCGTATAATGTCCGACTGGACGTTAGTTTCGTCTATAGGTGCTGAAATCAGTGTGTATTCAGCAATGTGCTTGTCTTTTTGTATAGCTTTCATAATTGTTATTTCTTTATTCTCTGCAAGCAGGTTGATTTGCTCACTTGTGTTCCGTTGATTAAATAATATCTCTCTGAATTCGGTGTTCTTATCTGAACAAAGGTTGTGCGTGCGACATATCTCACGTTGTTCTTGTCTGAATATCCCGCTCCCTTGAAAAACTTAGTTATTATTGCCATGTTCCTTGTTTTTGTCGTTGTGATATACTATTTCGTCTATCTTATACTGCTCATCGAAGTCTGTCACATCATAGAAGCACGACTGCTCTACATAGTAGGCAGCCATGTTCCTGAGGTCGTGGAGGCTTGATTTCTTGTAGTCCTTGTTTGGATCAATCTGCTCAAGCCCATTGTTCTTCTGACAATACTCAATGAAATCAATAAGCAAACGTCTGTCTGCTTCCTTGCGTGCGCTGTTGTATGCGCTTGCAAGTATTGGCATTGCAGCAATGGCTGCAACTACCAACAAATGGTTGATGTACTTCTTCATAATCTTATCTGTTTATTCCTTAAAATTGTCGTTGTTTCTTCCAGCGGCTACGCCAAGCGCATAGAATACTACCGCTGTTATTGCGAAAAATGTAATGTCCATAGCTTTGTCCTTTCTTTTTATCGTTATACGTTTGTAGTCGTTGCGGTCGTGAGCCGCTGGAAGCCTTTTGGATTGCTTCTACGCCTTTTATTGTGCGGAGGTGTACGTTTCCGCTGCCCTACCTTTTTTGTCCGCTTATGCACGGCTCGTTGCACTTAACGTTGTTGCTCAACGTGCTTCCTTGTTTCGTTTCGATTGCACTCGAAATGCTCTTTTTTCAACTTAGCGATGTTGGCGGATGCCGCTCTATCTGCGCTTTTTTATGTTGTGTTGTCAACATCACAAGTAACGCCCAATGTGCTGCGGATTTTAAAGACTGAAATCTGTCTGCCTTTCTTGACTAACGTTTTTATTAGTGTGTGTCTGTTTATCAAGATAGAGCTAAATAAGCCATCGTCACACGAATGATTAATCGTTCGGCAGGTGGTCTTGAACCACCTGTGAGCCTCTATACTCTTGCCGATATAGACTGTTATCTCTTACCAAAGTAGAAGATTCTCACAAACTGGTAAAGTTGCTTTTTGTCACATAGGTGGTACAAGTCTTCCAGTATGAAATCTTTGCACTCTTTGTTGCCTTCTCTGAAGGTGCTTTGCATTTCGGCTGGTGTCATACATCCGCATTCAAGCCAGTAAATGAACATAGCTCCCAAACTCTCGTATAGTCCGCTCTCATCGTAGAACTTCTTTTGCTGCTCGTAAGTCTTGTTCTTTCTCATAGTCTTATTTGTTTAATCGTTTATTTTTTGTTCCACATTCAGCAAGGGGAGGGCGCAGCCCTCCCTTATCTCTCAAAGGTTTTATTTCACCTCCTTATAGTAGCAATTAACCTCTAACCCCAAGTACTTAGTAAATATGGTTAAGGCTTTCTTAGCACTTGGATAGTAAAGGTTAAGAATAACCTTAACTTCTCCTCTATCAGCCTCAAACATATTCTTTCCGTAATCTTTTATCAAATTCTTTACATGTTTAATATCAGTGAAGAATGCGTAAAGACCTCTTGAATGAGAACCATTTTGTTCGATATAATCGTAAGTGAATGCGGCTAAAACATTTCCGTCCCAAATGTCGAGTTTCTTTTCTTTACCTTTTTGGGAGAATGTTATCTCACCGATTTTAGAATTAAGTGTAAGCATAGTTTTTATAGTTTAATGATTTATTACTCTTTCCACCAGTCGGAAACATCGCTTCTCTTAAGGTTGCGCATTTCCAAAAACTCTTTTAGGGTGCTGCAATAAGTATTCATTGAATAGCAGTCTCCCTTTAAAATTACATGAACTTCCTTTGCCATAGTCTCATATTTTTGAATTAATAGAAATCATATCTTTATCCTATCAAATGTATATATCCAATACTTTTTCTAACTTTGTGCGGTCGCATCCAGGAAACCAACTGCAAATGGTTTCAAGTGACCACATATAAGGGTTTGTGCCATCGTTGAACAATATGAAGAACAATTCAGCATATCTGCCAAATGGGCGTTTGATGTTGTGTGCTTTATAATAGTTCATGTTACTATTATAAATGCTTAATAGTTCTTCCTTTGTCAATTTTCTGTAATCAATCGGTTCCATGTTTTATCCAATTAAATTATTTACTCATTTTTTCTATAATTCTATCAAGTGAACGTTTCTCGCTTGGTTCAAGTTGGCAAAGAAAACTTCCATTATCATGGTAAAGTGTACCACCAAATAGGTTGTCCTTTTCCAAGCATTTGTTCACTCGGTCAAGTACGTAATATAATACCTGTGCCTGTTTGTCTGTCAATTCGATTTTCATGTTGTTACGATGTTTGCTCCACTCTGCATTGAAGGGCTTGTGACCTACACATATATAAAAATGTACATACGTGGCTGCATTACGGCAACTATCGGGTGACATCTCTGCCATGCTCCCTCCGCTCGGCTAATCGTAACTACGGGCTTTGCGTTCTTCGGTGAACCAGTGTAATACTGATTTCGATTGCAAAGATAAAGCAAAACTTTATTTAATCCAAATATTAAAGAAAGAAATACTTTATTTTTAATACTTATTAGTATAGTTCTTCTGAATTTTTACAGAAATTAAATATAGATATGCTTATTTTTGTATAACTTTGTACCCGAAAATAAAGTAACGTTTGAATTATGGTTAAGATATACTTAAAGGAAATATTAAAGAAGAAGGGCAAGACTTCAAAGGAGTTTGCTGAAGAGATGGGTGTAACCGCTGCGGCTATTAGCAATATTGTGACTGGTCGAAATTATCCTACGTATGATTTGTTAGAGAAGATGGCGGACAAACTAAATGTTAAGATGTCGACACTTTTAGGCGAAGAGCCTTTGATGGTTGTTGATACCTCAAGTGAGTTTGCGGCATTCGTGAGATATAAGGGTATTCATTATACTGCCGATACCCTTGAAGAGTTTTTTCTGCAAGTAGATGAATTAAGAGCGATAACAAGATGGAAGTAGAAACATTTCAAAGTAAGGATGGTTATGCGGTTCGTATAGTTGGCGAAACAAATAACGTATATTATCTCTATTGCAAAGAAGAGGGAGCTATGATGTCTGCTCCTAAAAGTAGAGTAAACGAGACTTACCTTAGGGTTTGCAATATAGGTTATATTGATTGCAATAATGTTAGCGAGTTTAAAGAAATAAAGAAAAGTGTAGCTTATAAAATATGGCATGGTATTTTATTGAGAATTGGAAAGAGGAATTATAAAGATGTAAAACTATCGCCTGAATGGCATTATTTCTCGTTCTTTAAAAAGTTCCACGAAGCAAACTATCATGAAGGATTCGTGATAGATAAAGACCTACTATCTGGGAGATACGGAAAGATATATTCCGCTTATACTTGTAGTTATATTCCGCAATCTCTTAATAGTATAATAAGAGAGCGATCAAAAGAGTTTAAACCGTTCAAAAAGGACGACGAAGGCTATTATTTTTTTTATTATAATATTGGAGGGTATTGTAAGCCTCATATCATCAGAGCAAAAACAATAGAGGAAATTTGCGAGAAGTACTCTATATATAGATGCACAAGAGTGCTGTCTGTATATAGTGAATACTGGAAATACCTCAGTGATAATGTAAGAAAAGCGCTTATAGTTCTATATGATTATAAAAACTATTATGATAGAATATATTCTTTGTGTGTCGGAGATACATACGTTGTCTGCAAGCAAATAGATGAGAACAAATTATGGTAGTGGTAATATCCAAGTAATGGGCGCAGCACCACAGCAGGGACGTGAGGGCGCAGCCCCGCCCCACGTTGCCTTATCTCCCAAAGGTATTCTTCTCTCCATTCCTCATCATATACAGATAACCAGGATAGAAAAACACAAACAGAGAATACAGAGGGAAGGAAAGGAAAGAGGAGGAAAGGAAACAGGAAAACAGCATAAAAACACCTTCTAAAAGCCTTAATCCTATTTTGCGATAAATTCTGCGCAAACTTGAAGAACAAGCCTGGAAAGCAAGAAAATGGCTCTAAAATGACAAGAAAACGCCCTTAAACGCCTCATAATTAGCGAATTTGACGAAAAACACGACCAATTACCCGAATATGCTGAAAATACGAGAGTTTTGGTTTGAATGATAGCTGTATTACGTGATGAGATAGTATTTTTCATCATTCCTTGCGTGCGTGCGTACCTATTAATGCGACATGATTTTTTGGGCAAAAATTCTCTATGATAGAGAAAAGTAAAATATCGTTACATAAAAGTTGTGTTCACTCTCTGGAGGAGGTGAAACTAAAGTGCTGATAATGAGGTGTATAAGTTTTTGGTGTAAAAGTGCAAAATGTTTACAAAGATAGACGTTTTGAGGGGTATTTTGATGGGCAAAGCCATGATTTGGGCCCCGACAAAAGGACTTGTGGGAGGAGGGTGGGAAATGTGTAGGGCTACAATGGAAAAAATGTGGGTCAAATATATATATATTTGCCGACAAAAATACATTGGTAAATTAATAATTGCAATTATGATAGAAATCTTGACGAAAATTCCAAAGAATTTAGGCGCTGCATCTCCAGTTCTCGGTGTTCGATGTGAATGGATAGCCACTGCGGCATTGTTGGCTGGCGGTGTTGCTTCTTCTATTTTCGGTGGCGCAAAGGCACGTAGGGAGGCAAAAAGGGCGGAGAGAGAGCGTAAGTACAGGGCAGCGGCAGAAAAGGCATGGTATGACAAGGAGTACAATACCGACTACATCGACACAAAAGCTGGCCAAAACCTGATGAGGCGTGCGCAAGAGGTTCAGGACAGCTACGTCCGAAAGGCTGATGGTGCTGCTGCTGTTGGCGGTGGTACTGCTGCG